>Ga0307928_10002303_pt1 | contig 14705 bp, 37 predicted proteins | sample AceLakmetagen232_FD_201815 | JGI IMG/M metagenome (GOLD analysis project Ga0307928, IMG submission 201815) | Saline water microbial communities from Ace Lake, Antarctica - #232 | ecosystem: Environmental > Aquatic > Non-marine Saline and Alkaline > Saline | place: Antarctica: Ace Lake... | reverse complement strand
GCCCAATAATTCCATTGCCCTGAGCTTGTCACCGTTATTGACCGTTGCAACGCCTTCTCCTGGGAATGCCATTGTTTTAAAGCCTTCTACTAGTTCAGCTACGGTTATATCTGCCTTTTTAGCTACTATAAGCTCTTTCTTGCTTATCACTGCTAGCGTCTTTGGTGTGAATATTTGTTTTATGTTGTTATTTGCCCATTGTGCTACATATCCTGCTCCTATTGCTGATAATGTTTGGTTTTTGTATGTTTGCCTGCTTTTGTCGTTGTCTATGTATATTCCCGGTGTTGTGTAGAGCCTTACCGCTTCTTTTTGCTTTGCTGTTAATGATCCCGGTACTCTTGGCATTGCTATTTTGTCCCTATTTATATACTTATCACCTTTTATTATACTCTCTTTCCTTGTAATTGCAAGGATTTTCTTTTTATTTTTACAGTTTATTCCTTTTTATCAAATTACTTTCATTTTATATTTGCTTTCTGTCGATTAGACCTTATAGTATTAGTGTATTGAATGTTAATTATCTTTTGTTTATTGGAGTTTTATTATGAAAACTATCGCCGACATGGTTCTGACCCGTATTAAAGCTTTGAATCCCGATTGCAATGTTATTTTGATTCATGGTTAATTATTACTTTTATTTAAAGGATTATGATTATGAAAATGTCGAAAGAGCTATTTGGTGAAGTATGTGACGCTATTGATTCTGTTTTATCTAATCACAGCTTGAAAGTCATCATTGAGCTACGCCAAAACATCAAGTTTGTTAAAAGCCAGTTTATATCTTTTTGTTGGGCTATATTCCACGCAAGCAAGTATGATTGTAAAACCCTTTACGCCGCTGGATTAGACGATACTCACATTGAAACAGCAATAAAGCGTATCTTGTCTGATTTTGCCTAACCTTCCCCCCCTTGCCGCCGATAATGGGCGTATGTTTCGATGCTGGCAAGGGCTTAACTTTATTAACTCTTTTTAAGGATTGCTGATTATGAATACTATTAAAGATTTACTCAAACAGGGCCTTGTAATGGACTTGCCCTTTACTACCACCGATAAGGCTGTTAATCGCAAGATCGCTTATTATGGCCCTTGCTGGTATTCGATGGATGCTGATAAGATATACAGAGCGGGTAAACAAGCAACCTTCTCACGTATTCGCATTCATAAGGCTTTTATCTAGCCTCTCCCCCCCTTACCCCTTGCGTAATATGGCAAGTGCATCAAATGCAGGGTAAGGATTAAAGTGATAATGTTGTTTAATGTAAAGGAGTTTATGAAAATGAGAGTTTTAATCACAAACAAGTCAGATGCCGAAAGTCACGTCCAAGAGGTTGCAAGCTATACGGACGCTAAGCACTGGATTATAAACCACTTAGACACAAGCAAGCACTGGCAAGTACAGGATATTACATCCGCATCGGTTGTACTTAAAGTGCCTACAGTTTAAATCGAGGTGTATTATGATATTTGCTATAACCTGGCTTTTCTTTTATAGCCTCGTAAGGAATGATAATAAATGTTATTTTAATTAGAAAGAAGGTGTTGTTATGAGTTTAGAGATCGAATACAAAAACAGGAATAATGGCGGCGGTCACTTTTTCGACAAGGAAACAATGAGATTTTTCAGGTCTCGCATTGGTATTGTCCGTTCAAAAGGTGATAATTACTATTTTGTCACCTCTGAGCAGCCTCCGCACGGCAAGAGACAGTTTAGCGTCCGACACATGAGCCTGGACGGCGATATAAAGACCGTAGGCGACTTTTGCAGCCTTACCCGCTATATGGCCGAAAAGACCGTCAAACAGCTTGCAGGGTCGTCTTATTAGTTAGTGCTTAACTCTCGGCAGGGTAATAGCTGCCGTTTGTTAATTATTAACTTTTTTTAGGAGTATTAACGATGGATAGAGCATTTAGAGAAGCATTCGATAAAATTAAACCGGAAACAGACAAGCTTATAGCTGATTACCTTACAAAGCCCGCCGACGACCATAAAGCCCCAAAAGAAGTAAGATCATCCCCGCTCGGTTGTGTAAATTGCCTTTGGGCGTCTTGCGAGTGTTCTTTTGGCAGTAAGTACATGGCAAGCGACAAGGTGGATTTCGGCCGTAAAAAGGTTGCCACTTGCAAAGGCTATACCTATTACGACTGATCTTAACTAACCTATTAACTTTTTCATAATGAGCAACCCTGCCTGCCCTGATCCGGTGGGCGGGGGTTATCTTATTATTATACGCCTTTACGGGCTAATTGCAAGGATTTTCTGATTATTTTCATTAAATTGTGATTAGTGTCTCAAACCAGCTTGACAAACGGATTATGTGTGTTATAATAATAGTAGTGACAGTGTAAAGGATAATAATGTAGTGAAAGGAAGTGAAAAATGAAACTAACCAAAGCAATATTATTCGCCCTCCTTGCCGGTATCATGGCTCTTGCGGGCTATGACTGGAGGGAGTTGTTAAATGACTGATTATAATGCAAGCCAAAATGCTATGAAATGGATGGCAAACAACCCTGAAAAGGTAGCAGCTCAAAAGAAAAAGAGGGCCGACAGAAAGGTGCGATTGCAAAAAGACGCAATAAGGGCGCATAAAAGAACGCCTCACAAGACGCCGTTAAAGGCTATAAAAGCATATTGCAACCAATGCCCAAGCGGGCAAAGCCGAGGTGGCTTTACCTACGCCCCTGTAGAGTGTACCCATAAATCATGCCCTTTGTATGCGTACCGTAATTTTAACGCACCCTACATAGGTAGGAATGACTTAGTTAAAGCCCGTAGCTGTAGAAAGGGGAATCAAAATGACTAATAGACAAGCCATCGCCTGGCACGTCCGGCAGCTAATCCGGTGCAGGAAGATCAACGGAACATTCATCTGGCATTTTAGACGGCTCAAAGAGCTAAGAAAGTAGGATGTTATGGAAAAGATAAATAAATGCCCTATGTGCGGGATACCTCAGCTTATTAAGTATTCAGACGATATTATCCTGCCAATAGAAGAGTGCTTTGATACGCTACATGCCTCCGCTCTCGCCTATGACGGGCTTAAGGCTAAGGAGAGTTTGTTCAATGAGCTCACATCTTTCATAGATAAGCAGGCACGAGCAGAGATGAGCAGCTTAGAATTTGAGTATAAAGTCATAACCGAACTAGCAGCCATCCTAACCAAAGCAAAGAAAATCAACGAAAATTAAACTTTTTTCACTAACCTGGTTGACAAACCTATTTTAATCGGGTATAGTATAAGGGTAAGCAAGTTATTATTTTACGAGGATATTATGACCCCAACAGAAAAACGAGACGAGATCAAGACCCGCATGACCAACCTTGACGTAAACGCCTGCCAGCTTATACTCGCCTCAAACTACACTGGCTTGCGTTATTACTTACAGGGCGGTGATATTAAGGCAGATAACCTCTATGCCGTTGAGCAGGCGTTAGACGGAATAGAAGCAAAGCAAACATCAATTTAAGGGATAGGATTATGGAATTACAAGCACAGTTAGAACAGGCAAGGCAAGACAAAAAGCTTGCCATAGGAACCGCAGACAAGGAAATCCAAAGGATTAAGACGCTGATCGCCGACAGTGAGGTTACTTACTCAGTAGGGGATAGGTTTAAGGACGACGAAGGAGAAAAAACTATCCTTGTGTCAAGCCTTACAATGGAAGTGGTTATGGCCTGCCTGAAAAATGGAAATAGATATGGGGACTCTACTCCTGTAAGTAGTTGGAGAGAAATCCCTCAAGCAGAGTTTCTTGCAAAGTTCGGCGAACGTAACACCTTCACCCGCTACTGGGACGCCCGCAAGAAATGCAAGTGCTAAGAAATAACGGCAAGATATATCAGCTTACGCCCGCTAAGCGGGCAGAAACGAAGATGGTTTTTATTATCTAGCCTGAAAGCTGGTACATAATACCACTTGCCGTCGCCCCTTGCCAATGTGGTGGGGGGCATTTAAAAGTTAATATGGGGCAGTGGCGTGGTAGTCTGATAGGGTAATGCCGACTCGTGGTAGACACGGGGAATATTGCAGTCCAATGCCTGCCCCACCCGTCCTCGTAGCTCAAGTAGAGCGTGCCCTATGTATTTCTTCGGAATAAACGGGAGGGCAAGACGCTGGTTCGAATCCAGCCGAGGGCATTTAAAAAGTTAATATGGGGCAGTGGCTTTCGCCTTTGGGCGGGAGACTGATAGTAGCCGGTCGATAATATATACTGTTGCTAGGCCAAGCCTGCCCCACCTATAACCAACGTGCAATAAATGCACATAACTATTTTATAAGGGAAAGTGCTGGGGAGTCCTTATTTAACGAAAGGAAGATTATGAGTGACAAAGAATCATTATTGGTAACAAGGATGGCCGAGATACAGGCTAAACAGGAACAGAACAGGGTAGAGCAAGAATCTAATGAGATTAACGGCAAAATACTTGTCCATGAACTTGAAGAGCTTCGGGATGAACTTGCAGAGGCGAAGAAGTCGGAGATGGTGGAGTGCCATATATTTATCCATGACTTAGAGGAAAGGCTGGTGTTTAACTATGTCAATGGCGTCAATTTCAGCCTAGCAATGGCCCAGGCAATGCCTGACTTCCTCGGTTTTAAATATAAGGACGGGACGGTAATGACAGACGCTCGAAGATACGTTGGCGTAGATAATGGACTCACGCATGCCCTTATTAAGACCGTAGCTCTAAATAGCATAGAAGTCCTCACCCCCACCCATTGTTTATTCAGGAGCAAGCCATGAGTGACGCAGAGCAAAGAGCAGAAGACTACAAGAAAGAACTTATAGACTCAGGGCATGAGAAACGAGACGGCTTTATTATAAGGCATCCTAAGCCTAAGCAGTACTGTGAAGATTGCAAGCATTGCTTAATCCCTGAATCAGGCAATATTATATATGCTAGATGCGGAATTTCTAAAAGACCATCTTACCTTACCAAGACAAGCTTAAGCGATGACGACTATTATTTCTGCGTATCTGAACGCACTGCTGGGCGATGTGAGAAATACGAGGCTAAGCCATGACTAATTTACAGAAACAACTCCTATACGACAGATACATAAGAGGTGAGATCGAGGTTAAAGACATTACCTCCGGCGACCTTAAGGCAATGAAGACGCATTGGTTCGACCATAAGTATAAGGAACTGCCTTTGTTTGAAGATACCGTTAAGTTTGATAATGAGCTAAGGCGGCGCGAGGTTGAGGCAGTGAGTAAGCCGAGAAAGGGTTATGACAGAAACTTTTTTGAAAGGAAATAAGAATGTACAAAGTTGACGACGTTATATATGTTGCAAAGTTTAACCGAAGAAAGTTCCACGTTGATTGCCCTGTATGCTTCAAGAAAGGGTCTGTTGGCTTGATACTCGGAAACGGAGATATTGTTACCATGCCTTGCAATTTCTGTACTAATGGAGCAGGAACAAACCCCAATGGATATATATCAGACTACAGGCTAGAGGCCGGAACGGAAACTATAGTAGTGAATGAGGTACAAATAGAATTAACAAGCCAAGGCCAGAAAGTTAAATATGTGTCCGGCTATAGTCTTTATCAGTCTGATGTAGTGTTTGAAACAGCAGATGACGCAATGAAGTATGCCCTCCTTAAAGTTGCCGAGCAAAACAAAGAGCTTGAAACAAAAGCCGAGCATATCAAAGGAAAACCGAACAAGAACTACTCATGGAACGCTGGGTATCACATGAGAGAGGCAAAGAGTCATGAAAAGAAAATAGAATGGCATAAGAAAATGGCTGTTATATGTAAAGCCAAAGCAGGGGCCAAGCCATGAGTGTTATGCTATGCGCAGAGTGTGAGAATATGATCGATACGGACTTTGAAGACTTTGATTTTGAAACAGAAACGTGCGAGAGGTGTAATTATGAACGCGAATCACGACAATACCCCACCCGAATACATCCCCTACCCGAAGCGGGCGCCGGGAACAACCCATGATATAATTGAAATAGACTTAAAGAAAGGTAAGAAACATGAGCATTTTAGCAAAAGAAACAGGAAGTCCTAGAGAACTCCTCCCCACCGGCAATGTCCAAGCGGTCTGCTTCGGCGTTATCGAGCTAGGACACAGAGAAGGTCGTTACGGAATTAAGCATGAAGCCGTTGTGCTGTTTGAGATTCCGTCTCTGCGATACGAAGATGAGGATAAGGTTGACAGGCCAAAGGGCATCAATAAGTTTTATAACATCTCCCTGCACCCCGATTCCAATATGTGCAAAGACCTGACCTCCTGGCGGGGCAAAGAGTTTTCCGAGCAGGAAAAGGCGGGATTTGATATAACCAAGCTCATCGGTGCTAATTGCCTGTTGAACATCGCCCACAAACAAAAGGCCGATAAGAGCATGAAAGACGACATTGCCTCTATCACTCCTTTAATGCAGGGCATGGGAAAGCTGGTTCCAGAGAATACGCTTGTAAACTTCTCTATCTCTGACAATGGCTTTGACTTTACCGGCGTCCCTGAATGGGCGCAGAGGATGGTTAAGGAATCAGAGGAGTTTAAGGGTAAGGATAACGTGAACGCTGACGGCTCCCCTCCCCCAGAAGACATTACGGATTATAGTGACATAGAAGACCCCCCGTTCTAAAATAAACACCTTCCTACCCCTCGTCGCCGGGCTTGGCGGCGGGGGAAACTTTTATAAGGAGCAATAATGATGAGAACCCTACCCCAACTCAAAGCCGACTGCGTAGCGGTCAGGAACCTATGCGAGTATTGCCCGAGGCAGGAATATGTCAGGGCTTACGAGTTTGTTCAGCGTAAGATAGAGGCTGCGGAAATGGAACTATTCTGTGATGTAAAGGAGAAGTAATGGCAACCTACCAAATCAAATCAGTCAATGGCATGATGACCTTTGAAAAGCCCCTGAAAGAGATTCTGGCCGAGTTGAAGCCGGGTGGGGGGATTAAGATACTTGGTCCCATCGACTACATCACGGACAGACAGAGACGCTGGTACAAGGGCGTAGCGTTGCCGTGGCTGGCAAAGCACGACGAGAACCGGGAAAGCACCTACTGGTGGGATGATGAGGTTAAACGGCTTTGTAGCGGCCTTGCCTTGCTCAAGCAAGACATATATTTCATGCAGGGCGTGGACGGGCAGAAGATACCTATCGGCAGGCTAACGACTAGCGGTGTCGGCAAGAAGAATATGACGGCCTTTATTGAAGAAATACTGGCTAAGTCTGTACAAATGAATTGGGGCATTGCCCCTCCTGATAAAGACTTAAGGAAAGGAATAGAGTAATGAGTGAATTTACAGAAGAAGAAATTTTATTAACGTACAAAGCAAGGTGTGATTGCGACAAACACGATATGGGAGTTGGTTATCTTGGTAACTTGAGCATTGAAACGCACAGATCGCAAATGTTAGACCCTAAATCGTTGGTTCATATTTTTGGTCCTGGGTGGATTAAGGATTTCAAGAGACGTAACCTCATAGCCTCGGCTCCCGCCATGTATGAGCTACTTGAAAGGCTTCGTGATTATTTAGACCAAGGCAGTCATATTAAGCCTCATTCAAAAGCTCAAAAGGATATTATCGAAGCCCTTGCCCTCGCCGAGAAAGGACAATGACATGAAAGAAACCAAAGAAGAAATTTTAATGGGCTTAGTTCAGGTTATGGCAAAGCTTGGACTTCAAGAATCTGCTTCGATAAGGGACTTAACAAGCAAAGTAATTAAACTTATTGCTGTATTAAAAGAAGCCGAAAAGCACCATCAAGGTGCTAAGTCTGAAATAGGAATTAGAATAAGAGAGGCTATATCCAAGGCAGAAAGGGCAGTAAAATGTACTACAACACAAACAAAGAAACAGGCAAGACGCTAGAAGATAGCAAGCGGAAGGCCGAGACCCAGGAACAGGCGATACATGACTTCTTCAAGGAACATGTCGTCAGACTAGCAAGCCCCGGCTGGATAGCGATACGTGTGTTCAACGACAAAATACCCCTTACCTCCGTCCGCCGAGCCATGACCAATCTTACAAATAGGGGCGTGCTTGTAAAGACGGAATATATGGCTGAGGGCAGGTATGGCAAGATGGTGCATACTTGGAGACTGAAAGCATAACCAATGGGCAAGAAAGGAATCAATTATGAAATGTACTTTTGTTTATAAATTAAGTTGTTCAGAACTTAGAATAGAAAGAACTTTTTACAAAGACTCGTCTATACCTTTTGTTCCAAATATAGGAATGAACATGGTTGTGGACGATGTACCCACTCACGTTATTTCCCTGTCATGGTGGCAAGAGATGGCAACTCTCACAGTCCACCTCAGGGGATCTAATCACGACACCGAAGACGATCTTATTATTGCCGCTGATGCGTGGATTAGTGACGACTGGAGAGAAGACTGACATGGGCAAGGGATTTGCTCGATAATTTATTTAATAATTGAAGGAATTTCTTTGACATATACGCAACAATGGAGTAATATAGTGACATGCTAAGAATAAACTCAAAATTTCCTTTGATTGATATTGGCCGGAGCAGACACTTCCTTTTGGGTTGTTTTCTTAGCAGACTGCTTCCGGCCTCTTTTTATTGGAACACATCATGCAAGGTTGGATAAAACTACACCGTAAACTTATCGAATGGGAATGGTTCCATCAACCGGAAATGTTACTTGTGTTTATATACCTGCTATTGAAAGCTAATCACCAAGACGGCACCTGGCAAGGTATCCCTATAAAAAAGGGGCAACTTGTGACAGGTAGGAAACGATTAAGCGAGGAAACTGGATTATCTGAACAGAAAATAAGGGGTTGCTTAAAAAGGCTAAAATCAACCAGCGACATAACCATCAAACCAACCAACAGGTTTTCTCTTATAACTATATGTAACTACTGCACTTATCAACCTGATGTGATCACAGCTAACCAGCCAGCCAGCCAGCCAGCCAACCAACAGATAACCAACAAACAACCAACAGATAACCAACAGATAACCACAAACAATAAAGTAAAGAAGGAAAAGAATGACAAGACTAAAACTAAAAAGCCTTTAGATTTTAGTTTGACGAAAGAATCTATTGAAAAACTATTCATTGATGAACTATCTCCAGAAACCCAATACGAGATTAACACGCTAAAGAAATTAGCGAGATATTGCTACAGTAAAAAAGAGGTAATACCGAGCATGTATATATACCTTATCGAAACAATTGTTGACATAAAAGAGTATTGCAAGGTTAATTCAAAGAACCACGGCGATTTAATGCGTATGTTCGTGGCTAAGGTTAAAAAGGAAATGAAATGATGGCAAAGATTAAAAAAGGTACTTATAAAGCAAAGCCAGGAGTTGAAAAGACTGCCGCTTACCGTAAGATGATATGTAAATTAAGGGCCGATGCCGCCGAAATGAACAAAGAGAGCGACAGAAAAGAAAGGGCTGCTTACTACGCTATCCAAGAGATAAGGAAACAAAGAGCATTGGAGGGGTTAAAATAATGAAACTATATCCAGTGAAAAATAAAAGAGTGAAGAAATTAGGCAATGATAGAGGGCCATGCGTAATATGCGGCTCATGGACAACGCACAAAGAACCTTTAAAGCATGAAAAGTGGGGCAATGTATATAGAGCGAGTTTTATTTGCTTTAAATGTTGGGAACCAATAGAGGAGCAAAGCAATGCATAGCCAGAGACTATACCAGAAGAAAATAGCCAGACTTATCAAGAGAATTGTCCAGCTAGAAGAAACGGAAACCGATTTAAGAAGTCACATTGCTGAACTTGAAGCACAACTTAAGGCCACCGAGAGTATGCGTATCGGCGAAAGTGTAGTAAATACTGTACTTCTCGAAAAGATCTCTGACGAAGACAAGGAATGGATGGATGCTCCTATGGGTCCTTATAAGAAAGTTGACACGGATAAGTTAAAAGCAATGTCCAAAAGATTAACAGATATACTCGGCCCAGCCTTTGAAGAAAATAACAAATAGCATTATTTATGAGTCGAATGAAAGATGAATTTTCTTATAGGAGTTTGAAATGAGCGGAAAGAATTTAATATGGGATACCCCGTGTAATTGTAAGGGGAAAGAAAACACTGATAAGTCATCTTGGGATGGTGTTTTTTATGGATGGATTAAGATTGAAGGAAGGAAATGGGCTATCGTCAAATGGGAAGGTGACGAAGACCCGGATTTATATAAAGCAAACCTTCTTTTAATTGAAGAAAACCGAATGATTCCGCTGGAATAAGCCCATGACCCTATCCGCCAAGCAAGCCCTACGCCGCAGCAAGGATACAGATTTTAAGATGAATTTCAGTATAGGAGTTTGAAATGAAAAAGATAACAAGCCAGCAGGATGGTAGCCCGAACCAGAGAATACCGGAACTAGATAAAATTATTAAACTAGATAGAATGGTTATGAACATAAGGGATGATTTTAGGCAAGGTATTAAGAGACCTTGTAGGGTTCCGGTTAAAGTATGGCGGTATATGCTCTTGAATAATCAAGACTTCATAGTTATTGACGGCAAAAGCATGCGCATGAAAGCAGTGAGCCTCGGCGTTGGTGTATATAGCTTAAGCATAAAGGAGACGACATGAACTACGCAACAGAGTTAGCAAGAATATCAGTACAGCCACAGAACTATTCAGACGAGAACTGGGATGAGGCTATGGCCTTGTGCGATAAAGCTGACGCAGAGATCGCCACTCTTAACGCTGATGTGAAATATACACGCGATATAATGCTTCGATACCGTGACAAGTATGAAAAGTTACGCGATGCCTACAATGACCAGCTACGTATCATTGAAGAACAGTCAGACCTTATAGGGAAATTCAAATGACCCTATCCGACAAACAAGCCCTACACAGAAACAAAGAATTTGATTATAGGAGTTTGAAATGAAACTGACGCTCTATCCAGTAAAGAACAACCGCACAGACGGCAAAGTTTATGACCCGGTAAATCACAAGTGGGTACACAATCACCCCAAAGTACCAGTAGCACCCAAAAAGATAGAGGCTAAGGTGTTCAGATGGAACAAGGCGACCTATTCTGTCCACGTAGAAGTTAGGACTGGTTCTATTGCAACCGGCAACCACAAGACGCCAGAACTAGCCAAGAGGGCTTTTAGATCAATGTGCAAGCGTGTCGATATGAGATGCGATCAATTCTATTATGAAAATAAGATATACGGAAGGTGAATAATGAATGAAAATATTTCTTAAATGGCTAAGATTGAAGTTCCACAAATGCACAACGTACCCCGATGATATATTATGGGGAGGAAACGGGACTCAGTATTGTTCAATTTGTCATAAAATGATACAACAACCAAGGCAAACAAAATGACCCTATCCGCCAAACAAGCCCTACACCGCAGCAAGGTGGCTAACTGGACTGTCGCTAATCTGAAGGCCGACGACGACTTCATGGCCGACTGCCGGGACGATGACGACTTTAGGGGCTGGGTACTGGACGAACGGCCTGACATGGCAAAGCCTGAAAGGTTCAAGATGAGATTCAAACGACCAGAAGGGATTGTTCAGGAAGGCAAGCCTGTTGAGATCGTAGAGCCTGAGCCTGTTGAGACGCTATCGAAGACGGGGCAGATTATTGAGGACTTGAAGGCTTATCGCAAGAAAAAAGGATTTATTTAAGAAAGGAAAGAAAGATGAAACGATGTAAGGATTGTAATCACTGTTTTAATTACTATTGCCTATCTGTTTGCCTGTGTAGCAAAGTCGATAAGAAATGGTGCTGGCAAGCTAACCCAAACTGGACGTGTACTCATTACACCCGCAAGTGGTGGAAGTTCTGGAGGACAAAATAAATAAATCTTGATGGGCTTGACAACCCCCAAATATAGGGTATAGTTTAATTATGGCTAGTACTAACAAAATTTTAACCCCGGCAAATCCAACAGGTATCCTCCATACCTGCCTCCTTAATGTACTAGCCTACATGGGTTTGCTGGGGTTGTATCATATAAACCAACCCCCCGCCCCCCTATTGACCTGTCTCTGCGATCAGGGGCAGAGGGTAAGGGGTTGTGATAACCAGGAAAGGTACGCTATTTTTATTATGAAAGGCATGTATTCTCAGTTGGTAGCGTATCAAGCTTTTTTGCAGGACAAAGGGGTGGGCGGGCGACCGTCCACCTGACTTAACGAAAGGAATAAGAATGAACTCAGAAGAAAAGATAGCCAAAAGACGAGCCGACATGCCCGAATTATACAGAGGTATTTACGACAGGGCTATGTCCGGAAAAAGCAAAACAGCCGGAATTAAAGCCCAGTGCTTAGAGTGCATGGGGTGGGCGAGAAACGAAGTTAAGACCTGCACCTCCCCACAGTGCCCATTATTCCCGTATCGGCCTTATAAATCCTAAAGTCCCCTGAAATCGGGGGGTAATGAGCCAGAAAGGAAAGGAATAAGAAGATGAAACCATTACTAGCCAATACCCAAGTAGCCCAGAATATCCTTGCTGGTAGGCAGACGCAGGATCGCAGGCCGATTAAGCCACAACCAGTAAAACAGCACGGAAAGATGTTTATAAATCAATGCGACCGGGACGACTGGGCTTTTGAGTCGGGGATTAACGGTTCAATTAAAACACCTATTGACCATTCAGAGATTATCCCTAAGTTCGCCAAATACCAAGTCGGCGACATTCTGTATGTGCGGGAAACGATGGTTTGTGAACGCGAACTACCTGAACGCCTTTACTTTGATGTTCTTTACTCTGCCGATAGAACTCATATTGAGACTCCTGTAGGCAGCGACGACCAGACGGAATGGTTCATGCAATATAAGCAATGGTGGAGCCGAGGCGAAGATAAAGTCGTTATCCCTTCAATCCACATGCCGAAATGGGCTGCCCGCATCTTCCTTAAGGTTACAGGGGTTCGGGTGGAGAGGGTAAAGGATATAACACAAGCCGATGCAAAATCAGAAGGGGTTATTTCCTTTACCGACCAAGGCAGAGTATGGCACAGGAATTACCTTACTGGCAAAGACTTCTACGGATATGGAGAATATAGAGACTCGTTTCAAAGTCTCTGGGAATCCATCTACCCCGGCTCATGGGAACGTAATGACTTTGTGTTTGTTTATGAATTTGAAAAATACGAAAGGCAGGTAAAGTAATGTTAGTATTTGTAACGAGAGATAAAAACGATGGTGACGAAATAACGGACTCTGCTATGTCTTTAAGAATAAACAAGCCGACTCCCTCTGAGACTGAGATAGGTAGATGGATGCTATTGGCAGGCTCAAGCGGGTGCGATTTATTCTTGGCCGCTCCGCATTTCAAGCAACTGTTCGGCTTCACTCCCCGCAAGGGTTCCTGTAAACAAATGGAGTTAAGCTTGAAAGAGGTGACAAAATGAGTAAATGCTTTACGTGTGGAACACAAATAACAGAAACCGGCCAAGACGCCAGCTATGACTGGAACGGCGAAGCGGTCTGTGCTAGCTGTTATGTTGAGTACGCTGACAACAAGATCGCCACCCTGCAAGCCCGCATCACCGAGCTTAAGGCTGCTATGAAAGATAACTGCCCTACATCTATGGTAATGTGTGGATGTGGTAAGCATTACAAGAAGCCGTCACAGCCCGTATGCTCTATTTGCTCTATGTTTGACTTGACTAAGGAGCTTGCCGGGTATAAGTTGATTTTAACAAAGATTAAAAACATATCCAGTGAGTCTAAGTTACATAGACATGAATGCGAGTGTTTGACCTGTCAAGTGCGTAAACTTACCCTCATTGCCAACTCTGGCAAAGGGGGTGAATGATATGCAGTATAAATTTAGAGGCAAAATAAAAGATACAGGTGAATGGGTTTATGGAAGTTATATTGACTTCGACTTAATTCACCAGATAATACCCATCGGTAAAAGCAAAGCCGTTATCGTCCTCCCATCCTCTGTCGGCATGTGGACGGGGCTTGCTGACAAAACAACTACCAATATGTACGAGGGCGACATCATAAGGTACACGGAGTATAATAGTTCTGGTGCCGATATTCCTAATTGCGTGTCTGTGATTAAATTTGACGAAGGCAGTTTCCTCCCTGTATCAGAGGGGTACTGTATCAATACAGAAATCATAGGCAACACCACCGACAACCCAGAATTATTAGAAACCGAGGCTCAAAATGAATAAACTTATAGACGCCATTGTAAGGGTTTTGCTTGACGGTACTAAGATTAAGATGTCAGGCGACATGCACGAGCCTTACACCACTTTGATCTCAGGCGGTTATGCTAATTTCAAAGACGGTATTGTTTGGAAGAATTGGAAAACATGTTATTGGGAGTTAAGTCAAAATGAATAAAGACCTACTAACCCTCTGCGTAGAAAAGGAGAAGTCATGAAGAATCCAGGTAAGATAAAAAGCTGGGAAGAAACCGTAGGTAAGAAGTCCGACCTCCACCCCTGTCCTTGCGACCCTGCCTGTAACTGTGATATGAAAGAGCCTTGTCTGGGCTGTGAGACTTATGGGGCATGGCTAAATAAGGAGCGGATAAATGGATGAATACAAATGCAAGAAATGTGGCAAAGTAGAACACGCCCTGTCCCAGCCCTATCAGTGGTCAAAGATACACGAAGAGGCGGCAGGCGTGCATGATTCTGAATGCGTAATGTGGGAGTATGATTACTTCCTGTGTCCTGATTGTAGAATAAAAGGGGATGACTAATGGGTAAGAAGCTAC
>Ga0307928_10002302_pt1 | contig 14705 bp, 26 predicted proteins | sample AceLakmetagen232_FD_201815 | JGI IMG/M metagenome (GOLD analysis project Ga0307928, IMG submission 201815) | Saline water microbial communities from Ace Lake, Antarctica - #232 | ecosystem: Environmental > Aquatic > Non-marine Saline and Alkaline > Saline | place: Antarctica: Ace Lake... | reverse complement strand
GTACGTTCCATCCTCAAACTGAGAATGATTCTCTAAAGCCTTCTCAAGCTCTGCAACCCTAGACTGCAACTTTTCGACAAGTTCAGAACTCACAACATAAACATTATCTGAGACTCCAATATCAACTACCTTTAGATCTTCTCTTTGAAAAGGAGATTCCCCATCATTGTAGCATAATTCTATGGTAGCATTACAGTCTCTCTTCTCAAATCTATCTCGCTCCTTCTGCAACTTAGCGATACAATCATCCGCAACAGTAACTTCAGCTTCAACAGCTAAAATCGCTTGAATTAAAACTTCTCTCGGTACTCCATCAAATCGTTTACTCATTTTCTTTTTCTTCTTTCGCTGCTTGTGCTGCTTCATGGGTGGAATAGAAAACTGCCCAATCCTCTGGTATTAGCATCTGCCCAGAATCTATTGAATGAGCACATTCAGAAGCAACCGTTGTTGGACCATAAACCCTAAACGAATCAAATCGCCAAAGTTCAAGTTCAGGAGTAATCAGAACGCCATCAGCAGTATGAGGCAATTTCTCCACAATATCTAGTTTCTTCTCAAGTTCTTCTATCTTTCTAGAAGCATACCATGCTAATTCACTCTTAGGTTCTCCAGAATCCATCAAACGTTTATATAAAACCTCTGGTGGTGTCGCATTACATGAATTATAATCTTCGCAGTTCTTAATCATTTATCTTTCCTTTGGCGAAACATTCTATGATATTTCTTCCAAATCAACATTCTCATGAACAGTGGGATATCATATCTATCTCCAAACCCATTATCAATACGTCGCATGATATTATACCACTCAAGTTCTCTACCAGAGAAACATTTTCGTGCAGCATTAGATATCGCTCCGTCTGCATACACACACTTCCTGCGAAGAGATCGATATATTGACCAAAATGCTTCCCATTTGTCACGTACAGTTGGTGTTAATGCCCATTTTGCAAAAAGTAGACATTGCTTATCAGTTGGAACCCATTTTTCAGATACTTCACTCATTATTTTTTCCTTCAAAGTACATCACCAGCCTCCACCTACGATATCAGTACTAACCCAAGGACCATCCCAACGTTCACAAACAGAACATTCTCTTCGTGTAGTTGAAATTCCCGATCCCCAACTGCTGTGACTATCAGTCTGCCCATGTGGTACACTTCTAACTTCATGCTCAATGCCAGCTTTTAGACAATGTTCACAATTGTAAAGATTAAACTGTAATTTTCCATCTGCATTTCTTTTTGTCGTAAAGTGACCACGTTCTTTTTCTAACTGTTTATCTTTTTCTTGAGGCCAGTCCCACTCGGCATCTGGCAAATCTGCAACTTTCAAATTCTTAAAATATTCTTCAGCTTCAGAGGATATTTTTTTATAGCAAAAATCGCAAAGTGTTTTTCCATCAGCAAGCAGATGCCATCCATCTGTATTTTGGTGCCCTGGACTATCGCATTCATCACAAGCCATCAGAATACCTTGATCTATAAGATCTTGACATTCATTGCAATCTTCTATCTTGCAGTCTCGCCAATCGTGATTATCTTTATCACTCATTTAATGCTCTATATGCAGCTTTAATTACTGCTTCGCCTCGTGTCGTAGCGAACCCCTCATATTCATATCCTCTTTGACTAAAACGCACATAATGTTCATCTGTCTCAATTTCTGTAACTCCTCTAATCCATCCATTGTCTAACATAGCATCTACTAACATGTCTCTATCTTCAGATTTAATATCTGGTTGAAAAATTCCATTTCGTTTGCCAACAAGTTGACTATCTTTATAGAACACAGTAATTGAAGGCAAATTTTTATGCTCCCATCCCCATAATTTTTGAGCTATGAATATAATCCTGTCCTTGTTTGTTAATTCATCCATTTATTTCACTTTCACTTTCAAGTTTTTCTATATGAGCATGAAGATTATTAATCTCGTCAATTTGATTATATCAATTCTCGCATAATCTCGCGTTTAGCTGTAGTTTTTTCTTTTGCGTTTTTTAAGAAGTCTCGTTCTTTTTCGACGGTTGCAATTGTTTCAATTAGAAACTCTCTGGAATCGCCCTCAAACCTGTCAAATATATCGTCTGGTTTCAGTTGGGGCTTTTACAAGCCCCTTCCTTTAGGGAGGGGTAGTTGACTTTCGGTTACTGCCACCTCTGTCAATAATGCTGTGGCTACTGCTAAACATAAATAATTGATTCCGCTTCAGCACAATTAAAACATACACCCATTCTCGTATTATTGGCTCCACGATCTTTTCCACATACCTTACAAGCCATCATTTTCCCCCATTTAATACAGTATCAATGTCAATCAACAATTGAGGATCAGGACTATATTCATAAGTATCTCTCGCAGCTTCAAGACCTTTCTTGCACGCCTCTAATACGCTCTCAGCAGTTAAAGGAATAGGTTCAATAAAACCATATATACATAAAAGATTGGTTTTGGGACCATTAAACATAGTAATTTGCTGTCCTTTTGGAACAACCGCTAATGCTTCAGTTCCTGTTTTTATCTTTTTGCAAATATCTTTAAAAGATGTTGCAATAGTAGATATTTCACATGCATCGCATTTAAACCAAAGGGTTGAGTTAGTATCGTAAACGCGAATTAAACCTTTACCGCAAAGCGGACATTTTTCTATCGATGGTAACATTTATTTTCTCCTTATTGATAGTCACCTAGGACATGCGGCCACTCAAGAAATTCTTTCAAAGCATTCATTCTCGCCGCATTAGTTTCACTATATCCATATCTATAAGCAATCACGATAAACTCATCTTCACGACTCGCCTTCCAATCATTGCTCATGTCTAAGGAATAGTCATAGCCATCTTTTTGTTTTGATGGTTGAGGTACAGAACAACATATTGCTGCAACACGCTTGACTGCTACCGGAATCACATCGTCAACTTCGGATTTAGCCCAATCATTTAAGAATTGTGGGTGCGTTTTTATCTTTATCTCAAACATTTTTGCTCCAAACAGAATTTAAGAAACGGATGACGCGAAATCGCACGCCATTTGTTTAGCGTCAGCAACAGTTTTGGCAGTCCATTCGCCTCTACCCCAATCAGAGGGATATGGAGTAAATACACCGTTAATTGTTGAACGTAAATCTTCGTTAGGAATATTTTTAGAGTACTTCCACGATACATAAACACCAGACACGCCATCTTCAACTACAGCCTTAGCTTTTATCTGCTCTCGATTCGCATCCGACCAGAACCGCTTGCAATCTTCGTGAAAATCTCGCTTATTGGCAGCTTGATAATGACAGTCGCCTTTCTTGCATGTCGATCCTATTTTAAAACCATACATAGCCCTGTGACTCCAACCATACCATTTACCATCTTTTGAAGAAAAACCAATAGATGATGTGCTATGATCTGGTTTATTTACTTGCGGTCTAATGCCTCTTTTAACGCATAGACGGTAAGCTGTCTTTGGATCGCCAATAAACCCTCCATCAAGGTCATAAGCCATTGTCCATTCCATAGGCTCATCCATACTGGGATCTTCAATCATTTCTTTACGCAACACGTAACCAGCCTTAAACACTCGTTCACTAATAATTTCTACTACTTTCATAATTTTCTCCTATTGTACGACTCCTATATTATACTCTATTTCTTTCCACAATTTAATTCTTTTTGCCAAATTAATAAAAATTCTGGTTGAATTGGACCTATCAGTTCCCCTACAACTTCTCCATCAACAACCACCTGAGTAACAGGCAACTCATCTATCTCATATTCTTCACATAGATCATCATTATCTTCAGCTTCAGCATCAATAAAAACAAACTCTATGTTTGCTTCCTCAAGAGCAGGAAGATATACTTTGCATCGATCACAATCGTCTGAACCGAATACTCTTAAAATCGAAGATATTTTCATAGTTAAGTAACTGTAGCGGTCAATTCGTGGAGCGGGATTCGAACCTATTGCTTGATCTTTCGCAAGACATTGTACAGTGACTTGTTTCCAAAAAAGCTGCAACATCTCATCTACCAGATGAGGCTCTAGCCAATGAGCTTGCCACCCATATCATTATCGACTAACCATTAGGATCTGGGTCGCTTCTTAACCCAGTCATCTATATTTTAATTAATCGTTTACGAGAAGTCATCCCAAGCAATACTAATAATGCTATTGTGCTCGATTCAGGCGTCACAGTAACTACTGGTAACTCGTTGAAATTATTACGCAAAATAACGAAGTCATCAAGGTCTACAATACCATCATTATTGAAGTCTGATTCTTCTGCCGAACTGCCAAATTGACGCATAAATATAGTATATTTATCATCGTTTATGGTAAGTATAGTATATTCATCTACATCGTAAAAGTCATAATCTAATGTATAATTTCCTTCGAAGCGAATATCATCGGTGCCATCAATTAATGCTAAGAAACCCTCTAACGTATTAGCGTGCCCTTTAATAGCCAATTGACCACCACTAGCAATAGTAACGTAGGAATGATTGCACTCATGAACTGGATCGGGCGGTTCTTGCGGTTCGGACCACCATGGGATACCAATTGCAATCTTATCTGCCCGCACCATACCGCCGTTTTTGATATGAAGTTTAGCGTATCCACATTTACCTACATTTAATGTGCTGGCTTCTAATAATGAACCTTGACCATCAACAGTTACCGTTGCCGTAGTATCTCTCGTATCAGCAAGAGTACACCACAAAGTACCTGTGATGACTTGTCCACCATTGATAATATCTAACATCCCTATAGATTGCGGAGCAGTGGCAATAGTTAAAAAAGAATCAAGTAACCATGTAGACCCATTCACCATCATCTCGCCGTCACCAAAATACCCAATATATCCACTTTCACCGGAAATTATCGTCCCGCCAACAACCTCCACTCTGCCTGTGCCACGGAAACCAATATCTAGTCCAATGCCCATCCCCCAGTCAGTCCCTTGAATTCTCAACAGGCCAACCCCCCTTCCCGATCCTACTGCAACACTACCCGTTACTAGATTCGTTGTTTCCGTTATAATCAGATTGCCCTCCCTATCCCCCCCAACCCAAATAGTGGGAGGCTTAAATGTTGGCCACATGCCATTAATCCACAACGACACAATCTCTGGTACAGTTGGTTGGACTCCGTTGATTGGGTCTGGCTTGGGTCCAACATCGCCTTCAATGATCATGTCACCCAAACTTGCTGATACACATTCTAATATAATAATAAATAATAAACCAAGTTGTTTAATCATTGTAACTCCAAAATTTTAAGAATTAGGTTGCGGGTCACTTCTTAACCCATTCATCTTCGACATAGCCCCAATCGCCGGACTGCGACGTATCTTCGTTGAGTCGATAACCGAGCCGCCACTATCACACTCAACAAGCACATAACTCGAACCGCCCTGCACAGTCTGCCCAGGGACGATTTTCACCGTCCCGGCAGTCCCCTGAAGATTGACCGAATCAACAAACGCAATCGCCCCGGTTCGCTCGTTAATCACCGGTGTGCCGATTCGTAAACTATTTTTGTTGGTACCCGTTAGTGTTATCACGTGTTCAGCAAAATTGCAAGTGATCGGAACGAGTTCAACGGTGTTGTTTTTATCGGTTTTGCGATAAGCTACGGTGACGATTTGAAAAACGCCCGGAGACATTTTACGAGCTAACATCGCAAATCCAGTTCGAGCATCAGCCTTTCCCGTGGGATAACGCTGCTGATCTTTCTTCAGATAGTAAGGCTTCGCCTCGGAATAGATGTGCGTGTCGTCGTTATCATCGACAAAGATCTCAAGCTTGTCCGATGTGACTATCTCTTGGGTGAGCATCAGTTCGGAAACAACCAGAGCGTTCTCGCACATAATAGTACCTAACGTACTATTATGTGAGACTCTATTGAATTCCATTGCAGCAGGAAAGATTGCAGCGACCATAGCCATCCCAATTGCAAGAATGCCCAAAGCAACCAGAATCTCAGCCAACGTAAAACCTTTTCTTGAATTAGTCATTTTAAAGATCTCCTAATTAGATCGTTTACAGGAAGGATATAAGTCACCAGTAGTAGTTACTATAAACCATAGCATCAAAGGTTACAACAATTATCGCTAAAATAATTTGCTTGATCATTATCTACTCCTAATTCGTAGAAAGATAAACAAAACTATTCGACTCAACTATATTACATCTTTAAATAAAATCGGGAAAAATCTTTTAAAAAAGCGGACGACCTCCAGCCTTGATTACCTAACTCTCAGCTTCCATCCAGACTGATTTCTTATATGCATCTGATCCAACACAAAAAGTCCAAGCTCTATGTAGACAGTGGAAAATATTGTTCTGTTCTGTCTACTGTTTATCTATTATCTTTTTTTGATCGATTATTTCTTTTGCGTTTTTTCTAATGTGAGGCAAACATAATAATCCTATCCTATTCGGAGAAAGATACTTTAACTTAATTATTTGGCAGCAGTTACATCCATCTGAATCAACTTCACAATGTGTACATTTACTGTCGCACCAAGGGACACCTTCCTCATCTATTCTTGGATTAGGATTACTAATTATCATCTTCCTCATTTCCAAATTTATCGAAAAAAAGCTCATCAAAAAACCGAGTCGCATATTGCCCAGCTACCTTCATAGAACCAAACTCGCTATTTTTGTAGACTGCAACATCATTTATGTCGCTAACTAATTTACTGACTACATCCGTTAACTGTTTTAGATTCTCAAGCCTCTCATGATCGAAATGGCTATCAGCGATTGGATTAATCGGTCCAACAAGCTTTGTCACGAGTTTATATAGATCTATATCATTTTCGCACGGACATTTTTCATCATCCATTTTTATTCCTCTATCTTTGCGTTTTCTGCTTCAGCAAGTTTCGCTTTAAGACTAGCTATGTTATCTTCGCTATGTTTTTTCGCTAATTTTGATGCTTCCTGTCTCGCTTTTTCAATGATAGGAGACGTTACATTATGTTCTGAACACGCTTTCAACATTTCAGTCCTACAATGACCATTTGCTTTAGTTATCATCTTGTCAGTCAACCATCCTAACTTCTCTCTAGCCTCTTCATAGCTACGACAAGGATATGATTCGTAATGAGATCCGCTATCATCGCTATAATTCCCTAGATTCCATTGTAGATTTCCATCTGAAGAGCCTCTAAGAGTAAGCAATTTCATACTTTTTTTATCATACGAACATGTTGAATCTTCTGCTGCTACGATGCCTGAGTGGCTCCACCGATTCTCTACAAAATGAGTAATCTTGCCATCGATGTAATCGAATATATGTTCTATAGCCTCATGTTTTGCAAGACGAGCATTAAGCTCATCTTCAGCGTCTTTCAACTCTTCAGCTTTTTCATCTCGTTCTTTTTCGATCTCATTTATCTCTTTACGTATTTCGGCTAGTTCAGTGTTGACTTTGAGACGTTCTGCTTTTATTTCGGCACTGGGATCTACTCTTTTATCGTGTAGAGACGAACTATTTACAACGAGATGTTGATCATCTGTCCACTCTCCTTCTGGGTCACATATCTCTATAGCGATCAATGATTGTCGATCATTAATTTCGCAAACAAAAATAACTTCTTCGTTGTTATGATAGACTATCGTTCCTTCTTCAAATTTCGTATTCATCGTTATTCTCCTGTCTTATCTATTTCATTCTGAAAAATTCTATGAACTGAAGGTGTCTCATTGTATATTTTGCAATACATCTCAAGGTGGTCTTTCAATCCAATGAGATCAAAATCATCTTCGCCGCAGAAAGGACATGATATGGTTATTTCACTCATTATTCTCTTGTCTCATCCAAACTTTAGCTGATATTGCGGCGGCTCTAATAGCCTCTATCGATAAGATCATTCCATTACATTCTGGACAAGTTTCTCCTGACCATTTTACATTTTCAGAAAAACCGCAACCAGCATTTGTCGTACCATCACCAATACATATACTAATCCCATTATCTTTTATAACATCTTCAAGTTTAACAATACAATCACGAAGATATTGAGTATAATCAAAAAATGAATCTTCCACCAAATCGGAGTATTCTATATTTTCATCATCTAACGATTTTTCAATCTCAAATATCTGCTCTTCTGTTATCTCAGCTTTAGCTTCACGCTTAAGAATCTGCCTAGAAGGGGTTCCGTCTTTCTTATGATACGTCGAAGAATTCAAAGAACCATCGTTATGTTTGCGGTAATTAGCGTCTTTCATTAAAATTCTCTTTCTTGTCAACTGATTCCACTTTATCTATACAACTATCTATACAACCATATATTAACCTGCCTAATCCACCAGTATATACAGCTTTTAACTCTTTCCTTTTCTGCGTCTGCAATATCTTTCACTCCCTGTTTATCAAATCTAGCTATTAATGCTTCTATAGCTGCTTGTTCATCTACTTGCGAATCTGATAATTCAGTTTTTTCTTTCTTGATAGCCTCAGCCTCTCGAATCTTCTTAATATTATCCAATTGAGACTTTTCGATTCTAGCATAGAGCGTTCCAATTTTATAAAAATAGTCAACAGTCATTTGTTCGGTATCAAATAAAACAAAGTTCGCTTTTGTTATACCAGTAATCATCAAAATAACCATTACAATGAGACATTTCCATTTTAACATTATTTGTTCTTTCAACTCTATTACATCTTTTTAAAAAATCGGGAAATAATCATGTTGACAACCAGACTAACCCAATCAGAAAGCCAATTGCCGCCCAAAATAAACAGTTTGAACCTGTCTTTCTGTCTGCAACTTCATGACGTGTTAGTAATACAGTTCCTAGAATAAGTCCTACGATAGGAATCAAAAAACTAAGAAAACACAATATAAAATTTGAGGGATGTGTCTCATCATTTTCTTGAATCCTCTGAGACTTGCGATAGGGTGGCAAACTTTTATGTTTTGGTGGTATCGAATCGTTTAAATTATCATTTGACATTGGTTAACTCCCATTCGCAAATAAAACCACGAGAATTCGCCCATGGTTCAGCTACGTCATAAAATTTTCCTTTATAATGAAACATCTTATTTTCAGTCCTTCCCATATTACCTTCATTAGTATTCCAAAACTTATTACTTACTTTTTCTCCATTAAGCCAACGCCAATCTCCCTCTTTTAGATCATCAGTTGCCCCAACCCACATTCTGAGGTCTCCAAACGTTTTACTAATAAAATTCATCTCCTCATCAGTTTCGATGTAAACGAGATGACCTCCCATTTTTTTACAAATTGCTACAGCTTTGCTGAAAGAGGCTGTATGATTAAAAAATGCTGTATATGCATTCCCTTTAAAACTTTTTTTACTGGAAGTTTCCACAGTTTGTTTATCACCTAAATATCTGACCATATCAGAGAAGATCCCAACCGATGAAAAATCAAATTCATTACTGCTAAGTTGTGCCTCAATTTTTTTCGCCTTAGAAAGAAGTATAAGTTGCGCTTTTGGAATACTAAAGAACATGCTTTCGAAAGTATTGTTGCCGCTCATACTGTAGCTGTAGGAACAATCCATGGTAAACTTATTTCCATCGGCGATAATAATAATTTTTTCTGGCTGATAATTGAGATATGCCCAAGAAGAACCAAATCTCCATATGTATAACTTTACCTCTTTCACTTGTTTAGGTTTTTGCGTACCTTTAAAATTAAGAATCAATTGCATTTTATGAAGTCCCATTGAAACTGTCTTTGTTTGTGCAATTGAACTATCCTTAAACTTGTCATATCTCACAGTGATCTTCGTTATGGGTCGAGTAGTTGGTTTTTGTTTTGGTTTAGACTGTTTAATCGGATCTTCTATAAATTCCGCCGATTTTATCTCTTTATCATTCAATGTAAACGTAAAAGTCCGCATGAATAAGGCAGGGATAATAGCAGCATAATTATGTTGACGTTTATAAGCCTTATGATAAAGGACAATTAGCCTATCTCTCATATAGTTACTACGATCATCACTCCTCAATAAGCACGTATTACCATACCCATAAAGGCATATATTATCGCAAAGAGTAGCTTTCCCTTTTATCACCAATGTGTTTCCCTTAGAAACTCCCAAAGCCTGTTCGCTAGACATAGTAACTAGGAAAGTTCTATACTTAGTCGTTAAGGCTGTATTCTTTTGACCTGAAGTTGCTAATGTTTCTTTAGGATAACCAACAGTCAATCTCGTATCTCCATCATTTGTACTACCTACATCTAAAATTTGATATGTTAAAGTTATTGGACCTTTATCCAACATCGATTGGATTTTTATACGGGCATCATTAACTGTCTTTGTGGCACGCACAGTTGTCTCTTCTTTTCCAGCTATTTTAGCTCGTGCATAAGCATATGTCAACATACCCCTAACATGCGATTCTGTAGGTTTCACAATCGGAGGCTTAACAGTAACAGTTTTTATATTCTTAGCCAATTTCAAAACCTTGATCTCTGCGGCTTGCTTATCGTATTCAACAGTAACTTTTGTTACCGGACGTTTGGCAACTGTCTTAACAACTGTCTTAGGAACTGAGTTTTTCAACTTCTTTTCCAACACTATAATCCATGCTGCTTGTTTCTGTATCTTGCTGTTCAATATCTTTATCTTGCTGTTCAGCATTCTTATCTGAGCGTTCAGCAGTTTCTCTGAACTAACCGTTTCTGCTCCAAAGCAAGCAGAAGAGAACAGAGCAATCAACGTTATACATATCAAGTTAGTCTTCATTATTTTCCCTTTCGACGTAAAGCTAATACCGATCCAAAAATCAACAATGTTAAAGTAGCTGGTTCTGGGATAGATATCCCAACTTCGTCTGCTTCGACATACATGACCCAACCCGTTCCATCAAACCATTGTGCAGATAGAATACCTTTTCCTATAATCCTATCATCAGAAAGCGAAAGACCATCGCCTAAGAAAAAATTACGAGCATAAATAGTTACCCCATCATTGTAATTCCCATTGGCGATAAGCGTATTTATGGTCCCTCCTGATATATTTACAGTTCCACCAGGAACCCATTCATCATTGTATTGATACCCAGCAAAACAATTAACGATATCAAAATCCCCTCCAAATATATTTGTGATACCGTTGTATGTTGTAGTTACATTGTCTATCGTTCCATCAAACACATTTACAATGCTATCCCTATTAACTTGAATATAGTCTATAGACCCATTAGTGATATTCATAGGCACAGTACTATAAGTATTAACAAAATTTACAGACCCACCAGATATCTCCACAGTACTAGAATCGGAAGTATGAAAATAGTCTACAAATCCACCAGATATTTCTACAGTAGTACTATCATAGGCATAAAAATCATCTACTGACCCACCAGAAACATATACATTGCTCTCATGGTAAGCTTTAAGACTGTCTACCGACCACGGCTCGAATTCATCTGGGATACGCACAGTACTCTGAGCGTAAAGCGTTCCGTTTAAATGATAGCGATCAACTACATTCTGGTCAGTACCATATAAAACGAAATCAGCCTTTGCGGTACCAGCAGTCCATATGATCGCCATTAAGATGAGACATTTCCATTTACTCATTTTGTTCGTCCTTTCAACTATATTACATCTTTTTAAAAAATCGGGGAAAGCTTCTAAGAAGCGGATTATCAACTTATCAAATCATATTTTTTAGCCCATTTCCGGACTGCATTGTCAGATACATTATACTTCCTACCAATTGCACAATAAGACATATCTTTAAGCATTTTTGCTAATGTCTTCTTACGAGGATGACTAGTCTTTCTGCGATTAAAAGATGCACACTCTACGCTGCAATACTTTGTACCATAAACATTCTTCTTACATTTAGGACAAATACCTGTCGGCTTCATTTCAAATGGTTCCAAGTTTAGTTTATTGTTGTCATTTGAACTCGTTTCCAATATAGTTCGATTAGGCCAGTGCGTTTCCATATGACAATTTTTACATAACAAAACACATTTTTTAAGTTCTTTTACAATGACTTCCCATTTGCACTGTCTCAATGTTTTCCAATTATGTTCTTTCTTTGTCGGATCTAGGTGATGAAAATCAAGTGCTGCAAAATTTTTGTTATAACCGCATTCTTGACATTTGCCGCCTAACAATTCGACAGCTTTCCTTTTTCTAGCCTGCCATCGTTTTTTTTTGTACATCATATAAACATGTTTTACATATTCCTCTTATTTGAGTTTTTTCACGATTTCTATAACCAAATTCTGATATCTCTTTTTCTTCTTTACATGTTGGACATATTTTCTTTTCCATTTTATCTCCTATAATTAAAGTACCTATAAGAGAATTATATATTCGAACCACAAATCCTTTATAATTCTTTAAAAATATCGAAAAAACAAGAGAATATCCTAGAGAGGACTCGAACCTCCAGTGTGAGATATAACTCACTTCGCTTTAGAAGAGCGATACCGTTCCATTTCGGTGTCTAGGACATGTACTATTACGCCAATCCTGTTTGACTACTGGGGCGACTATACTTACGTATCAACGAACTTAAACATTTAACATTAACAAACTAGTACCAGAACCTCTCATAGGTCCATTAAATGTTGAAGTTCTCCCATTATGGCTCCAACATTTGCTCCGACGCCAACTCATCATACTAGAATTTTTTGTGTCGTGTGACCAACCATATCTGCATCATAAAGTCTAGCACTAATTCCGTCACAAAAGAACAGCAACCACGCCACTCGACTTTTAGGAGCAACCGGACTTCCCCATTCCCGTAGTCCATGATGAGACAATATAGCATGAAATACAGGGTCAGCATACCTTTCTTGAAATTCATCATCCATAAGGAGAATAGCCTTCTGCCACATGATAGCACTGCGGGAAATATGGTGAATGATCCGTTTGTGATCTGTACTACACCAAACACCATCAATCTTTTCGTAATCATAAATCTTTCCGGCGTCATGGAATAATGCAGCAAGAAACAATTCGGTCTTGTCAATCTCATATTGAGGATAAAGAAGCCTTGTAGCGAATACTTGTTTCGCAACCTCGCAGGTGTGAATAATAAGCCCGTAATCGCCGTAATGATGTCGATCCGGTCTAGAACTTCCTGACCACGATTGAAATCGCTCATCCTCTAGTAAACAATCACTTATCTTAACAATAGTTTCACCCAAATCCTTAGCAAAACTCTTAAGAGTTTTATATGAATATTCTTGTGTTAATTCTATATCTATTCTCATCGACTTTTCCTTTTCCTTTTCCCTTCCCTTCCCGTAAAATCATTATTAGGATATATATTATTAGTATAAATTGCTGCTGACCAACATAAAGAGATATTATACGCACCATTACTAGAGCTACTAAACATAGAATCGTGACTATTGTAAGACATAGTTTCATCGAAACCAAAGGCTCTACAATCGTTAGAATTATATACTCTAGTAAACATATTAAGAATTCATAATATCAATAATTTTGACTTTTAAAAAGCAGGTTCACAATCAACTATTTTTTCTTTTCTAATACTCTCTTTGTTTTAATCATAGCCTTGGCATAAAGATATCTAGCCTCTTCTATTGAAAAAGTCTCGAATTCATCTTTAGCGACTTCTTCTCTTATGTATGGGAAATAATCTTTTTCTGTGGCATGAGCAGCAAACCAATCTAAAAGAGTCATTCCCATTCTTCCATGTAAAGGACGAGGAAACGCTTGTCCACCATCATCAATCTTACTCATCGTTTTTCTCCAATTCTTTTTTCTTCTTTTTTAGGATAGTAATAAACTTTTTACCATTTTCTCCAAAAGTTGCAACGGTATTATGTTGTCTATTCCCTGGAGAATTAATGATCTCACTATCTTTTAAGACTTTGATCATTCTTGGATCGGTTAGATAAATACTATAACGACTGCCCTCAATATGCGTTACAGTTCTATAAATACTTTCAAACTCAAATTTCTCTCCGTTGATGTAAACAAAATGCTCAGTTACTTCTCTTTTTTGCTTCCTAAATGAGACTTTCATATTTTTCCTTCCTGTGTTAGTTACCATACCATAAATTAACTACGCCAACGATTCGCAAGGCGGATGTACTTTCGCATGTAGAATTTCATCAGGTCTACCGCCCCTATATGCTCCTTCTGCTCCTTCTGCTCCTTCTACATCTTCAATCGAAGAAGAACCAGTAAGATACCAATCAGGAACACCTTCATGATCAGGAGGAGTAATCTCGCATGCTTCTAAAGCTAACTCGATAAGTTGCTTATACTTGGTTTGAATCGGATCGGTTTCATCTAGTTCGTCAAGATCGCAAATCCATATACAAGGACTTCGATCCCACCAATCATTAATGACAACATTTTTCATATTTATCCCTTTCATCTCTATTACAACTTTTTTAAAAATCGGGAAAGTTCTTTCAGAACGGAAAAACAGAAATTAAAACATATCTTATCTTTAGAAGGGCATGCTATCGCCATGAGAGTCATCATCGGCAGGACCATTCTCTTCAACAATTGATTGCATGAAATCATTAAACTCGTTTTGGATCTCGTCTCCTCCCTCAAACTGAAAATTCATGAGTCTAGGAAATAATACAGAATTGAAAACATTCCACTGAGCAAATATAACACTACTATAAAAAGAAAATAAACGATTAACCTCATTCTTCGTGAAACGCTGATCTAACTTTTGCGTAAACTCAGCAACCTGAGCTTTGTACAT
>Ga0307928_10002301_pt1 | contig 14708 bp, 14 predicted proteins | sample AceLakmetagen232_FD_201815 | JGI IMG/M metagenome (GOLD analysis project Ga0307928, IMG submission 201815) | Saline water microbial communities from Ace Lake, Antarctica - #232 | ecosystem: Environmental > Aquatic > Non-marine Saline and Alkaline > Saline | place: Antarctica: Ace Lake... | reverse complement strand
TTGTTAGAGAACATAATATTCCAAGAAAAATATTTAGCCCACAAATAATTTACAAGGGAATAAAAACTAAAAGGATGAATTATACAACTCTTAAATTAAAGTTTATTGATCCAGTCTTAAAAAATCCAGCTAAGATCAATTTAGAAGCATTAAAAATAATTAAAACTTTTAATGATTTATGTTTTAAGGGTAATTTTAAGTTCTATGAAATTAAAAAGAAAACAATTCAAAGTAATAATAATCTCTTATTTGATTTGTCAGTTCCAAAAATTGAGAATTTCATGGCAAATGGTTTGATTGTGCATAACTCAATAGCAGCGGGTTGTAAAGTAGATTCAATAATTCTTGACGAATTCTTAAAAAAGTTAGATGAGAAAATTTATTCTCAATTACATTAAAAACCACCCTTTAAAAAAACTACATTTTATTCATATTTTAGTGATACTATGATAACTGATGCAGAAGCAGAAATGAACATTAAAGAATTTCTAACTTCAAAAAAACCTGAAGTTGAAAAAGAAATTGAAAATTATATCCCAAGAGAAGCAACAAAAGAATGGATTGAAAAAGCGCTCGGAAAAACTGTTTTTGAACTTGACTTGGCCGCATACACCGCAGGCGCAAACGCTCCAATTTGGGACCTTCTTGATCGTGGTGGAAAAAGATTTAGACCAATTTTAACAGCAATTGCCTCAGAAGCCGTTGGTGGAAAATGGGAAGACGGAATAAAACTTGCTCCGATTGTAGAGTTAATCCATAATGGAACTTTAATGCAAGATGATGTTGAAGATGATTCTGCTGCACGACGTGGACAACCATGCACACACCATAAATTTGGAGTTGACACAGCAGTTAACACAGGAACTATAATGTACTTTTGGCCAATGGTAAAAATAATGAATGATGAATTTGGTTTTGGTGCAGAGAAAAAAATGAAGATTTATGATTTATTTGTAAAAGAATTACTAAGAGTTTGTAGTGGACAAGTATGGGACATTGCATGGCACCATGGAGGATTCACTCCAAATGAAAAACAATATCTAAACATGTGCCTTAGTAAAACAGGAGTGCTAACAAAATTTGCATGTCAGTTAGGAGCAATAGTTGGAAATTCAACAAAAGAACAATATGAAGCTCTTGGAAATTTTGGACAAATAATCGGAGTTGGGTTCCAAATACAAGATGATATTTTAGAATTAACTGAGGCAAGTTTTAAAGAAGGAAAAGGAAGTATTGGTGGAGATATTCACGAAGGAAAAAGAACACTAATTGTAATTAGAACACTTGAAGTTGGAAGTGATGAAGATAAAAAAAGACTTGTTGAAATTCTTGATTCTCACACAGAAAAAGAAGAAGAAATTAAGGAAGCACTTGACCTAATTAATGAGTATGATGGAATTGCTTACTCAAAAAGCGTAGCTGAAAAAATGGTTACTGGTGCTTGGAAAGAAATTGATTCTACTTTAGACGAAAGTAATGCAAAAACAGTTCTAAAAAAGTTTGCTGAGTTTTTAGTTGATAGGAAGATATAATGGCTAAGTGGTTTAGAAGTCCTCTTTTTAGAAAAAAAAATCAAATGCTAAGGGGTTTTCAAAAAATAAAACGGGGAGAAGTTTTTTCAACAGCTTATGCAAAATCTCTAGCTAGACGCAAAAAACTGTTAGTTAAATATGGGGTGCCTATAAAAGAAATTAATTTACTTATGGGGCGGTGGCCTGCAGTAAAAGCAGCAATAATTGCTGATGGAGCAAGATGTAATTGTAGTATCAATGTTGCAAAACACATTTTAGATTTAATGCTTGAATATAGGGCTACTTGGATAAATTCTTGGGTTGAGCGTTCAAAAAAGAGAGAAATTAAAGTTTCAGTAAAAGAAGCTAAAAATGAAGGTATTGAACTTTATGATAATATGTTAAGTGGGGTTTCAAGAGCAATTGAACATGCTAAACCAACTCCTGATAAAAAAGCAAAAAATTGGTCGGAAATAGATGATTTAGAAGGGGTTGTAAGAAGAGCAGATGCAATTCTTCTTCCAGAACGCGAAAGAAATTCTGAAATAATTGTTTTGCCTAAATTAGCTTTAATGACAACTGGGGAAATTGTTTCAAAAGAGCTAAAAAGACTTTTGGGTGCTAAGTATGATGCATTTGTTAAGGAAGATGCATCTTTAAATAGATAAACTGCTAAATAAGTTAAAGGTTGAAAAGATGGTTTCACAAATAGAAAAGAGAAAAATTGATCACATAAAACTTTGTGTTGAAAAAGATGTTGCATTCAAAGACAAAACAACATTACTTGAATGTGTTGAATTAGGTTACAAAACACTTCCAGAAATTTCTCTTGATGATGTTGATCTTAGTACTGAATTTTTAGGAAAAAGTTTTTCATTTCCATTAATGGTTTCTGCAATTACTGGCGGAGCAGTCGTTTCAAAAAAAATAAATCAAGATATTGCAAAAGCAGCGCAAGAACTTGGAATTGGGATGGGTCTTGGAAGTATGCGTGCGATGATTGAGTCACCTTCATTAGCAGATACTTATAATGTTCGTGATGTTGCACCGGACATATTTTTAGCAGGAAATATTGGAGCTGCACAGCTCACTGAATATTCTCCAGATCTAATAAATAAATCTTTATTAGCAGTAGAAGCAGATGCGTTAGCAATACACTTAAACGCTGCACAAGAAGCTGTACAACCTGAAGGGGATGTTGATTTTTCAGGAGTTTTAACTAAAATAGCAGAATATGTTGATGAAGTAAATGTTCCAGTTTATGTAAAAGAAGTTGGTCACGGAATAAGTTTTGAAGTAGCAAAGGCTCTCAAAGATGTTGGAATAAAAACAATAGATGTTCAAGGTGCTGGCGGAACAAGTTGGACAATGGTTGATGCGTTAAGACATAAAAAAGGATTTGGAAGAACATTTAGAGATTGGGGAATCCCAACAGCAGTAAGTGTTATTGAAACTAAAAATGCACTTGGTGGAGAAGGAACAATTGTTGCGTCTGGTGGAATAAGAAATGGAATTGATGCAATAAAATCAATTGTACTTGGCGCGGACATGGTTGGAATTGCAATGCCAGTTTTAAAAGCACAACAAAAATCTTACAAAACACTTAATGATTATTTACACACGTTTGTAAATGAAATGAGCGTTGCTTCATTTTTGCTTGGTTGTGTAAACCTTGAAGAACTTTCAAACGAAGAATATGTTGTTCTTGGAAAATTAAAAGACTGGTTAAATCAATAAAAAAACAAACTACTTTGGCAATTGTCGTAACAAACTTCGTCTACAGGGAAGGTTTATATATGTTGACGGAGAGAAGTTTTTGTAATTGGTGAGTAAATGAAAGTACCTTGCATAAGCCTTGAAGAAAGAAAAAATACATTCAAAGAAGTAAAACTTGGATTTACAGAAGAAGAAGCTTTAGCTGAAGCTAACAGATGTTTACAATGTAAAGAGCCCTTATGTGTTAAGGGTTGTCCAGCAAATGTAAATATTCCTGATTTTATAAAATCATTTAGAGATGGCGATATTAAAAAAGCCGCACAGACAATTAGATTAAAAAATTTTTTCCCAAGTATTTGTGGGAGAATTTGTCAACAAGAACAACAATGTGAAGGAAGTTGCATTTTAGAAAAAAGTAAAGAAGGAGCAGTAAATATTGGTGGAATTGAAAGATTTGTTGGAGACAATTCTACTTATCCAAAAGCACAAAAAGTAAATGGGAAAAAAGCAGCAATTGTTGGTTCTGGTCCAAGTGGTTTAACTGTAGCTGCGCACCTTGCGCTTGCAGGAATAAATGTTACTGTTTTTGAAGGAACACATGCGTTTGGAGGAGTAATAAAATACGGGGTTCCAGAATTTAGATTACCAAAAGAAGTTGTAGCACAAGATCTAAATGGCTTGCATGAACTTGGAATTGATTTTGAACCAAATGCAAAAGTTTCAGACGAATCAATAAAAAAATTTGCAGAAGAATTTGATCTTGTTTTTGTTGGAACTGGTGTTGGAGCAGCAAGAAAATTAAATGTTGAAGGGAGTGAGTTAAAAGGAATTATTCCTGCAATGAAATTTTTAGTAAATTTAAATCAATCTGGGATGCCAATGATAAGTCAAGGCGATAATGTAGTTGTTGTTGGCGCAGGGTATGTTGGAATTGATACAGCAAGAAGTGCTGTTCGTTTAGGTGGCGACGTTACATGTATTACAGTTGCAAAAAGAATAGATGCAATGAAAGCAGTATCAAAAAGAGATTATGAAGATGCTGAAGAAGAAGGCGTGAAATTTAAATTTGGTTTAACTGTTAATAAATTTGAACCAGGTGAGGAAAAAGAAAAAGTTGGAAAAGTTCACTTTACAAATGGAGAAAGCGGAGTAATGCAAGCAAACAAAGTAATAGTTGCAATTGGGCAAGTTCATGATGAAGATGACTTAAAACAACCCCTAAGAGATGAAGATAATGGTTGTGTAAAAGTAAATGATTCTCACCAAACAAAAATAGACAATGTATTTGCAGCAGGAGACTGTGTACATGGCCCAAAAACGGTAATTGAAGCAATAGATCAAGGCCGCGGAGCAGCAGAAGCAATGCTTTATTATATCAAAAATAAATAATGCGTTTTTAAGTATTTTGTGATTTTTAATAAGTATGGAGTTGGTTAAATGAATAAAGAAAATTTTAGTGGATTTTATAAAAAAGAAGTAAAAGAAAGACAAGACATAGTTGCAAAAGAATTTGATTTAACTGATGACGAAAAAAAACTAATTGCAAAAGAAGGCCCTCTTCCATTAGAAGTAGCAAATAAAATGATTGAAAATGTAGTTGGAACTTTCCCACTTCCATATGGTTTAGCAACTAATTTTAACATTGATGGAAAAGATTATATTATTCCATTTGCAATTGAAGAACCAAGTGTTGTAGCCGCAGCAAGTAATGCAGCAAAACTTTCAAGTGGTTTTGAAACAAGTGCTGACGATCCAGTAATGATTGGACAAATTCAAGTAATAAATGTTGATGGAAAAAAAGCAAAAGCAGCAGTTGACAAAGCACGTGTTGAATTACTAAAATTTGCAACAACAATTGATCCAATACTTGTAAAATTTGGCGGTGGACCAAAAGATATTAAGGTTGAAATTTTAGAAGATGAACAAGGCGAAATGCTTGAAGTTCAATTACTAGTTGATGTGCGAGATGCAATGGGTGCAAACGCAATTAATACGATGACAGAAAAATTAGCTCCAAGAATTGAAGAATTAACTGGTGGAAAAGTAGTTTTACGAATAATTTCAAATCTTGCAATCTATAGACGTGCTCAAGCAAAAACAACTTGGACAAAAGAGGCTTTAGAAAAAAGTACAAAAGGAAAATTTAAAGGTGAGGCTGTAGTTGACGCAATTCTTAACGCATACCGATTTGCAAACGCAACACAATTTCGTGCAACAACTCACAATAAAGGAATTATGAATGGAGTTGACGCAGTAATGGTTGCAACAGGACAAGACTTTCGTGCAATAGAAGCAGGGGCACATTCGTTTGCTGCATTTGAAGGAAAATATTCTCCATTAACAAAGTATAGTAAAGATAAAGCCGGAAATTTAGTTGGAGAAATTGACATGCCAATGGTTCTTGGAATTGTAGGCGGAGCAATTAAAGTTCATCCAATGGCGCAACTTAGTATGAAAATTCTTGGAATAAAAACAGCGAGCGATTTGGCAAGAATTATTGTAAGTGTTGGTTTAGCACAAAATATGGCGGCTTTACGTGCACTCTCAACAGAAGGGATTCAAAGAGGGCACATGAGACTTCATGCGAGTAATATTGCAACTCAAGCTGGTGCAAACAAAGTTGAATCAGAAAAAGTTGCAGCTAAAATGATTGAACTTGGTGAAGTTTCACAAGGGAAAGCTGAGGAAATTTTAAAAGACATAAGAGGTTAGTTCGTCAAAAGACGAACCTTTCTTCGTCAATAGAAAGCTTTATATATTTGAGTGAGTAGGAGTTATTTTATAGTTAAAAGTATTAATTTATAGGTGAGTTAAATGGCAGGAATTGTAGGTTACGGAGCATATGTCCCAAAGTATAGGGTAACTGCAGAAGAAATTGCAGAAGTACAAGAAGCAGACGCTAACGCTATTAAAAGAGGTCTTGGATTAACTGAAAAAAGTGTTCCAGGAAAAGACGAAGACACAATTACTATTTCAACTCACGCAGCAAGAGACGCATTAGCTCGAGCAGAGATTAATCGACGCGAAATTGGCGCAATTTATATTGGTAGTGAATCACATCCTTACGCAGTAAAACCTTCAAGTGCAATTGTTGCAGAAGCAATTGGAATTGGAAATGATTACACTGCAGTTGACACAGAATTTGCTTGTAAAGCAGGTAGTGCAACAATACAAATTAATGCAGGACTCGTTGATTCAAAAATGGTAAAATATGGTCTCTCTATTGGAGCAGATACTTCGCAAGCAGAACCAGGTAACGCTTTAGAATATAGTGCAGCAGCAGGCGGAGCAGCATTTATTATTGGAAGTAACAAAGAGTCACTTGCAATTATTGACAAAACAGTTTCATTCACTTCTGACACCCCTGATTTTTGGAGAAGAAGCATGCAAGCATACCCTTCACACGCAGGAAGATTCACTGGAGAACCAGCATATTTCAAACATGTGATTGGTGCAACAAAATTATTACTTGAAAAAACAAAAACAAAAATAGAAGATTATACTTATGTGGTATTTCATATGCCAAACGGAAAATTTCCACGAGCTGTAGCAAAAATGTTTAAAGTTACAGAAGAACAATTAGCACCAGGATTAATTGTTGAAAAAATAGGAAACACTTATTCAGGAAGTTCACTTTTAGGACTTGCGTGTGTACTTGATATTGCAAAACCAGGGGACAAAATTTTAATGACAAGTTATGGTTCAGGATCAGGATCAGATTCATTTGCACTTAGCGTTACAGAAAAAATAACAGAAAAACAAAAACTTGCAAGAACAGTACAAGATTATGTTGATAGAAAAGAATACTTAAGTTATTCAAAATATCGTAAACACATGGAGACAATTCACTGAAACTTTTAAAAAAGTTTCATCAAAAGTTAAGAGATGATGATTATGAATGTTGGAGTACTAGGAACAGGAATTACAAAATTTGGTGAACGTTGGGACCAAGGATTAAGAGAACTTTTACTTGATGCACAACTTAAAGCTCTAAAAGATGCTAACGTTGAAGCAAATGATCTTGATGCACTTTACACTGGAAACATGGGTGGAGGTCCACTCTCTGGACAACTTCATATTGGTGCAATGGCAACAGAAAACTTAAATATTGACAAACCAAGTGTTCGAGTAGAAGGAGCATGCGCTTCAGGTTCACTTGCACTAAGACAAGGAATTTTAGCAATAGAAGCAGGTGAAGCAGAAATTGTTTTAGTTTCAGGTGTTGAAAAAATGACTGATGTTTCCACAGAACAAGTAACAACAATGTTAATGGGCGCAGGAGATGAAGAAATAGATGGATTCACTGGACTAACATTTCCAGGACTTTACGCATTACTTGCAAAATTTTATATGAACAAATTTCCAAAACTAACAAGAGATTTATTAGCAGAAGTTAGTGTAAAAAATCATTTCCACGGAACAAAAAATGATTATGCTCAATTTAGAAAAGAAATAACAATTGACACAGTAAAAAATGCGACAATGGTTGCTGATCCTTTAACTTTATTTGATTGTTCTCCAATAACTGATGGGGCAGCAAGCATAATTCTTACAAGTGAAGCAAAAGCAAAAGAACTTGGAGCAAAGGTAAGCATTATTGGTTCGGGACTTGGAACAGACTCACTTTCTCTTGCACGAAGAAAAAGCTTAACCAGAATTGACGCAGCATATTCTGCAGCACGAAGAGCATACAAACAAGCAGGGATAACGGTGGATCAAATAAGTTTTGCAGAAGTACACGATTGTTTTACAATAGCAGAAATCTATGCAGTTGAAGCATTAGGCTTTGCAAAAGAAGGAGAAGGTTACAAATTATACGAAAATAAAGACACTTATTTTGATGGAAAGACACCAATTAATACAAGTGGTGGACTTAAAGCATGTGGTCATCCAGTTGGAGCAACTGGAGTAAAACAAGCAATAGAAGCAACAATGCAATTAAGTGGTAAAGCAAAAGGAAGACAAGTAACCGACGCAGAAATTGGAGTAACACATAATGTTGGTGGTTCTGGTGGAACTGCAGCAGTTCATGTTTTCAAAAAGGTGAGGGATTAAGATGTTTAGGGATAGTAGTATTATTAGATGGCGAAATTACAAAGACCGATACATGTTAATTGGATTTGAATGTGTAAGTTGTGGAAAAAGATATTTTGAGAAAAAAGGGTTATGTACGTGCGGAGCAACAGAATTTAATGAAATAGAATTATCTGGAAATGGAAAAATAGTTTCATATACGCAAATCCATGGTGCTCCAGAAGCATTTGCTGAACAAGGAAAATATCAAGTTGCGATAATTGATCTTGATGAAGGTCCAAGAATAGAAGCACAAGTTGCAGATTGTAATTATGACGATCTCTCAATAGGATTAGAAGTTGAAGCAGTATTTAGAAAATTCTACAAAAGTGGAGACAAAGGAGTTATTCACTATGGGACAAAGTTTGTTCCAAAGTTCTAATTTTAAAAACCTTAACAAACATAAAGTTAGTATGAATTTGCCTTTCATACCTAAACAAAAAAGAATTGAAATGTCTCAACATCAAAAAAAAAGAATAGTTAAGCGTGCTAATAGAAGAACGAAATTTTTACCAAATGAATGGCGAACAAGAGCATTCCATAAAGAAGTAATTTTTTTAACAGAAAGAAAAAAAGCACGAATAGCTCTTCGCGGAGCAAAAATACTTAGTTTTTCAAAAAGAAAACAAGTTTTTCGAACAGTTGATGAATATATTGTGCGAAGAGAAGAACTTGGAGAAAAATACTCTGGACTTCGGCTTAGAAATGAATTATCTCATACACAAAGATTTTTTGAAAAACAAATAGGAGATATTGTTCCAATAAAAGCAACAAAGTTTTTGAATGTATTTTTTAACATTCATGGTTGAATAATAAAAACCAATTATTCATATCTTAAAGCATCAATTGGTTTTAATTTTGAAGCACTTCTTGCAGGTATCACTCCTGAGAAAAAACCAATTCCCACAGAAAGAACAATTGCCATTATAACTAGTTCAGGGGTTACAAGGGTACTAACAACCATTTTTCCTGGAGTCATAGTTCCAGATGCTCCAAGTATTGCACCTAACAAAATTGAACCAAATATTCCGAAAATAACTCCTAAAATACCCCCAACTAAACCAAACAAAGCTGATTCAATCATAAACATTTTCATTATTTCGCCATTGGTAGCTCCAAGAGCTTTAAGAATTCCAATTTCTTTTATTTTTTCAAGAACAGAAGTAAACATACTGTTTGCAATTCCAACCGCGCCAACAATTAAAGAAACTGCAGCAATTGCTGCTAAAAATATAGTCATAGTTCCTGTGATTGATTGAATTTGTTCAAGCATTGCTAAAGGAGAAGAAATTGTAAAATCTTTTTCACTTTCAGTAACATGTCTTGAAATTAATAATGCTGAATTTAATTCTTCTTCTGTTTTTTCAAGTTTATCTTCGTCAATTAATTTTGCTTGTAATAAAGAAAATTCATTCAGTTCATTGTCACTCATTGCCCACATAACCTCTAAGGGAATTAATACTGAATTATCGCTATCCCCCTCTTCTAAAATTCCAACCACGTTAAATTGTTTGTCATCAATTAATATTTTTCTTCCAATTGTAATTACATTATCAAATTTTTCATTAGCTATAGTATATCCAATAACTACTGCATAAGAATCACTAACACTTAATTTTCTTCCCGAATCAAAATTATAACTAAAAAATTCATCAAAGTGTTGGGGGTTAATGCCTTTAACATTTAGAGTTGTGCTTTTTGACAAAAATTCAATTTCTAAATTTTCACTAACACTTTCCATTACATGACTTATATTACTATTTTTTTGTAAAGTAAAAATATCTTTCTTAGTTAACGTGGGAAAATCTTCATCTATTGTTTGGGTTTCTTTTCCACGCCCAGATCCAAAATTAGAACTAGCTTTACTAAACCCAGGAGTGATTGTTAAAATATCTGCATCAAAATCATTTAAACTAGAATTGATTGAAGCGTTCATCCCCGCACCTAAAGAAACAATAGAAACAAGTGCAGCAACTCCAATAACAATTCCTAAAAGAGTTAGCCAAGCCCTAAGTTGCCTATGCATAATGTTAGTAACTGACAACTCAACTAAATCTTTTATTTTCACTTAAATCACTTTCTTATTTTCCTTATTTTTACTCTAATCAAATCTCTTTTCTTAAAAGCGATTCCTCCTCCAACAAGAATTACTGCCAAAATAATCATTTCAAAAACAGGGATAGTTTGAGTTGGTTTTTGTCTTAAGCCAAGTCTAGATCCATCTTTACTTATCATGTTTTCTAAATTGTTATTTAATGAAATAACTTTTGTTAGAGTTTGTCTTTCTGCAGTTGTATCAGTATAACTAACATCAACATTTACTTGTTTAGAATTTAATAGAGTAGTTTCAAAACTTGCAATAGTATAATCGCCTCTATCAAGGTTCCCAATTATTTGAGTATTATTTTTTGTTATTATTCCTTCTCCATTAATTTTTATTACTACTGATTCAGCATTATTAGCTCCAATATTAGCAATATTTATTGAAAGTAAACTTTCCGATATGTCTGCGCTAATTTCAAAGTCTGTACTTCCTCCAACAATTAGTCCGATTGTAGACTCTTGAGAAGTTACCCCGTTATTATCATTCATAGTTGTTATTGCTGTTATTGGATAAATTCCAGTAATTATATTTGGGTCTGCTGCAACTAAATACACTAATTCAACACTTTGTTTAGCTGTCAAAATAGAGACAAACTTTTTATTATCTGAACCAAGAGGTAAGATTAAATCGTTTTCCTCTTCCCAAACAAAAGAAAGATTGCTTATTGGTTGGTTTGTTAGATTAGTTATTGTGAAAGTTATATTTTCTTTACTTCCTGGACTAATTACACTTGGGGAAACAACAATGTCCACTTTTTTATTTGATTTTACAACAGAAATAATTATTTCTTCTTGTTGAAAAACTTCTTCATCTAATCTATTATAAGTCAAGTTTAGTGTACTATTATAATTTCCTGGGGGTAAGTCTTCACTTATTTTAAACTCAAAAATAAGTTTTTTTGTAATCCCTGGTTTTATTTCATTAATTTGGAAGGTTGTGTTAATCCCTTCAAGTCCCGTATCAATAATTAACTCTGCATTTAAATCACTTATTTCAAGATAAGTTCCTCTATTTTTTAAGTCAACACTCATACTTACAATGTCTCCTGTGTTTATAGTTTCTGGGATGAAACTAACTGATTCGTAACTTGCTAAATACAAATAATCCCCATTGTTTTCAGCAAATGCTGTGCTGGTAAAAAATAAAGCCACCACCATTAATACAAAAATGTATTTTTTCATCTAAATCTACCTCCTAAGATGTTCTTGTCTTTTAATGCTTGCATGACTTCTTCATTTGAAGAAGTCTCTAACAAGCCTAAACTTAATTTAATGTCACTTATGTTTGAGTCTTCTGGCAAATCAAGTGCTTTAATTATTTTTGGAAGCATTTGTTCTGAGAATTCCATATTCTCACCAATGCTTCTTTGCTCTCCTTTGGGAATTATTTTTTCACTAGTACAACCAAAAATAAAAAGTATTGCTAGCAAGAGGGTCATCAGCATTATTAATTTCATGATTTTTCCTCCTGTACTTTCCCATCAACTAAAACAATTTTTCTATTTGCATAATTTGCAATGTCAGCTTCATGTGTAACAAGAATAATTGTTTTGCCCTGTTTGTGTAAATTTACAATTAGATCCATGATTGCAAAACCAGTTTTTGAATCTAAGTTGCCTGTGGGTTCATCTGCTAATAAAATAGCTGGCTCTGTTGACAGCGCTCTTGCAATAGCGACTCGTTGCCTTTCTCCACCTGAAAGTTGCCTTGGTAAGTGACCAATCCGATGATCCAATTTAACTAATCTTATTAAATCTTCAACTTTTTTCTTTATTTCTTTACTGGGATATTCATGAATTTTCATGGGTAATGCAATGTTATCATACACACTTAGGTTTGGGTTTAAATTAAATACTTGAAAAATAAAGCCTATTTTCTTCCCTCTTAATCTTGCTAATTTAGAATCTTCAAGGGGAGCAATATCTATTCCATCAAGAAGGACTTTTCCTTTGCTTGGTTTATCTAGTGCCCCGATAATATTTAGAACAGTTGATTTGCCTGATCCACTAGAACCAATAATTGAAACAAACTCACCTTTTTTAATATCAATATTAATCCCTTTAACGGCATTAACTTTAGTGTCACCTAGGTCATAGGTCTTCCACACATTTTCGAGTTTTAGTACACTTTTCATTTTAATCACTTTGTTAATTATCTAAGCGTGTAACACTTAATAGAAACTTCTAGAAACCAATTGAAACCTTTTTAAACAGTTAATATATAATTTTGAAACAAAGTGAAACCATATGCCTAATGAAAAAATAATTGACTTCTTCAAATCCGATAAAAAATATTCTATTATTGTTTTAATTTGTTTTTTGTATGCAGGGTTTTGTTTAATAACATTCATGCTTTTGTTTTCAACAAGCACATTGATGCCTCCAGATGAAAAAGTTGTAGATGTCAATAATTTAAATATTTCTGAACGAGCGCAAGGTGCCAGACAAAACCCAATATTTTTATTCTCAATAATAAATTTTTTGGTCGGGGGGTTAGTAAGTTTAATTTCAGGTTTAACAATTTTATCAATAGTTTTTAGAAAAAGTAAAAAAGAAATGACTCATAAAATAACAAATAATTTACTTTTGCCTAACGAACAAAAAATATTCAATATTTTATCTAAACATAGTCAAGGACTTACTCAATCAAAATTAACTCTTGAAAGTGGATTTAGTAAAGTACAAGTGCATCGGATTGTAAAAAAATTTGAAAGTAAAGGATTAATTGAAAAACATAAATATGGTGCAACAAACAAATTATTTTTAAAATAAAAACTTTTAATTAATTTGTTCACTTAAAATAGTATTTCTATATTTTAGTAAAGCTCCATAAGGCGCCTTATTTAACACAATTTTTAAATTGGCTTTTCTTTCTTGTAATTCTTCATCACTAATTAGCAAATCAATTCTTTTTGTATCAAGATCAATTTTTATCTTATCATTATCGCGAATGATTGCAATGTTTCCCCCCATGGCAGCTTCAGGTTCAACGTGACCAATAGAAAGTCCTTTTGTAGCTCCAGAGAATCTTCCATCAGTTATTAGTGCAACATCTTTGTCAAGTTCAAGTCCACTAATTGCGGAAGTAGGGTATAACATTTCGGGCATTCCTGGCGCACCAGCTTTTCCAACATAACGAATAATTATCACATCGCCTTTCTTAGTATTTCCTTCTTCAATATATTTCAAACAAGAATCTTCATCATCAAAACATTTAGCATTTCCTTCAAACACGCGTCCCATTTCAGCGCTTACTCCAGCAACTTTTATTACGCTTCCTTTTTCTGCAACATTTCCATAAAGAATACTTATCCCACCCTTTTCTGAGTAAGGATCATCAACACTTTTTATCATATTTCCTTTTCGCTCTTCAAATCTATCAAATAAATTTCCATCAACTGTTTTATTATCTTTTAATAATCCTTTTTTGTTTAATTCGTTTAACACAGCTGGAATTCCACCGTCATTATGAAGATCAATCATACGAAAATCACTACTTGGGCTAATTTTTGTAATATTTGGAGTTTCTTCAGCTACAGCATCAACAATATCATAATTAATTTCTATACCCGCTTCGTGTGCAATGTCAGGAATATGTAACATTGTATTTGTACTTGCTCCAATTGCCATGTCGACGTGTAATGCATTTAGAAATGCAGTTTTGTTCATAATGTCACGAGCAGTAACCCCTTGTTTGATAAGGTTCATTACCTTTTCTCCAGAATTAAATGCTTGTTGTGCCTTTTCTTTCATAGTTGCGTGAGTTGTAGCACAATTTTTTTCACTCATTCCAAGAGTTTCAACAATACAAGCCATTGAATTAGCAGTAAATAACCCAGCACAACTTCCAGCACCAGGGCAAGATTTACAAACAACTTCTTCATACTCATCAGGAGTAATTTTACCCCCTTTTAGAGCCGCGCTTGCACTAAAAGAATCTTTAACATCAATTGCTTTGCCGTCACGAGTTCCTGGCATCATTGGTCCGCCAGTAACAAAAATACTTGGTAAATTACATCTAAGCGAAGCCATTAGCATTCCAGGAACAATTTTATCACAAGAACAAATAAAGATTGCTCCGGCAAATATTCCATGTCCTAAAATCATTGCTTCAACACTATCCGCAATTATTTCACGGGATACTAAAGAATAGTTCATCCCTTTGTGCCCCATTGCAATTCCATCACAAATGGCTATAGAATTAAATTCAAGAGGGATTCCTCCTGCGGCTCTTACGCCTTCTTTTGCTTGTTCCGCAAGTTTATTCAAATGAATGTGTCCAGGGACAATATCGCAATATGAATTA
>Ga0307928_10002300_pt1 | contig 14711 bp, 30 predicted proteins | sample AceLakmetagen232_FD_201815 | JGI IMG/M metagenome (GOLD analysis project Ga0307928, IMG submission 201815) | Saline water microbial communities from Ace Lake, Antarctica - #232 | ecosystem: Environmental > Aquatic > Non-marine Saline and Alkaline > Saline | place: Antarctica: Ace Lake... | reverse complement strand
TTTACAAACATATTTAAAAGAGCAACTATAATTCCCAGAAAGATTAAGAATGTTATTTCGTTGTTCAAGTAATGAACAAGCTTTCTGAATAGATTAACCAAGTATCCCATAAATATTATAAGTCCGGTGATGCCTAATTCGATAGTCATGTTTATGTATTCGTTGTGATAATGAAGCCATTTCCCTTTAGTCGCGCCTTCCATTGCCGGTATCAGAGGCAGGAACTGTGCCTGACCTAATCCCCAGCCGGTAAAGAGCTTTCTTGGTATAAACTTCGTAACGCAAAACTTCCATATTTCAATTCTGCCATTAAACGATGAGAGGCGATTTAAAGGCTCATTCAGGTATATCCACACTCCTACCCCCAAAAGCACCAAAAGACTTAAAAGAAGCCCCTTTCTGCGCCATTTCCACACTATGTAGAAGATGATTACAACCCCCGCAGGCACTATTCCGCCCAAAGTCTTGGTAACGAAAATCCCCGCTATTATCAAGGGAGTCAGTAATACCCATTTCTTCCTGAAGAATGCCGGAAGGCACAAGGCTAAAAATGCGCCTATTGTCCCGGAATTATCCATGAATCCCATAGGATGACAATAATCCTTAAACACTATGAATGACATTCTCGGTGTCGGGAAAGTCATAAGATACTTGGGCATCTGCTCCCAATCCCTCGGCACTATCCCGAACCAAACACCTCTGTATTGAAGAAAAACCAATACAGCGCTCAAGACCGCGCTTACGCAGATAAAGTCTAAAATCCTGTTAATGTTAAATGCCTTCTCGGAAATGAAGTGGTAAGCAACGGAAAAGAACACTATCGTATGAAGTGTCAAGGTATAAGCCCTGTTCAACCCCACAGGAGTATAGGTGCTCAACATCATATTTATCAAAGACCAGATTACAAAAAGACTAATCCATTTATTTCTAAGGCATAAGGCTATAAAGAAGATTATAGACCACTCGCAGACAATCTCTTTATTAACCCTGAACGGTGAATAACCGGGGATGATCCCAAGTATGCCAATGACCAAAATGACGAATATTCCTATATTGAATTTAATATCTTTCATGCTATAATTTTATTGACAAATCTTTCTATATCTGTTATACTTATAGTGCTTAGGGACAACAGCTTTTTTGTGTCTAAAATAAGGCTCTTAGTATGCGTTAACAACTTAACTGTTGTTTCTAAGCACGCAGAACGGAGCCTTTTTAATCGGAGGATGTTATGTATAAAAAAGGAAATATTCCTTGGAATTATAGCCCATTGAATACTGTAAAGATAAAGTGCGCAACTTGTGGAAAAATATTTAAAACGAAAAGACGGGATAAAAAAACGGTTAAATATTGTTCTCAAAGTTGTTGTGCTAAAAAAAGATTTAGTATTCCTAAAAATAATAATTTTTTTGGAAAAAAACATACTGATGAAACCAAAAAAATAATAGGCAAAGTTAATAAAGGCAACAAATATAGATTTAAAGAAGGAAAATGGCTTAGCGAAGGATATATATATACGATGGCAAAGGGACATCCATTTGCTCGTAAAGGTTATATCCTCGAGCATCGCCTTGTAATGGAGAATTATCTCCGTAAGCACGAACCTAATCACCCTGCCCTTATTGAAATAAAAGGAATAAAATATCTTCGACCTAAATGGATTGTGCATCATGATGGCACAAAATATCCTATGGGTAGTCTTAAAAATAGAGGTGATAACCGTCTTAAAAATCTCAAATTATTCCCCGATCCTTATTCTCACCGTTTATATCATATCAAAATTAAGAAGAATAAGGGATGAGAGGCATCCCACCCCTTATTCAATTCTTCTTAGTTTCTCGAATAATAGAACTCCGCATAATACAAAAACAATTCCCTTGTGCCAGTAGCTACATCATCTCTCCATAACTCAAGAGTGACCATGTCTCCCGCAGCCAAAGAAGCAAAAGTCGTGACTACTGGAAGATTCACCAGCGAAGGTGTGTATGGGTCATCAGGCAATGCTATCGCAACCTGATTATCCGATGTCTGATTCCATTTAATCCCTGTTCTGTTCACATGGACTATGTAATCAACATAGCATGTAGTTGTATCTGCGACCATACCTTCATCCGTAAACACCCTGAATGCCCCACCTGAGGCATAATCAGCAGGGACTCTGAAAGTTACCGCAATTGGACTTCTCCCACCATCGTCCCACACGAGAGCCGTTATCTCACTTGGTGTTACTTCAAGACCGGGCCTTGTGCTTTCCGACAATGGAGTTACTGTCGTGTCGGACACTAAAAGGAAATCTCTAAGTAGAAACTCTACTTTCCCCTCAGCCCCGATGGTCAGCGTACTTCCGTCAGTGCTTACTGTATTTGGAGGAAAATCAAGAGTAACTACCTCCCCTACATATGTCCCATTCTCATTAACTGCCACCGCACCAAATGCAGTAGAAGCCAAGAGCATGAGACCCATTAAAGCTAAAAATACTTTTCTCATGTCTCCTCCTTATTCTATAACGTAAATGACAGTTAATTTGACAATCTTGCCCGATGTTATAGTTCCAGCGTGAACCTTAACGATTACCTGATTGTCAGCTGCTGTTTCGCTCATATCAATCTCATAATGTTTTCCACCAATATGAGCAGCCTCCATATGAACGATTATCGCACCTGAGCAATCCACCGCTGAAATATACCTATCGTCATCCTCTGCGTCTCCTACATCCAAAGTTACCCCTGCACCCAAGTCATTCGTCTGCAAGATAACATCTATAATTCTGGCGCCGGTAGGAAGATTCTCGCCCATGTAAATAAGGCTATCTACCACTTCCGTGCCGTCAGCCGTACGATCATCCTGCATTGCCCTGAGTTTCCCCTTCATCTGCCCGGGGGCAAGGATATTTTCTGGAGTAGGGTCAAGCACCTTTGTTGCATTTGTTCCGTAAACTGTTACAGCCATAATCCCCCTCCTTTTTATTCAATCACATACAGAATAGCTACATACAATGTAGCTGCTGTTCCTACTGCCCCTGCATTCGTAAAGATGATTTGGTCATCATTAACCGCAGTTCCAACGACATACTGCTTACCGTTAATATGCTGCGGGACATCAGCAGTGTCTAAAAGTGAGCTACCCGTAAGAAACTCATCATCATTGTAAAGAGTTCCAAGCTTAAAGGTAAGCGAAGTTTGAGCAGCTGTGACAGCCAATACTATCTGAAGAATCTTTGCCCCTGCAGGCAACTTTCCCCCAAGATACAGAATATCACCGAAAGCCCCTGTATCCATGCCGACCATGGCATAAGTATCAAGGTTGACCCTGACCTTTCCTCCGAATGTCCCCGGCGGAAGGATATTATCTGCATAAGGGTCTAATGCTTTTGTAGCGTTTGTACCATAAAGATTAGCCATTTAACCCTCCTTTATTCTTTGCAGAGTATTGCTACGCATTTCGCTTCTTCCATCCTCGTAGAACCGATACCCATTTTGGCATAGACTTGTGTTGCGTAAGATTTGTCAGACCTTTCGTCTATACGGGTTTGGACTTCATCCGCAAGCGCGAGAAGCATGCCTGACTTCACATAAGCCATACATCTCCTGCTCGTGCCGGATAAATCAAGTCTTTGTGTCCGGATGAATCTAAATCCAAGGAAAGTTTCAAGTTTTCCTGCGACCAATGCCCTTACAGAATTGTAATCGGCATCTTTAACCTCTGTGGTATTCAAGAGGTCTGTTACCTGCCCTGCTGTTACAATTACATATCTCTCTTCGTTAGGGTCACAGTCCGCGGCGTCAAGAAGCTCTTTCGCTTCTAACAACTTCGCAAGTGACATACCTGCGGCGCTTTCCGCGATTATGTTGGCAGGTGTAAACTCTGCCGTGCCTGTACCGGCTTTACCAGTAGCAGCATCAGCATAGAACGCATCGATAATCGCATCGTCCATTGACCTGCCTAATGCCCATGCCGCATTAGTGGCATACATGCTTTGCGGGTCGATAAGCATTTTAAGCTTATCCTGTTTGTCTATGAGATCCGCCCATTCATAGTCATACATCGTAACCCTTCTTCTCCTATGGTCTGACTTCACCAAGGGAGTATCGGAATTACGAGTGGTCTTTCTCTGTGCCGCTGTCGCTGCGAGCTGGTCGAAATACGCCTCTTCGCCAACCACACCCGACTCTATCCTTACAGCATTTCTAAGCTGCGAACCCTTTTGCTGAACTAAAGCGTCGAGGTTCGACCCGAATTGCTTTACGAACGCAGTTGTAATGTTAGCCATTTAATCCTCCATGTTTAAGTTAATTACCAACATCCTTCTTAGTTATCAGCTATGCTGGCTTTAAAGGATTAAACTTGGGCCTCTTAGAGGTTATCCACTACAATACTTTCGTATCAGGGGGCTATTCTGCCTTTTCCGGATACGCAAGCGCGTGTAAATCAGCCATCTTCTGAACCATTAAAGCGTGTTCAGGATGCTGCTTATCAGCGTGATATGGGTTTTTCATATCGCCTTGAATCTGTGCTATCTCTTTCTTAGCTTCATCGGGTGTCTTTGTGAAACTCGCGGAAGGTATCCCTTTAAGCGCGTCTTCTGAAAGCTTTGAGCCTACAAACGACAGAAACTTAATCATCTGCGGTTCTTGGTGTAAGCCTTCGGCAATAAGCCAGTTCCTAAACTCATCGTTTCCATAAGTATTTACAATCTTATCGCCTTGCGCCTTCTTCTCATCGAAAGACTTTCCCCATTCCTTGCGGAGTTCTGTTTCAGCTGCAAATCGTCCTTTCTCATTATCTTCACCAAACTTGCTGAACTTCGCAAATTCGCCTCCCATAAAATGCTCAAATAAGCCATTTATCTGATGAGGCAGAAGTCCTAAATCATGTGCTTTGGTTAGTAAGCCTTTAACCTCTTCGGCATCAACTTCCGGATAGCCGTCAGGTCGTTTAAGTTCAGGGAGTTTATATCCATCAGAGTTCTCTGGCCTGCCTAATCGTGAGTAAATAGTTGCCCATTCTTCCGGTGTAGCTTTGGACATATCCTTTGGAAGAGGGAGTTTATCCATGCCTACAAGCTTTTGTATCTCAACATACGACTTTGCTAAATCCCCGGCATTAGTAAACTTCTCTAATGATGGGTTATTTCTCATGCCTTCATCTATGCCTTGTTTCCAATCTCCACTCTTTGATGCGGCAAGTTCTCCTTCTAATCGTGTAAATCCCTGCTCATGTGTTTCGCCTTCATTTAGAGCAAATCCCTTATTATTGAAAGGGAACTCCCGTCTTGCATGGGCTAAAGTTACCCTTCTCAGGGCTTTAGTTATCCACATATTCAACCTCCATATTTGCGGCGCTGGTATCTACCATACGCTCGGTTTAGCCCAGAACCTCTTTTGGGCAATTTAGAACTTCCATACTTTGCCTTATGTCTTTTTCTTCGTTGCGCGTTTGTTCTCGGTTTACCCATTCTTCTCTGGCCGTCTTGCATTATTTCTTTCTCCCATACTTTGAGTACAAGTAACCTTTGTAGGCTCGCTCGGCAGAGGCCCTTGACTTATAACGAGCTTTTCCACTTCCAATATGCCAATATTTACCTCGTTTCAGAACCGGCATCCTTATCCTCCTTGATAGTGGATAAATCACTCATACTCTCAATATCTAATACCACGCTTCGTGTCCCCTCATTGAAAGCCATCTGCAAGCCTGTAAGGTCGGAATATAAGGTTGTGTCATTATAAAAGCATCTCTTCTTTAAGTCTGCTAATACTTTCTTACCGTCATCGGTCTCGAAGCACTTTTTATACGAGGTTTTTAGGGCTTTTAACTGATTCAGTTCGTCGGACATTTTTTCCTCCAAAGCATCCATTTTTACGAGGCGGAAACTTGCCTCTTACTCCGTGTCTTGTTTTTGAAGCGGGCTTCATCATCATTTCGCCTCCGGTTCTGCGTTCTTCTTAGCTTGTGAGGCGTCCTTCATAGCTCCAGCACCTGTCTTCGCCGCTTCAAGTTCCGCCTGCATTTGCTGCATCTCTTCCCTGCCTTCTCTTATTTCTTTAATCGTATTGTCATCATTTATAAAATCAGGCGATAAGTTGTAAAGGTCGGCTATTTGGTCAACCACTTTATCACCGTTTATTTTGTCTAAAACATACGGGAGCATCCCTGCTATATTGCCTATCACTGTCATAGCGTTATTGATTGACTTCATCTCCTCAAATCTCTGCGCCCTTGCTAAAGGTGAGGTGTATTCAACGACATAATCTTTACCAGCTATTGACTCCGGTGGCGGAGGAATATGCCCGCCTCTTATGAGTATATTAAGTGTTCGCGTGATTATTGGGTCTAACAATTCACTCATCAACCTGCCTAAAGTGGGAGCTAAGATTAACATCTTCTCTTCAACTCTCTGCATAACCTCGGTAGCGGTCATTCTCTCTTTTTGGGCGAGTAGTAAGAATAGGTCAACAAAGAAGTTCTGCTTAATGATAGTCCTTCGCCTATCCTCCATCTCAAGGCCTACGGGGATGTCCACGCCTGTGATTATAGGCGTGATGTTATCCTTCGGGTCCTTCGATGTCCTGTAATTAACGGCCCTCGGTTTCCACTTTATCGGAAGCATATATCCGCCATGAGGAACTGAAAGCGGAGGGTCTATCTTAATCTGCGCGGCTCTTATTATCGTTTCATCCATCTTATTTAACTGAAGAATGTCTGGAAGGCTCACCATCCCCGGACTTGAGCCATAAGGATCGTCATTGTGCTTATTAAATCTCGGCACGAAGAAAGGAAACTCTAAATATCCACCCTCTGAAATTAACTGTTTCTTCTCCCTCTCCACATAGTAAGAAGCGTAAGGCATATTCTGCGCATCATCTGTGCCTGCTGTCCTTTCATATCGGGGTGTAACACATTGGATAAACTCTATCTTCTTCTGCTCGTTCTTATTGTCTAACGCTTTCTTAACCGCCTCGCCTGCTTTATCGCCCCATTTTAACTGCGCCTGCCTTGCGGTGAGCTTAAATCTGCGATAAACTGTGATAACCCTTCCCCTGTCGTCCTCTTCTATGAATATGTCCCCTATCGGCCATGAGAAGAAACGCACTATATCAGTGGGGTCTTCTTCTTCGTATAATCCACTCGTCCCGAATATACTTAAATCAAGATAGGTTTCATGTATCATCTGGGCGAAATTGGAAGAGTTTAACACATCATATATCTTATCTTCGGCCTCTTTAAGCCACATCTTGACACTCTGGTCATCCATGAACTTGCGGTCTTGCGTCTTTAATACAAACCACTTGGATGCCGGATTAGTTAAATATGAATGAAGCCCTGCGGCTAAGACTAAAGAAGATTGGATTGCTGTGGAGTCATAGACATCAAAGGCGTATTTCTCGCCTGCATGCCTTTCTTTCGTGATGTAAGCTTTCCTCGGAATACAGTACTTAGCAAGCTTCTGCCATAAAGAGTGATAGTTACTTCTGTCCGAGTCTAACTTGTCAAAGTTCTTAATAATCGCTTCGGCTGATATTTTTTCCGGCATATTCACTCCTTACAAGTTTTTAATAAAATGGCTCTCAAGTAGTTTAAATCCCTCTCTCTGATAAAAATCACTCATCTTGCTATATTGAAGATTGCCTAAACATACCATTAAGATTTGTGTCACTCCCCATTCTTTGCACTTCTTCTCAAGCTCCCTTAAAAGCTTAATCCCGTATTTGCGGTATTCTTTGGATATGAACCAAATTAGTTCCTCAAATACCTTATCCGTAGAAACCATCCCAGAGGTGATACATCCGCCGAGGCAACCTATTACTTTGCCATCCTTCTCCATGATTAAGCTATGTTCAATGTTTGAACGCATGACATAACGAGCCTTGTTTTCATCACAGAAAAGTCCATATTCGTCCAAGCCCTCTTTGGTGAACTCTTTAATAAGTGCAAGCCCATTCTCAATATCACTCTGTCTGGCCATGCGGATGGTTATCATTTCTTAATACCTCTTCCATAGCGGTATATTTTTGTCTCCATTTTGAATAACCAAGATTTAAGGGGCTATAATGATTAACAGATATAAAATTTTCCCAACCATATAATTTGAGATAACAAGCAAATTCATTCATAAATCACTCCCCGAGTAAAGTTTTTTTAGCTCCCGGCGCTTCAGTCTCAAGTCCACGCGGCCCGGTCAATATAGTCTTGGTAATCCTGCTACGCCTCTTACGAACCTCTTCCCTTGCGATAGCTTCAGGGTCTTTCCTTGTAGGCGCCGAAGGTAAAGGTTGCAATTTAGTTTTAGATGATTTGAACCATGACATAAGATCCTCCTTAGACTTCCGTTTCCCTCGGTAAATTTGGATTAAGTTTCTGCCTGAAAACCTTGTCTATATAATACATAGCCATCATTAAAGCGTCAGCCCTGTCCGGCGATTTCACTCCGTCTTTCTTCATCTCGTCTTTAGAAACAATACATTTCTTGCCGTTAGACTTAAACTTATACCTGAGAGACATCAGTTGTTCTTGGAGCGGCCTATCAGCCATAAGCTTGATATACTGCTTAATGAATATATCTTTAAGCTTAAAAAATCCCTCGGAGCGCTTGTCCGCATACAGTACATTATCAGGCCTTTCATTGCCAATAAAAGCCTCTACCGGCTCTCTAAGCTCTCTTAATCTATCAGTTACCCCTCCGCCCATTCCGACATCATCTATCACAACAATGTCCGGCTGCAAAGTCCGTTTCAAATCCAAGATTTTACCGCACACCTGCATTAAGTCCTTATTCTTCCAACTCTCCTGAAGTATCTGCTCCCAAGCAAAGATGTTCTTTGATTTAATAGCGGTGAATACTGTTTCATCCTCGCCAAACCTCGCCACATCCACAGCTAAAATAATCCTCTGCGTTCCCTCATCAAGAAACTGTCGCTTAGGGGCTTCGTAAATGTCATCAGTAGAAAGTAATACATCATCACCCTTTTTAAGCGGCTGCCCTAACCAGATATGATTATAATCATCTTCGCATAGTTCTTTGCACACATTGGCTTCTTCTATCATAGCTTCAGGGCAAAAGGGGTTCTCGTGATAGTCAATATGGATGTGAAGGCAGTTCTTACGCCCTGCCATAGCGACATATACAGGGTCATGCTCAATGTGCCTATTCATTGACCAGATTATCTTTGAATTCTCTTTACGGATAGTAGGTAGGATAATATCAAGAGTCTGCTTACTGATTGCCTGCGCTTCTTCTACCCAAAGTATGTCAACGCCTTCTAAACCTTTAATGTTCATAGCCCCTTGTTGTCTGAAGCCCCTGAAGCGTATGGCTGATTTGGTTTCTCTATCGTCTATCTTAGTAGCAGACACATTAAAGTTAAGATTGTGAATCCTTATAAGGTCGGCAAAGATTGTATATACGCTCTCATCAATCGTTAGTTGCGTCTCTCTTCCTCCCACTACTCTAATTTGTTTTTGCTCGCATAAATAGAGCAAAAATCGGGTTATAGACTGTGATTTTCCCGACGCTCTTCCTCCCTCGATTAAAAAATATCTATAGTCATTGAATTGGGTTATTAACGGAAGTAATTTAGAGGGAATATCTAATATTTTAGGTAGCGTTAACAATTTTAGTATGCTCCAATATATATTTAGCTGCCGACAATAGAAAAATAGCATTATCTTTGAAATGACCTAATCCGATATTACACTTACTACATAATAATCCACGAATTGTATTTGTTTTATGACAGTGGTCAATATGTATATCAAAAGAATTATTGATTATACTCTTACCACAGATAGCACAACATCCAGATTGCTTTATAAGCATAGCATTTCTCTGTTCTAATGTAATTCCATACTGCCTTTGTATTTTATAATCTTTATGCTTTACTTTATTTCTATCTGCGTATGCTCTTATTTTTTTCTGATTAGCCAGATAATACTTTCTTGCACGAATCTTATACTTTTCAGGGTTATCAATCCTATCCTGTTTATAGTAGGCTGATATTTTTGTTTTTCTTTTGATGTAGGATTTTTTGAGGCGAGCTTTTTCCCTATCTTTATTTCTGCGTTTCCATCTCTCATTATTTGCCAATATTATGCTCCAATGGTTTACTGTCCTTTTCTATCATAGGCATCTTAACTACATTCGTAACTTCGCCCTCAATAACAGTTGGCATATTTTTAGTTATTATTGCCAAAACGATTTTTATCTTGTTACTTTCATTAAACTTATGAAAGTTCTCGTGGATATAATCCCACGAATTACTTATCACCTTTTCTTTAATATGCTTACTGGCTATTGGATTGATCGGCATCGTCAAATTCCTTTATATCTAACATAAGTTGTTTCTGAAGCATTGCATTAAGTTTAACTACATTGGTAAGCTCTGATAATGGCACTTTGAATGTGATGGTTGACTCTCCCTCATGGTCTGTAATAATCTTCCACAACGAAGCTATCACTTACACCTCGCGGGCTTATGTTTACTTCGTTCAAACTCGTATGCTTGGTCGCGGCCTATTTTGCTTAACTGTTTCTCAAAAGATATGTCTGCACGAAATTCTTTTAATGTTTTATTACCTTTGATTAAATTGCACTTAAGATGAGCAACACCTAAATTCTCATAAGTATTGCTTCCACCACGACTTAATGGCATTTTATGTTCTAAACTATCTTGTCCAAATTCAATAGGTTTCAGACATAAATAACAAGTCAAAGTTTTATATTGCTTAATGTTATCCTCATAAAGTCTTTGAATGTCCTTAAGTGATAATTTACCACTCGCCTTTAACAAGGCCCTACGATTATGCCGATTTATACTATATTTGTTACGATTTCTTTCATATAAATTATTTTCTCGATAATATCTTTTTTGGTGTTCGCTTATCCTTTGTCTATTTAATATACCATATTCTTTCCGTCGCAATATATATTCAGGATTATGCTTATTTTTCTGGTACCTTTTCTTGTTATTCACCCTTATTTTTTCAGCATTGTCTATACAATATTGTTTGCGTAATTTACTTATTCTATCTCTATTTTTTTCTCCCCATTCTTTTTGCCTTTGGTATATTTTCACTCGATTATTTAATCTATACTGCTTTGCTTGCGATGCAAAATAATCTTTGTTTTTAAGGTAGTGTAAATGTTTTTTTTGTTTAATCTCTTCAGAATTAACTTTCTCATACTTTTTTCTCAATTGAAGAATACGAATTTTATTTTTTAAATACCACTGATGGTGATATAACTTTTGCTCATTCTTATGAAGTTCGCGCCATTTTTTTTGATATTCTTTTTTTTGATTCATTCAATTGCCTTAGATATTTGCTAAAAGCTAAATCTGCATCCACGCTAAATTCACCATGACTATTAAGATAAGTTCTCTCTGTTATATCGGGATGATAATGCGGGAAACGACTATTAAAACTCACAGCTTTCCCCCTTCACTTATAAGTATACACTATGAGTCTAATAATTCAAGTATTCTCGGACAAATGCTCGCCATCCTCGTCGGAGAGCGAAAAGGGAAGGATGCAGGTTTTCTTTAGCCCACACAAATTTTAGGTAGGCAATAAAAGGAGTGAATTCCTTTATTTCTTTGGGGGAATACTTCATAAAGGAATTGCTCTATGCCAAATCATCTCAAACCATGTCCAGTCAATCCAAGTCCATAGTTTGAATACGCTGAACCAAAAGATTAAACTGACTAATATCATGATAGTCCAGACAAATGTTTTCACATTGTCTCCTTTTCCATCCAGCTTTTAATGGCGCCTACTAATAACATCAGAAATACTATCACCAAAGCGATCCAGCCTCTTGGGCCTATTCTTAGAGTCAAGAACCCTCCTTCAACCCTTGCCCATGATTTAGCAAGGATTATCATAAGCATGAAAAGCCCGATCCCTTGCAGGACTTCGGACTTGACCGCTACATTTAATAAGAAATTCTTAAACTTCATTTTGACCTCCTTTTGTTGTAACCCATTATAAATCCTACGATGATTCCCCAAAATACACATAAGATATAAGACATTATCCACCCCACCAAGGCCAAACATTTGTGTAAATTTTTACCCACACTGAGAATATGGCTAAACAGGCAAGGACGATTAGAAGTATCACTTGAACTCCAAGTTATTCACTCTGCCCACCTCAATTCCTTTCTACTAAAAAAGCACCACTCTACTGGGTTAGTGAACTGGACAATGTATTCCTTTCTGCGTCCTTCATATACTATATCTATTAGTTCGCCTCGGCGACCATTCCAAGGAATACAATTTACCACTTTCACCATATTTCCTACTTCTATCTTCTTCATAATCGGCTCCTGTTAGTTCTTACTACATTTCTTACAAGTATAAACATCATAGAATTTATTAAAAACAGACATTTCACTACCACAATATTGGCATACACCCATTTCTTTCTTCTTCCTTTTCTTCTTCATAGTCGGCTCCTCATTATCTCCCCATTTCATTATCTATTTTGTTTATCATATTAAGAAGTTTCTGTTCTTTTTCTGTGTCCCAGTTGCAACCCTCATCTGGTTTAAACATATCCCAAAGTATACGATATGCTTTGTTTACGCCCTCTACGAAACTTTCTTCATTGTATTTCATCGGCTCCTCATTGGGTTAGATTCCTGTGTTTCTGCTCAAGAAAAAAATAGCTTTATATAAAAGTTTACGATAGTTATCCATTTGTTTAAGATGCTCGGGACTTTCAAAATACCAATCTCCGATATATTTTTTTAATCCATCTATTACTTCTTCTCTTGTCATATTTTTCTCCTTAAAGTGAAAGAATTAGGTTGTGCTAAAATACCAATGTATTGAGTTCTTTTTCCAAACAAATCTTTCTATTTCTTTTCTATCTACTTTTATATCAGTAGGACCAAGCCAAGAATTTACCAAATAATAACCACTACCCTCTCGATAACAAAATACAGCATGGAGATTAAAAATAGGGTGCATTATCGTAAGTATTCCACCATACCTTAAAACCTTTTTATAATCCGTTGTATCTTCTATGTTAAGCCCTGCCCATTTAGCTACTTTTGTAGTAAAGATTGCATTTCCTCGTTTAGTTTTACAAAGACGACTTAAATGGCATAATCTCGGCACAGAAATATGTTTATAGCGACAGGCATTCATAATAGCAACAGGAAAACAGCAACTACCATTTTCTTGTCTAAACCAATTCATCTCTCCCCCTATTAGTAAGCGTCCCCTGACAGGATTTGAACCTGCTTGCCTCCAATTTTGGGCTTATTTACCGCCTCCCTTTGCTTTACACATTGGGCGACGGCTGGAGGCTCATCCCCTCGGTATTACCCTTAACGATTTTCTCGTTAGCGTTTTCGCCAGAACGCCACAGGGAACGCTTGGTTACTTCTTCTTTTTCCATTCTTCTTGCGCCTTATCACAACAAGCAGGCATACCATCCTCAAATTCATCCCATCTCTCCTCACAAAACGAACAGGATAAAGTAGAAAGTATTGCAACACTATTAGTATCACAATGTCTCTCTATGTCACTTTTTAATTCTTTCGCATCACGCTCTGAAGCTTCACTATGGTATCCAGTTACTGGCTCAACCATTACTCTCCAATTTGTTCTTATCTTCATCACTTACCTCCTTAGGGAACGCTTGGTTACTTTACTTTTATATTTTTCTTGATTTTATTCACCCATCTTTTTAAATCGGAGGCAAGTTTTGGGTTTATTATTTCTATCACTTCTGCATACATTAGTAATGCTTTTCTACTTGCTTTGCCATATGGGTTTCGCTTTGATGGTGATAGGACAAAATATCTCATTTCTAATCCTACATCTTTTTTTGGAAAAAATCCCATCTCATACCTCCTATTGCTCTATGGAACGCTTGGTTACTTTATTGCCTTAACAATTTCTTTATTAAGAGCGAGGGCTAATTCAGAATTATCATAGTCCTCACCACAACTGTCATCATATTTCTCTATCATTTTATGTATCCTATCCACCCCCACCGCCTCAAGGAGTTTAGCTCGGTCTTCATTTTTAGCCTTATCATATCCCGCCATAATAGAATTAGCAAACCAACCTCGCATAGTGTCTATATCGGTGGCTATATCAGGTTTCTCTTTTACTGTCTTAATGAACTCTTCTGCCCAAACAGTTGCGTCAAATTGACCTATTAGTTTATCCATTTTACCTCCCTTCTCAATCTCTTTTTTCATTGGTTACCTCTTCCGGCACTTCCGATATTACTTCCGGCACACGCTGTAATTCTTTAACGGCTCCTTGAATTTCCAGAAGGCGAACCTGTATATTTTGAATAATCTGGTTATACTGCTGTAACCGCGCCTGAAGCCCCTGCGCTTCTGTCTGGAGTTCGGTTACTCTGTCTGCGGAAGCGGTGCTACATATACACAATACTGCTATTAGTAGTAACAGCTTTTTCATACTTTTCTCCTTTTCTTTTTGGGATAAATATATACCGCTTTTGTAGTAGCAATCACAACCTTACCCTTGAAATTCGTTATCCCTACTACTGCCTCTCCCCCACTAAACGTAGCGACACATGTCGTCCTCTTGCGTTTTATAACTGGATTGCCTCTCTTGATTATAAAGTTCTTTTTCATATCTCTACCTCCTTTAGTTTTTGCTTGTAATAAGTAAGCAATTCATCTAATTGCCCTTCTAATTAAATTCTATTTCATAATCTGCAATTTTTTCTCT
>Ga0307928_10002299_pt1 | contig 14713 bp, 35 predicted proteins | sample AceLakmetagen232_FD_201815 | JGI IMG/M metagenome (GOLD analysis project Ga0307928, IMG submission 201815) | Saline water microbial communities from Ace Lake, Antarctica - #232 | ecosystem: Environmental > Aquatic > Non-marine Saline and Alkaline > Saline | place: Antarctica: Ace Lake... | reverse complement strand
TTTAATTCTAAAATCGCATTGACAATAGGCTTTTAAAAATGTTATATTTAAAGGGGCAATTGTAGGCGATAATCACAAAAGATTTATAACTGTATGTATTGCAATAACTTAGAGAAAATCAAGAATGTAAGCGGTTTCAAGAGCAATGATTTATTCTACTATATGCCTATATGAGAATGTCAAAAATGGTCTATATGACTCTATATAAATTGGGAAAACTCGTAAAAATGAAAACGATTACAAAATATTTAAAAATACTTCAATATAGGTTGACATTTTCTCGGCAATATGTTATATTTAGGGTGAAATGAAATTATACCATTACAGCAATAAAGATTTAAAAACAATATCTCCTAAATTTTTTGGAGATAATTCTTATTCTTTTAATGAGAAAAAATCCTCCAATATACCACGCTCATTTTTCTATTTAAAACCTGAAATACCAGAATATCATTTAAAAAATTCTAAATATTGTTATGCTGTAAATGTAGAGCCTTCTAAATTATATGATTTAAGAAAAGATAAAGATAATTTAAAAGTTAAATATCAAGGCAATATAGAAGGATTATTACAGTATATAAAAGATAATTTTTTCGGCTGTATATATAATGTAGGGTTTGATATTGCGGTTTTATTTGATAATATAGAAATTTAACAAAGGAGGTTTAAATGTATAGAAAAACAAAATTTTATAAAAAACTTACTCCGTATTTAGCAACGGGAATTGCAGAGGGATTTTGTGAAGGAGAAGGGGCAACGGGAAAAGAACAGCTAACAGCTTGGCAATATATCTACGATAAAAAACTTTATTTATATTTGCAAGGGTTTTTTGGTAGGACTTGTAGAGATTTATTAGAAAATGGGTTAATTGTAAAATAAGAAAAAATATTTTGAAAATGATTTTTAATATTATGAAAACAAAAACTAAACAATATAAATATGGAGATTGTATTCCCGAAAGTATAAAGGAATATAATCGTTTAGTTAAACAAGGTTGCAAGCCTAAAATTGTAGAAGGTTGGGTTGAAGTTAATATTGATAAAGCCTCTGATATATTACCTGACGAAGAAGCCTTGTATTATTATTTTCCTGATGAATATAAAAGAATTTTTAATGAAGGAAACGAATATTCCGATTATCCTCGATTATTACAGCATACTTGGTTGGTTTTAAATGACGAATATATAGATATAACTAAAAATCAATTTGACGAATATGGGGGCATAATAAAATATTATAAAAAGGAAGAATATTTGAGATGAAAAGAAAAATAAAAGAATATGAAGAAGTTTACGCAACAGGGGTTTTTCTGATAAGACAAGGCAATAAATGGATAGCCACTAGATTCGAAGATGATACATACTTTGACGGTCTTTTGGTAGAAGAAGTGGAAAACAATCCGTATACCGAATAACAAAGGAAAGAAAGGTAAAGAAATGAAAGCAAAAGGTAAAAAATTTATCATAAAAGAGCCTGTCAATCCTATAGTAAAACTTTATATGCCTGTTGATAAGACTAAGACCAAAAAGGCAAGGGTAAGAGGTTTTTGGTGTAATGAGGACGGAAAAGTTTGCTATGATTATCTAAGGACTATCAATGTTAATAGGAAAGAACTTAGGAGGATAAGAAAAGAAACAGGCGAGAAAGCCCTGTTTTATCGGTGTAATAATAAGGCTTATATATATTCAGGTGGAAATGCTACTTGCTTTAAAGATTACAAGAAGTATATTTACCTTAGAGGTGTATTATCTTTTTCAGAATTAAAAAAGGAATTAAAATCATTGCTAAAACAATATGGAAGATTAACTATATACATAAACAAAAAGAGCTATCAGATTGAGGTTTGGTTATGAGATTAGAAACTAAAAGATTTATGACAGAGGAGAAATAAATGGTTAATAATATATTGATAACTATATTTGGATTAGTAATGGTTTTTAGTTTTTTAGAAGCTTGGCAAGAGGAAATTAAGAATTGGATAAAAAGAAGGTTAAAATGAGAAGTTTGAAAGAATTACAATCTATTGTAGAAAATTTAAAAAACGATACTTGTAAAAAATATAATTTACAAGATATAAAAATTAAAGCCAAAAATAATAAAAGAGGGCACGCAAATTATAAAAATAGATTTATTTCAATTCCTGTTTGGGCTTACTATCAAGAAAATATATACCATTTTAAATATTATACCTTGCACGAATTAAGTCATTTTATAGCTTACGATTTAAATAAAATTACAGGGCACGAAGGCAATTTTAAGGAAGTAGAACAAAAATTATTAAAGGAAAATAATATGATACCTATATATAAAATAGCTTATGTTAAAGAATTATTAGATAGTAATATAAAAGATTTAACTTTATGGAAAGAATAAACAAAGGAGGTTTAAGATGAAAACAAAGTATAATTGGAAAGTCAAAAATTTGAATTTAAAAGAAAAAGTTATATGCGAATATGAATTTCAAGCCTTACAAAGAATTGGACAGGAAATTTTAGAGGGTAGATTTAAAATAGAATTAGAAAAAGAGGAATTGGTAACAGTTTAAAAAGGAGGACTATATGAACATTTTTAATTTGGCAAGTAAACAGTTAGAACGAGAAGGATTACTAAATAAACCGAATGAGATAATTAACCTTATTGACCGAGCTGTCAGAATTAGGAAATGGTTTGATTATAGCGAAAGAAAGAAAAAAGTTATTAAGGATAGAAAATGAGAAATACACAAGTCATTGAATATCAAAGAGTTATATACTATGAAAACGCTTTCAAAAAATGTAAAATAATTAGAAAATAAGTTGTTTTTGGGTTAAAAATATGGTATACTTAAAGTGGAGATAAGAAATGAAACAATTAAAAATAAAATGTAGCCAATGTGGTTGGGAAACTAATGTAGCAGACAACGAATTAGAAGAAAATGCTAAGTGTATTCTTTGTGAAGGGCAGATGAAAATAGGAGATGTAAGCCAATTATTTGATATGCTTAGACCAGAATTAATAAATTCTATGAAGAAAGATATTGAAGGGCTAAGCGAGAAGAAGGTTTGGAACATTATAGAAGGATTTTCAAATCCCAAAGCTAGATTAAATTATAGAAAATTATTTTTTGAAGCAGGGGGTAAAATTAAATGATTAAATATGAAATTACTTATGTAGAAGAAATTAATCGTAGAACAGTAAGGAAACCCCTTACTATGATTGCTGAGAGTTTAGTGGCATTGTATAAATTATTAGAAGATTTACCGAATATTAAACGCATTGTGAATATAAAGGAGGTTAATTAAATGAGTTATATGAAACAAATTTATACGGAAATAGAAGAACTATATCCGAATGACCTTAAAAAACAAAAACGATTGATTAAGGATTTTAATAATTGGGTTAATGGAAAATATGGTATTCCTAGAACTGAGGAAATTAAGAAATTAATTTTGAAATATGAAAAATAAAATTGAAATCATATCTTGGTGTACAATGCATAGTGTTATTAAGGTAAATAAAAATGGAGTTATTTCCAAACATACAGTATCTAATAATGGTTGGTTGCCTTTAAAATACTGGATAGAATATTTTACTTATGAATTTTAAAAAATAGGATAATTATGTTTAGAGTAGCATTGGTTAATAAATTAGGAGAACACAAAGCCGAAAACTTCAATACAAGAGAAGAAGTTGACGAATATATTTTAAGTAATGAAGCTACTAAATTTATGATTGCCGAAAATAAAATAGTAATTGAAACAGATAAAGGGGTAAGAAGTAAATAGGAGGTAAAAATGGAAAACGTATCTTATATCATCAGTTATTTAGGAGATAATCCCCCCACTCAAGAAGATATTGAAAGTGCTTTAAATAGTGCTAATATTGATGATGAAGGATTTGTTAGCGTAGATACAACAAAACCTTTATATGAAGTTTGTGATTACTGTCAAGGAACAGGGAACGAAGGCACAATGAATAATATTGACTGTGGTAATTGTGGTGGAAGTGGTTGGATTAAAAATACATAGAAAAAATAAAAGAATAAGATGAAAAAAATTAAAAGAAAAGCTATTAATAAAGCTATTAAAAAGAAACGCAAAGAGTATATTAAGGAGGTAAAACACCAACGAAGATACGTTAGGACTATTACTCTTAAATGTAAAAAGTGTAAAAGGGTTTATAAGATAAATACTACTAAGTCTGAAATTTATACTGTGGAAGTTAAAAAGAAATGGTTATGTTATTTTTGTAAAAAGGAGGAGAAATGAAAAAAGAATTGTTGATTTTGGTTATAAGTTTTGGTTTAATTTGTGGAAATGTATATGCTGATAATATTATCACTTACGGAAAATCTACTTACAACGAGGTTGGTGATAGAATTATTTTTGGTAGTTATGGAGATGAATACTCTGTTAGCGAATTTGATAATTTAGGAGCAAACGACTGGATTGCAGAATTAAACTTTAAAAATGTATTGGCTTATGAAGGTTATACCGAAGCCTACGACTACAATCCCAAATATGATGGCTATTATTCTAACTTTTATCATAAACCCTTGCCAGTAAAAGATTTAACAAAAATATCTATTAGAGGTTTAGGAGCTAATCCAAGAGAAGTGCAAGATGTTTATGTATTGACATCTGAATATGAAAAATATTCTTCTCAAGGACAAGATAACAGGATTATCGCTAATACAGATAACATTATTATTAATAAAGACAATATAACAAGTAATTACAATAAAAATAAAACTCAAGATATAGATATTAGAACTAATTCTAATAATATTAATACCAATGCTCGGAAAATTAAAGGTTTAGATAATAGACTTTCTGAATTAGAAGAAACTCAAATGATAGTAGGATTAGAAGGGAGAATTTATGACAGTAAAAAATGGCAAGTTAATATTTTTGCAGATTATTCTACTAATAGAAATAAAATTGATAGAACAGGAATTAGGTTTACATATAAATTTGGGAAAAGTTTTGAGGAAAGGAAGATAGAAGAATTAGAAAAGAAATTAAATAAATTAATTAAGGAGAATTAAACTATGAACATTTTTGGTAAATTATTTCTATTAGCTGAGGAGATAAAAAGACAAAACAATAAAGCAAGAAGGGAAATTGTTAAAATGAAGGAAAGAAAAAGATGTAAATTTTGCCACACTTTAATAACAAAAAAAGACAATTTAAAAACTATTTGTAATTTATGCCGACAAGAAATAAAGGAGGTTTAATTATGTATAGTTTAGAAGAAATTATAAAAATGAACAATCAAAAAATGTGTAAGTATTGGCACGAAGCTGATTATGGAGGGGGTTTAAAAGAGATTTGTAAACTTACCGATAGAGAAGTTAGTTGTTGTGCTGATATAAAAGAATGTGAATTTAATAAAATAAGAGAGGAAAAAGAAAATACAGAGGTAAAAAGTGATTAAATTAACTACCAAAAAATTAGGAGAAAGAAGAAAATTTACGCACTTGGAAATTGCTCTATGGATTTTTAGGTTTTCATTTTATAAATTAAGAAGTCAATTTAGTATTAGATTTGAAATTAGCAAAGGTTGGGATAAATGAAACTGTTAAATAACATTATACAGGAATTATTAAAGAAATATGTAGGAGGACAAGTTTATTTTACTGCTCTTGATAAATCTATTCAACATAAAGCAATTACCGATAAACTATTTTCTATTGCACCTACTAATAATACTATTATTGTAAGTGGAGGATTTGGGGAATTTATTAAAAGAATTTATCCTGAAAAAAATATATTGCTTCTTGAAGGTGGATTAAGATATTCTAAAAAAATCAATCTCAAACATATTGCTCATAACATTAAAAAGAAAGACTTTATTTTTATAGATGATAGTTATTATTTAGGTAGAACGAGGAATGTTATTAGGGCAGAAATTAAGCGATTAAGGGGCAGTTTAGAACATACTTACGTTATATATGACGGAAGTAAAATTAAAGATAAAGAGGTAACAAGTTTATATAGATACCATAAAGGAGTAAAATGAAACTACCTATATTATACAAATTAACCTCTTCAAAAAAGATACAAGAATGGGAAATCTCTACCGAAGGAAATAAAATTATCGTAGTGCAAGGTCAGCTTAATGGTAAGAAACAACGATACGAACAAACAATAAAGAAAGGCAAGAACATAGGTAGAACTAATGAAACAACTCCTGAACAACAGGCAGAGGCAGAAATAAAATCTAAATGGGAACGTAAGCATAATAAAGATTATCATTTAACTATTGAAGAATGTAATACTAAAGTTAAAATAGCGAATGTTGGAGGGTATCTTCCAATGCTAGCTCAATCTTTTGGGAAACACGCTGAACGACATCTAACATATCCTTGTTATATACAACCGAAATTAGACGGACTAAGATGTATTGCTACAAAAAATAAAGAAGGAGTCCAGCTTTGGTTTCGTTCAGGAAAAGGAATTACTACAATGAACCATATAGTTGAGGAATTAGATTTTGTTATGAAAGAAGGGGATATTTTTGATGGAGAGTTATACATTCACAAAGAAGATTTTAATAGTTTTACAGGAGCTATAAGAGCAAATAAGAATTTAAATCCTGAAATAACTGGAAAAATACAATATCATATTTACGACTTTCCTAGGATTAATGGATTAACTGAAAAAACTCCTTATATTGAAAGAATGGAAGAATTTAGAAAATTAACATTGAAAAACCATTCTTTAATTAAAGTAGAAACTATTAAAATTTTTAAATTTGAAAAAGCGATAGAAGAATATAAAGATTTTATAGAAAAAGGATATGAAGGAATTATGTTTCGCAATATAGATATGCCATATCAACAAAAAAGAAGTTATAATTTATTAAAGTATAAACAATTTTTAGAAGAAGAATTTGTAATTATTGGAGCAGAAGAAGGCAAAGGAATACTAGCTGGACATGTTGGTTCATTCGTTTGTAAAATAGAAGCCAATAGAACTCTACAAGATATAGGCGGTAAAGAAGTTAAATTTGGCAATGAAGAAGGTCAAGTGAAAGCTAAAATGAAAGGTAAACAGGTGTATTTAAAACGCCTTTTTGAAAATCCAAATGAATATTTAGGAAAGTCCTTGACTATTATATATCAAAATTTAAGTAAAGATTTAATACCGAGGTTTCCGATTGGTAAATCTATTAGATTTGACTTATAAAGGACTAAAAATGAATAAAAAAGATATTATAAAATATAAAATTTGTTCTAAGTGCAAAACAACTAAACTACTTATAGAATTTTGTAAGGACAAAAACCGTAAAGATAACTTATCTACATGGTGTAAAAGTTGTTGTAAATTATCAAAAAAACTACACACACAAAACACCAGAAAAGAACGCTCTATAAAAGCGAAAAAATACTATCAGAAAAATAGAAAAGAAATTTTAAAGAAATGTAAACAATATAGAAAGCTACACAAAGAAAAAAGTAAAAAATATAAAAAAGAACACCAAGAAGAACTAAAACAATATTGTAAAAACTATAATCGACTTAACAAAAAACGATTTGCAACAGACCGTAAACAAAGAAGATATATGGATATAAAATTTAAAATTGGCTGTAATTTAAGAACAAGAATATGGCATGCTGTTAAAAACAATTCTAAATCTAAACCAACAATGAAATTAATAGGATGTGCTATAGAACAATTAAAACAACATTTAGAAATACAATTTACTGAAAATATGACTTGGAATAATTATGGTAAATGGCATATAGACCATATAAAACCTTGTTGTAGTTTTGATTTAAGTAAACCAAGAGAGCAGCATAAATGCTTTAATTATAAAAATTTACAGCCCTTGTGGGCTAAAGATAATAGAGTAAAAAGCGGAAAATATAATATTAAGACTATAAGATTTGACAAATAAAAGGAGAACTAAATGACTGAATTTTTACTATCAATCCCTATCATCGGTTGGATATTAAAACCTTTACTTGAAAAAGAGGTTTCTCCTTTTGTTGAAGAAGTAAATACCGAAAACAAAAGTAAATTTGATATGAAGGCTGAATTAAAAACTTTAACAGAATATTATAAAGAAAACAATATGTATGGTTTTGGAGAACCTACTGTTGAAGATACTTTAAAAGTAGAAATCAAAGACTCCTCTCTTGACATTAATAAAATAAAAGAATACAAAGGAAAAGAACTTAGAAAATTTGAATTTAGACCACAAAATTTTCAGCAATTCGTAGGGCAAACTGAGGCTAAAGATAGGGCTAAAACTATAATTAAAAAAGTAAAAAGAAACATAAGAGCTCATTTTATTCTTTCTGCTATTAAAGGACATGGGAAAACTACATTTGTAGAACTCTTAGCCAAAGAATTAGACGCTCACTTAATAGAACGAGTAGGTAAGCAAGTTGATGAAAAGAATTTGGTTGATATTATTAACGAAATTAATACTAGCGAAAAAGAAAATGTTATCTTTTTTCTTGATGAGATGGATTCAATGGACTGGAAAGTTATTAAAATATTAAATCCTATTATCGAACAATTTAAAGTAGCAGGTAAAAAAATAAAACCATTTATATTTGCAGGGGCTACTATTAATAAACATATTTTAGTAAAAAATAATCCTGACACTCTTGACCGTATCCCCACGCATATCAAGTTCGAGAGGTATAACTCAACAGAAGTAGGTAAAATTATTACACAATATCAGAAACAATTATACTCTCAAGAGACTGTGCCACAAGAAGTTATAGAGATTATAGCTAAAAACTGTAAATTTAATCCGAGAACTTCTATTGCTCTATTAGAAGAATACATTGTAGAAAAAGATATTAATAAAGTATTAAAGAACAGTAAAATTATTAATAGTGGTTTAACTAAAACTGACATAGATATTTTAAAGGCATTAAGCCAATCAAAACGAGCAATAGGGGCAAATGCTTTAAGTCAACGAGTGGGGTTAAGCGAAAAAGAATATATAACCGAATATGAGCCTTTTCTAGTAAAATATGGGTATATTAATAGAACCCCAAGTAGAACTTTATCTGACAAAGGAAGTAAATTTTTAGAGGATATTGATAAATGAAAAAATTAACATATAATACAAGAAATTGGTTAGCTGGTTTTATAGACGGAGAAGGCTGTTTATCCTTATTTAAGAATTAAAAAACAACAAGCAAATATTTGTTTTGAATTATTAAAAACGGTTAATCCTAAAAGAAGCAAAAGATTGCATAAAAGAACTTTAAATAAACGATTAAGATTACTTACAGAATGTAAAAAACTTAACAAAAGAGGAAGAAAACTATTGGAGGCGATTTAAAATGGAAAATTTAAAAGGAGAAAAAATTTTAAGAAATAGATATTTTCAAGATTTATTAATTAAAGTAGAAAGTAAATTAAAACGTATTTTAGGAAAAGAATATAATGGATTGTTTTCTATTGCTAGAGAAATAACTTGTCTTTATCTATATAAACATCAGCATTTATATTATAAGGAACACGAATATATAACAGAATTAAGAAAAGACTTATTAACAATAGAAATGCTCGGATTCTTTAGCACCAATTATACTCAATTTAAAAAACAATTTAATTTTAAAAAAGTTTTAACTAAAATAGAAGCTGAACTTTACAAAATTAAAAAAATTATACTTTATAAATGGTTATTAGGAGAAACAGAAAAAGAATTAGAAGAACTAAAAAAAGGTAATAAATTAGATACTTATAAAAAAATGTATTTAAATTTATTAAGAAATTATCCGACTTTTAAAGTAAATGAATTAAAAAAATTTAAAAAGGAGTTAGGACTATGAAAATATTTGAAGGACAAACCGTACCTATTAAATCTTGGTGTAATAATCCAGAAGAAGGGGCAGTTAATCAAGCTAGAAATTTAGCTAAACTTCCTTTCATATTTAAACATGTTGCTTTAATGCCTGATACCCATCAGGGATATGGTATGCCTATCGGAGGAGTTATTGCTACTAAAGGAGTTATAATTCCTAATGCAGTAGGAGTAGATATAGGTTGTGGCATGTGTGCTGTAAAGACTTCATTAAAAGAAATTACATCAGAACAAATTAAAAAAATTTTTGGAGGTTCTAAAGATTATCATGGAGGTATAAGAAGTTGTGTACCTATAGGATTTAGTCATCATAGTAAAAATCAAGATGTAAGATACATGCCTACATTGAATAGTTTTACAGAAGGTATTGTAGCTCAACAATATAACTCAGCTTTAAAACAAATTGGAACTCTTGGAGGAGGTAATCATTTTATAGAAATTCAAAAAGGTTCAGATGGATTTATTTGGATAATGATACATTCAGGAAGTAGAAATTTAGGATATAAAGTAGCTAAACATTATAATGAAATAGCGATTAAATTAAATGAAAAATATTTTAGTAAAGTAGAAAAATCTTGGGAATTAGCTTTTTTACCAATGGACACCCAAGAAGCTAAGAATTATTTAAATGAAATGCAATATTGTGTAGATTTTGCTTTAGCAAATAGGAAATTAATGATGTTTCGCATAAAAGATATTTTCTCAGGATATTCTGATTGTACTTTCGAAGAAGAAATAAATATAGCTCATAATTATGCTAAATGGGAAAATCACTTTGGACAAAATGTAATTGTACATAGAAAAGGAGCTACTTTAGCAAGAGAGAATACTGTGGGAATAATTCCAGGTTCTCAAGGAACATCATCTTACATTGTAAAAGGAAAAGGAAATCCTGAAAGTTTTAATAGTTGTTCTCATGGTGCAGGTAGAAATATGAGTAGAACTAAAGCAAGAAAGACTTTAAATTTAGAAGAAGAAATTAAAAAGATGAACGACAAAGGAATAATTCATGGAATAAGAACACAAAAAGAATTGGACGAATCTGCTAGTGCTTATAAAGATATTGATGTAGTTATGAAAGAGCAAGAAGATTTAGTAGAAATTTTAGTTAAGTTAGAACCATTGGGAGTTATTAAAGGATAAGGAGGAATAAAATGAAGTGCGAATGTAAAAAATACTATGGATAAAAATTGAATGTAAATCCTGTAAAAAAAGTAGAATTAAAAAAAATCAAAAATGGGAAAAAGACCATACTTTTGTTTATGGAGAACAGGTATTTGTCAATAATGATTTTATGGGTAGAAAAGCTAAAGGAACAATAGTAGATAAAGAAAAAAATTTATCATAATAGTTACGATGGAAAACATTGTTATACAGAAATTAATTATTCAATTAAATTTTATGATGGTAATATTATAAAACTTAGTAGGTATAATGTTCAAAAAATTTAAAAAGGAATTGGGATTGTAATTGGAAAGGAGAATATAAAAATGAATAAATGTAAATTTTTCGAGAATCAAGTTAAGTATTGGGTTAAGAAAGTAGGGTTATCTCCTTTTATAGTTAAACTAGATAAAAGGATTACAAAATATGCTGCTTATGTTTATTCAGGAGTTCCTAATGAAATTAGATATTCTCCTAAACATATTCCTGATTGTACTAAAAATCAAATTATAACATTGGCACTTCATGAGATAGGGCATATAAAAGCAGATACTAAATATTGTAGAAGATGGAAACGAGAATATAAAGCAGAAAAATTCGCATTGGAAATGATTAAAAAATATTTACCAACATATTATAAGGAAGCTATCAAAGATACAAAATCATATGTTGTTGATTATTCTAAAACAAGAGAAAAATGGCAACTTCCTTATATTAAAGGATTTGGGAAATTAGTACAAGAATTAGAAAAATAATGTATTATCATATTTGAATACTATAATATAATACTATATATGTAGGATATACTATCATATAAGTATAACTTGAAGACAATTATCTTTTAATAGCTCTATATCTAAAGATATATCACTATTAAAAGGAAACTAAACATTTTTAGTTTCTAAAAACATGAGTATTTTAAAGAGGAGGCATTGTAATGAACAATCTTAATTTTGCTGAGTATCTAAAAGCCAATGGACATTCGAGCCTAGTCTATGTGGGTATTGTTAATAGAATGTTACAGAATACCCCTAAATTGGACAAAAATGCTATATATAGACGTATTTTAGAGTTAAAGCAGCGTTATTCCGTAGAATACGTTAATCTAAATATTAAGGCTATTAAGGCTTATCTACGTTTCAAGGGGCTAAACATAGATATGCCTAAACTTAGCAAGTGCATTAGTAAATTACCAGATAGTATCACTAAAGAATACTTTGAAACCAACATTATACCGATGATAGAGGATATTTTTCCTAACTCATTGAAGGTCAAGGCTATACTGTATTTTATGTTTTTTACAGGGGTAAGATGTAGTGAGGTGGTTCCTATTCAAAGAAAAGACATTGACCTAAAGGCTTGTGTAGTAAAGGTTTATGAAAAGAAGACCAAGAAAGAACGTTTAGCAATCTTCCCTAAGAGGATAAGTAAAATATTATCAGATTACTTCAATTCTGAACCAGAACGGATAAATGCCTTCAATATCGGTAAATACTCAATAATTGACGTGTTTAAGGCACTAAAACCGTATTTTAAGGACATTAAATTAAGACCTCATCTATTTAGACATTCATTTGCTACTCATTTACTTAAAAGTGGGGTTGACGTGGCTATTGTCTCTAAGTTACTCGGACACAGTAGCATACAAACAACTATGAGGTATTTAAGGACAGATATATCAATGCTAAAAGAAGTATATAATAGTAAGATTAAGTAAATTGTCCTAAACCCTTGGTATATAACGATAAAAAATTCTTTGTAGCTCTTGACAGGCGACCTATAGATGTGATATACTTATACTGTAAGATAAAGTAAGGAGAATATTATGCAAGATAATTTTAAAAGAGCCCTTCCTGAAAGAAAGAAACATAAGAGTAAGAGAACCAAAGCCCATCCTAGGACTCTGAAAACCTACCAAAATAAAATCCGTAAATTACAATCCTTTTACAATTGCCATCCTAAACTAAAAGTTAAATACCCTACTTTTACCGATTGGGTTAAAATTTTAAATATAAAACCAGCTGGCAAAGAAAGAGAACAAAGGAGTTATACTCCTTCAATTAATTTGTCAAAATCAGACCGTAAAAAGAACGCTTGGGGAATGTAATATTTTGAGGTTAAAATATGTATTATAAAAACGACAGAACAAATAAAAAATATTATTGTGTAGATTGTGGGAGAATAATTTCAATAGGTTCTGAAGTTTACGATGATTGTAAATGTAAATCTTGTTTTCAAAAAGGTAAATTAACAAATAAAGAAAAAAGTTTAATAACGTTAGAAGTGGTTAAACTTATTTGTTTATTTATATTATTAATGCCTTTATCAATAATTGGTTGTCCTGTAGCAATATACTTAGCTTATAAACAGTATACAAAACCAAAAAGATTTCTTAATACAGGTTTTATAGCCTATGAAAACATTTATTATAAAGGAAAATTAATAAAATGAAGATAATAATGTTCAAAACTAGTGATTACGGAATTAAAACGCTGATTACTATTCTACAAGAGGAAATTGACCGTAACGGGGAAGAATATCCTGATATAAATGTAGTATGCAAAGATATTATAAAACAAATTAAGCATAGAATATCAAACAAGCAAGGGGAAGGATGAAGAAACCAGAAAAAAATAAAGATACTGAAATTAATCAATATGCGGTTGGTTATACTCGTGGCTTTAACCAGTGCAATAGCGAGTGGGAGAAATACCACCAAGCAAGGGGAAGGATGAAGAAACTAAGGAAAAAATAAAGATACTGAAATTAATCAATATGCGGTTGGTTATACTCGTGGCTTTAACCAGTGCAATAGCGAGTGGGAGAAATACCACGATTGGGTGTTGGAACAAATGATGAAAGATAAATCACCAAAAACAGGGGATTGCAACGGGTGTCCGTATAATAAGGAGTAAAATGCACTTATTATCTACTATATTAGGAATATTTTTAGGAAATTTAATAGGCTTTAGTATTATTTTAAGTATTATGTATTTTATAAATAAAAAAATAATAGCTAAAAAATTAGAAACTTTTATTAGAGGAAAAAAATTGTTTATGAAAATGGCTAAAATAATTGGTAATCCTATAACAAAGAGAATAAAATGAGCATATCTGATGAAATGATTAAATTTCAGTTAGACAATGATTTGGTAATCAGTTTTTTGTTCAATGTAATTAAAGTAATAATGAAAGGTTTGAAGAATCTTAGAATTGATTTTTCTCAAACAGGGAGGCAGAAATAAATAATGCAATTTATTAGAATTGAGAAATATAATATTAATCTTAATAATGTAATTTGGATTGGAGTAGAGGAGAACTTTATTAGTTTTAATTTTAATCAAGCAGCCTTTATATCTTTCAATGATGATACTATGAATGATGGTATTAGATTATCTGCACTTGAATTTTCAGAATTAAAAGAAAAAGTAAATGGCTTATAAGTAAAGGAGAATAAATGATACAATTTATATTAGGTTTAGGAACAATGTTAGTAGTAGCTTTCTTATTTACAAAAATAAGAGGTTTTATATTTAAGAGAGCTAAAAAAACTATTATACCTGCAAATGGTAATATAGCTAAACAATATAGAAAACAAACTTTTCAACATTGGAATAATCCTAAAGTTACAAACGCTTCTATAGGGAAAAGTTATAAGAAAGGAAAAGAACCTTTTAGTTGGACAAAATTTAAAAAGATATTTGATTTAGGAAATGGAGTAGAATGGATTAAATCA
>Ga0307928_10002297_pt1 | contig 14715 bp, 21 predicted proteins | sample AceLakmetagen232_FD_201815 | JGI IMG/M metagenome (GOLD analysis project Ga0307928, IMG submission 201815) | Saline water microbial communities from Ace Lake, Antarctica - #232 | ecosystem: Environmental > Aquatic > Non-marine Saline and Alkaline > Saline | place: Antarctica: Ace Lake... | reverse complement strand
TTACTAAAAAAAAACAAACAAAAAAAAAAAGAAAAAAAAGAAAAAAAACTTTTTTCATGCAAAATCTTCAAAAATAGCGAAAAAGAGTAACACGCACATTTATAACTATAGTTAACATTGTTAAATTAGTCGGGTGATTTAATATGGATATTAGCGGTAATGTAATGGCAGTAATTTTCGGAACTATTTTAATCGTAGCAGTAGCTATCCCTGTAACAAATACAGCAATAGCAGATTCTAACCTTTCTGGAATTACAGCAACAATCGTAAGTTTTATTCCTGTGTTCTTAGGACTCGGTGGTTTAGCACTTTCGGCGGCGTTAGTAAGTCGATAAACGACTTATTAACCCAAACTAAGCAGTTATTGATCTCTTAGCTTTTGAGATTAATAACTGCTTTTTATTTTCTTTTTTTTATTAAAGGTGAAAAAAAACATGTTATCAATAATCCTACTAGCACTAAGCCTTCTCATAGCTATTTTCGGGATTATGATAAACGATCAATTCTTTAAAATTGCTGGAGGAATACTAATAATTCTTACAGCACTATACTTCTTAATAACAGGCGATAACATTTTTTTAGCAAACAACATTTTCGATCAAGCAATTAATTTATCCCTATTAATAATCGGTTTATACATTACTGTTGATGCAATAGTAAGAACTAGATCATTAAAGATTAAGAAAAAACTTGACGAGGATGAAAACTACGATGAATACTAATTCACAACAATCTATGAATAATAATGCTCAACATTCTATGATGGAAGATATGTATATTGATAATAAAGATTTTTTAGCAAAATACTTATTTAATCCTGCGATAGATGATGAAGCAGATTTCTCTCATATTGATAAAAATTTAGCGATTACTAGATTAGCAAGCCGTTATAATGAACCTGAAAGAGCTAGAAATTTATTAAGCGCTTTGCACGTTCTCAATAATAATCGTTATTTTCGCGAGCAAAGAAAAGAAGCTGTTATTGATTTTGAAGAAATAGAGTGCGTTTTTGCAAAATGTCCTACTTGTTCTAAAGAGGTTTTATTAGAAACTCTTGATAAAGAATATAATTGTTGCAATCAAATTCTTACTTTTAATAAAGTCATTGTTAAGAAGCCCGTTAAAGAATTACAAATTATTACTCAAAGTTTGTTCCCTCGAAGTTATCACATGCTTAAATCATTATTTTATAGTTTCACTACGACAGCTATGGCTCGCGATGGTCATTTGATTCGTCAGGCCGGAACTACAAATTTTCATCAGTCACAGACTATGGAAGATAAAACAAAAGTCAAGGGCGGTATGTTTAACCTAAGTCCTACGGCTAAAAATCAATCGAGGTATTAAAATGTTTTGGATGTTATTTGGAATTTTTAGTTTTTTATTATTAATGTTTTTTACAGTGTTTCTTTTCGCTACTGGTATGGGAAAAGATAGTTTAGGTCGTTGGAAGAATAAAGCTCTTATAAAAAAGGGTGGTTATACTAATGCTCTTATTTTCACTGGTGATGGTTTGTTAACTGAAATATTTATTAAAAATCACGAGGGTAAATTTAATTATGAGGATCAGCATTATATTCGTGTTCCTAAGTTGAGTTTTCCATTTAAAGGTTTGCAGACTTTGGTGTATAAACAAGGTTGTCCTAATCCTTTAGATCCTTATGATTTAGATAAAGATAATTTATTGAGTTGTAGTGAGCTTGATAAGGTTATGTATCAGAATATGAATTTTGATTTCAAAGAATGGTTCAGCAATAACATGATTTATATTTTGTTGGGTTTAGGAGTTTTCGCTTTGTTGATAATTGTTAATCTTTATTTCGGTTATTCAACTTTTGAGTTTATGCGTGATGGTGTTCCTGCTGTAGTCAATAATGTTGCATCGACTTTTGTTAATGCATCAACAATCGTGTGAGGTGAATACGATGAATAAAATATTTTGCACTGTTAAGATTAAAGAAAGTAAAGGTGAGTTCTCTCCTGCTATTGATATTTTTAAGGGTAGTCCTGAAACTGTTGCGAAGATTTTGCTTACTAAATATGCTAATACGAATAAGCATAAAAAAGTTAAGTTCTTAGATTGGTTGTATGAACCTTTCAAACTTTTTGATGAGGACCTTAAAAAACCATGAATACTCAGAATGATAATTTTGAGGATATGGTTTGGACTGATAACGAACAAGCTAGGTATCTCATTTGGGAGGCTTATATGGGCTTTATAGAGCATTATAATAATTATATGATGTATGCAAGCTTTAATCGTAATAATCCTGTTGTTCAGGCTGGTTTAGTGCGTTATAGCGTTTCTCTTTATGAGGAGATTCGTTCTATTGCGCAACACTTCGAAAAGCATTTAACTGAGAAAGAACACAATTTAAAATTTTATGATACTATGATGGTAGAAAGAAACTTTTTTGAAGGTAATAATATTATTTTATTAAGAAGATTCTTTGCTGATGTTTTGTATGTTAGTGGTTTGAAGAATATTATTTTTAAGCGTGATAAACGTGGCGGTATTCAGAAGGCGCGGGATAAATATCAGTTATCCCCAACACCAACTACCTAAAACTTTATAAATAGAGAAACCTTTAGTTTTTGTTGTTGGCGGGGTTTCTTTGTCCATCACAAACTTTTCCTTTAAGTAATCTATCGCCTAGTATTTCTTAACGATAAGGAAAAGGATTTCTTTCCCTGCCAACAACCCCTTCAAGGTTGATACAATGAAAAAAAACCATCAAGAAAAAGAAAATAATAAAAATAAAGGTTTATTTTTTGTTCTATTCTTACTAATGCTAGTTATGTTTCTTTCAGGAATGATGTTTTATGTCGATGAACAAATAACATTAATAAACAATACTAACTCAACTTCTTCAAATATTACTGATAATTTTACAGGTAATCAAATTTATGGTGAGATGTGGAACTATACGAGTGGCGGTTGGTTGTTTGATATTGATGATGCTGGTGTTTATTATAATCTTACAGGATTTACAGAAGGTTTTAATAATGGTTTTGTTTTTGTTAATAATGATACTTTGAATGGTGGTTCAAGATTTGAAGCATTAGTTGATGGTATTTATAAAGTTGATTTATCTTTAACTTTTAACAGTATCGCCAACGGCGGTTTATTTGGAGTTTCTTTAAACCATGATTATAATCCTGATACTCATAGAAACTGTTATGCTCGAAGAGAAGCTTCTACTGATACCGCGAATCTAGGAATTACTTGTGTTATGGATTTAATGGCTGGTGAGTCTGTTGGTGTTATGATTGAGAATGAAAATACTAATCGTGATATAAACATTTATGCTATGAATTTGAATACTCTTAGAATAGGTAATATAGTTTAGTGAACCACAAAGTTTTATATATGATTACTACCTTTTGTATATAATGGTAACAGTTACAAGAGTTCAAAGATCTGGCGGTAAAGTAAAAATTACTAAAACTAGAAACGGACGTGTTGTTTCTCAAAGAACAGTTAGCGATCGTAAAAATTCTAAAAATTTAAGTAAAACTCATAAATCTTTTTTTTCACCTGTTTCCAAAAGAACTAAATCAGTTCCTAGAACTTCTTCTTCTAAATCTGATTCTTCAACTCCTATAATTGTTGGTGTTGGTAAAGATGCATCCACAGGTCAGGCAGTAGTTTCTAATCTTGGTAAAGATTTATCTGCTGAACAAAGAGAAACTGTGAGTGATTTATCTCGTGAACAAGGGCGTTTAATAGCTACTCGTGATGAAGCAGGGATTACTTTCAGTTCTTCAAAAGAATCTTCTGTTGCTCCTGTATCTAACGCTTATAATGTTGCTAGTGGTTTACCATCACCAACAAGTGCTTTTTTACGAGAACAAGAACTTGCAAAAAGAGAAAACGCTCCATACAAAAGATTCGAAACAAGAATTGATCCAACTCTAATAAAAAATAATGATAATTTAGTAGGACAAACAACTACTTCTTATGGTGGCTTTAAACCATCTACTGATCCTCAAGCGGAAGATCGTTTTGCTGGTTTTAAAGATTATGAAGCTGAACAATTTTTTAAAACCTCAGGCATAAAAAAGCTTGATCCCCCAAAAATAATTCCTAGTATTTATGCAACTCCTAAAGATGAAAAGGGTAGTCGTTATGAAAGAGCAGTTACTGATCTTAAACCTTTTAGTAGAGATATAGTTTTACTTAAAGATAAAGATGGCGGTTTAAGAACTAAAAATGTTGGTGAGGTTATTTTAACGCCAGTTCTTGGTTATGCAGAATTTGAACGGGGACTTCTTGAAGGTGGCGCGAGTATGGTTAAAGGTTTGACTGTTGAACTTCCAGAAACTGTTTTAGGCACTATTAATATGTTTACTGATCAAAGCTTTCGTCAAGAAGGAATCTCTAGTATGGGTGATTATTACTTGGGAAAAGATGCTAGTGTTGGGCGAGGTCTTGGACGAATAGCTTTTGATGTCGGAACTGTTGTTTTAGCTCCCGAAATAATAAAAGCTTTCAAACCAAAGATAAAAATTAGTTCAGGTAAAGCTTTAGTCAAAGAAGTTTTTGATGAATCAACAGGTATAAGTAAAATAAATTATGCTCAAGAATTAACAGTAAGCAAAAAAGGTTTATTCACAACAACCAAAATTGATGATATAAAAATTATGGGAAGCGGTGAAGTAACTTGGACGAGTTCTTTAAACGAAAAACTACCTTATGGAATTTTTGAACAATCAGGAGTAATAAAAAGTTCTAAAAAAGGTTTAATTAATTTTCAAGAAGTAGGTGCAGTAAGTAAAGTTGACGATTTAAGTATTTTTCGTAGCGGTTTAGAAATAGGGGATAAAAATAAGTTTTTAATTCAAGGCGTGAGTAAAGATGGCTTAACAAGTTCCGCACTTACAAAAATTGATGATTTAGGTAATTTAAAAAAAACTATAGGAACAGAAACCAGTTACTCTAAAAAAATCTTAGAAATCACTAAACCAAAAACTGTAGAGTTTCAAGGTTTAACAATAGAATCTTTAAAAGATAATGTTGTGATAAGTAGCTTCGAACAATTATCGGAGAGTAAAACTTTTAAACCAAAAACTGTAGAACTAAAAATTAATCCTTATACTAAAGAAGTCTATGATCCTAAAAATGTTTTATCAAATTTTCAGAGTGCAGGAGAAAAACCTTTAGCTATCCAAAAAAATAAACCTTCTAACAAAGTTTTTTATCTTGAAGATTTAGAAACTTTAACACCTATAAAGAATCTTCCTTTAAAAAATACTATTTTCAAAGTTGATGCTCCAGTTACTACTAAACTTAAACCTTTCCCTCAAGATAGTATTAAAACAGTTCGTTTTTCAGAGTCGCCAAAATTTAATCAAGTTTCAGGCTCTCCAACTATAACAATTCTTGAAGAACCTTTGAAAGTTATTAATAGAGATACTTATAATAATTTTTTTAGTAGTTCTTCTAGCTTGAAAGTAAAAACTCTTTATCCTTCAAAAACTAGAACTCTTCCTATGGGTTTACCTTTATCTTTTTCAAACGTTAATAATGTTATGAATAAAAATACTCTAAAACAAAATACTTTTTTAGCTTCAAAAAGTTCTTTAAGTTTTGATAACTTAGTTAAGCAAAAGTTCGATAGTAGAATTAAACAATCTACTTCTCAAGATTTAATACAAGATGTTATTTCAGGAAATAAATTATCTTCAAGACAATCAGTTTCTCAAGATTTAATAAGAGAAGCTACAATAAAACCCAAGTTTATTCCTGCTACAATGCCTAAAAAAATCAGTTTTCCTTTTTCTTCAATAAAAAAACCCGTAGCTCCAATAGTTACTCCAATGCTTCCTCGTTTACCTAAAAGATTAAAACCTTCACCTCAAACATATACTGCTATTGTTGGTCGTCCTCGTAATGTTAATTACAGAAAACACGATGCATCAACATTAAAAAGAGTAGTTAGTTTGGCTAAACGAGATGTTGATAATACTTTAGGAGCAAGCTTTAAAGTTTATAATAAAGGTAAGCCATTAAGTAAAGGAGTGAGTAAAAAGCTTAATAGTAATTATAGGCTTGGCAAAAGTGATAAGAATCTTTTTGTTGAGAAAAGCAAGCATCGTCTTGATAGCAGGACAGAGATTAATGCTTTATTGAAAGCTCGAAGTATGAATGCTACAAAAAATATTAATAGTTTAATAAATAAAGGTTTCTCTATGAGGAATGTTCGAACAGCCATTAAAAAAAGAGGTCGATGATGATGGATAAAAAAGGTCAAATGCAAGTAGTTTCAGGTTACATAATAGCTTTTGTTAGTTTAATTACTGGTTTAGTAATATTTTTTATAGCTAGTCCATTCTTGAAAAGCTTTATCAATACTACTAAAGAAGGTGTTGGTTCAATAACAGGATTTTTAATAACATTGATCCCTTTCATGGTATTGTTTTTGTTAATAATATTTTTTATAACGCTTCGCGGGAGTAGTCAACAATGAAACATAAATTATTAATCTTCGGAATTTTAGCGCTTCTTTTACTACCAGCTTTAGCTGTTGGATTAACTATTCCTGATGGTGGTGTGAGTTATTATAACTTCTCTTCAACAACTGATTTGTGGGGGAGTAATGATGCCACTAATAATGGTGCAACAAGTATAACAAGTTATCCTTCTTATAATATTACTGGAAGTTCAAGTCCTTCTAGTTATAGTTTTGATGGTGATGGAGATAATATAACTATACCAAACGACTCTTCTTTTAGTTTTGAGAAAACTGACTCATTCACTATTTCTTTATGGGTTAAAAGAAATAACTATAGCGGTGCTTTAATCAAAAAAAGCTCATCAGAATATCGAACATCAGGATATGGAATTTATGATTTAGCAAGTGAAAATCAACTTAGATTATATTTATCAGGAACAACCAGCGGGAATGATTTAATAAAAGACTTTGATTATCCACAAGAATATATAGATAAGGAATGGGCACATTTAACAATAACATATGATGGTTCTAGTAGTTACGCAGGATTTTTATTATATATTAATGGCGTTAATTATGCTGGAGATAATATAAGGAATACATTAACTGAAACAACTATAAACACTGAACCACTTACTATTGGAGATGATTTTAATGGTACAATAGATGAAGTTAAAATTTTTAATAGTTCTTTAAACATTATACAAATAAATGATCTTTATAATTATGGAACTTTAAATCTTTTTAAATTCACAGTTTCTGTTACTGACGAGTGGAACAGTTCAGATGTTAATAATATTAGTGTATTAATTGATGAAACTACTTATACTAACTCAACAGGAAACACAATAACGACTAATATTTTACAAAATGATACTTCCTCTTATCTTGTTCAAGTTAGTGCGAATGATTATTTTAGTAAGAATTACACTAACACAAATGTTAGTTCTAATTTAGAAGCTGAACTTTATCCAAATAATGGAAAAATTTTATGTGATGATTTAACTCCTGGTGATACTTTTATAATAAATTCAATAAATTATACAGTAGTTAATAATAGCATGCTTAACATTTTAGATGCTGAAACTGATAATTTTACAACTATATGCACCAGCCATGTCAATTCTTTATATCAATTATTCATAAATGAAAATAATTTCAATCAAGATATAAGTTCTTGGGATACAAGATTAGTAATAAATATGAGGCAATGTTTTGCAGCTGCATCATCATTTAATCAAGATATAAGTTCTTGGAATACAAGCGCAGTAACAGATATAAGCGACATGTTTTATGGTGCATCATCATTTAATCAAGATATAAGTTCTTGGAATACAAGCGCAGTAACAACCTTTTATCAGATGTTTAGAGGTGCATCATCATTTAATCAAGATATAAGTTCTTGGGATGTAAGTAATAGCATTTTAACAGGTCTATTTTTTGGTGCATCATCATTTAATCAAGATATAAGTTCTTGGGATACTTCTGGAACTTCTGCTATAAGCCAAATGTTTAGAGGTGCATCATCATTTAATCAAGATATAAGTTCTTGGGATACTTCAAATTTTGGGAATATGGAATTTATGTTTAGAGGTGCATCATCATTTAATCAAGATATAAGTTCTTGGGATGTAAGTTCTTGTTATAAAACAGATGGGATATTCAGTTATTCTAATTTATCAATAAATAATTATGAAGCTCTTCTAAATGGTTGGAGTTCTCAAAGTGTAGGTTCAGGATTTACATTTGGAGCTGATGGTTTAGAATATACTATTTTAGGTAAGATGGGAAGAGATAAACTAATAGACATTTATAGTTGGTCTTTTATAGGAGATACTTTCATAAACAGTTCTTTAATAAACTTAACTGCTACTAATTCAACAGGGGATACAATAAATTTATTTTATACTTTCTATAAAGATGATATTTTAATAGTTTCGGGATGGAATAATGATTCTTCTTTAATATTTTTAAATGATGTGGGAACATATAATATAACAGTTTTCGCTGATGGTTATGTAACAGAAAATAATTTGTTATTGGTAGAGAGTGGAATATTTTATAATTTAAGTTTAAATTTATATGTTGCTGGCACTGTTTTCCTTAATTTTTTTGATATTAATACTGGAATATTGTTATCTCAAAATGTTAATTATACAATAAAAAGCACAAGCACTACTTATACTGGAAACACTAGCGTTGGGACTTCTGAAGAATTAGTTGATAATGGTTACTATAAATTGACTGCTGAAAGTGTTGATTATGAGAATAGTATTTATTATTTTACTATTGCTGATGATTACCAAAACATTAGTATCTATATGGAAAGCACTCCTTTAGACACAATAGTTTTTAATGTTATAGATCAATACGATAATATTGTTCGAGAAGCAATAGTGAACATTCAATACATTATTAATGGGACTACGATAAGCGTAGGACAAAGATTAACAGACCTTTCAGGTAGCGTAAACTTCAAACTTGATAGTGAGAAAGATTATACAGTCATAGTCAGTAAAGCGGGTTATGATACTTTCACAGGAAGCATCACACCAATAACAACACCATACACTTTAAGAATTACAGAAACAGGAGCGAGTCCGCAAACAAGTATTTACGAAGATATATATTATGATACAGGATTTCATTATAATAATTTAGACGAAGTAAATTTTACATTTTTTATTAATAGTAATTCAGGTAACTTATTGAGCTATACAATAAGCACCGATTATGATGGAACGATTTATTCAGAAAGCGTTAATGATGATCCAAGCGGTGGATTATTAACATTAAACATCAGTCCTTTTAATGCAACCATTCAAGACTTTTTCATAGTAACATATACTTTTGTTTTGACAACAGGTGAAGTTTATACTTTCAATCAAAACTATTTCGTTTTAGATAACGAAGCTTACGAAATGGAGTTTTCTGGTTTAAGCGATATGTCTAGATTAATAATTGCAACACTTGTTTTAGTAGTAATTACTGTAATTGGTTTATTATTAATGGGTGTTGTTGGTGGATTATTATTTAGCCTTATAGGATTGGGCGCTGTATTCTTCTTGGGAATTATTGAAGCTTCATTAGTCACTACTTATAGCATGATTGGGATTACTGCTTTATCAGTTATCTTAATAATTATTATGCTAATAAATAAGAGTTCGAGGGATCTATAAATGGATTTTAATTTACAAACAGCAATAATATTTATTCTCTGCATAAACCTTGTTTTATTTGTTGGTGGAGTGAGAGTTGTAGAAGGTGGTTTTTTAGACAACATGGTTGATACAAACGATTACACAGTTAATGGAACAATAACTGTCAATGAAGATTTTAGGGATGCAGTTCCTGATAATTTCGAAAGCACAGGAGCAACAGATACTTTAAGTTTTATTGATGTTTTAAAAGCCATCAAGAGTTTCTTAATATTCATGGTTAATATTATTTTTACACCAATAGGTTTATTTGTAGATCTTCCTGCAATAGCTGGATTAATATTTGGTGTTCCTTTAATGGTGGGCGGAGTGGTAGCTTTCCTTTACTTTGTGAGGTCTGGAAGATGATTCTAAATGAAAGCATGTTAATAGATTATGTAGTGCAACAAGCAGTCAGTGTTTATTTCGGTCAATTATTCGTTTTCGGCATAGTAATGATGTTTGTAATAATTGCGACAATGGTGTATAATGGGATGCCTTTCGGAAGCGCAATAGTTGTATCTCTCCCTTTATTATTTCTTATGGGAGCAATGGGATTGTTCGGTGCTTATGGTTGGATTAGTAGCGCAATATTAGTTGTTGTAGGAATAGTTTATGCAGTAATAATGACAAAGATGCTAACAAAATAAGAAGTCATTGCATAAAAAGAACTATTTGGTCGAAAAAGGCGACCTTTTTATTTTTTTTATTTCTAAATTAATAAAAAATAGCCATCTTTAAAGCATAAACAATACAACAAAAAATTATTAAACTAAAACCAAAAAGAAAACCATAAAAATAAGCCTTCAAAAGAAAAGCACCAATAACTTTCCACTTTTCTAAATTCATTTTTTTTACCGCAAAACTATGCCTTAACTGGTGAGGATGCCCGTTTAAATGCTTTTTACAAATCTGCCACGCTCTTTGACGAGAGAAAGAAAAAATTATTTCGCTATCTTTCAAAGGAGCTGTATAAACTTCTAAAATTTGCAAAAGTAGAGGATGAACGGGAACGACTCTTTCATTCCACTTTCTACTCTTTAGCCACTTCACAGTCATTACTTGGTTTGCAAAATCTATATTTTGTTTTTTGAGGGTTATTGATTCCGAAACTCTAACCCCGCTCATCCATAAGAACATAATAAACATTTTATGCTGATAATTATTAACAAGAGATAATTTTGCATCAATTTCTTCTTTAGTCCAGTATTTAGCAAAATCTTTTTTAGGGTTTACATTTCCTCTATGAATTGTTAAATTCTTACCGCACAAAACCTCTAAATCACATACTTTTTCGTCCATTTTTCACCTTTTAGGTTTACATAATAATAATTAAGTAAAGGTACGTAGAAAGTCTACTCGGCCTTGAAGTACTAATTTGGTAAGTAAATAGTCTGCTCTGCCTTGAAGTACATTTTACGAGCAGGATTTTGACCAATTAATTGTCAAATAGTTTCCTGCGAAGAAATAAATTCATAATCTTTTAGGCAGGATACCCACTATTTCAATAGTGGGAGGAATGCCGTCCTCCTTTGAGTTTTCTGCAAGAGGGTACATTGAGTAACCTCTGGTTTGTTTGATTATTCATCTTCTTGTTGTTCTAAAATATCTTCACTTTCTGTTATTGTTCCTTCAATTAAGTGTCTTATATTATCATCTGGAATCATTACTACTAATTGATTTATACAATTTACTAATATAGTGGTTGTAATATGATTTCCTAGTGATGTATCTTTTAACATCAATGTTTTAATTGTTTTTATATCCATTTTTTACCTCGTCTTTGTTTTCTTTTTTGTTTTTTGGAAACTACCTACTTTAGTGGGTAGAGCAAGTCATTTGGCATGACCAAATGTAGCGCTTCGCTTTGTTGACTATTTACTTACAAGTAAAGAGCTTATTCTTTAATCTCATGTTACAGACCTATTATTTTTTAAAAAATTCTCGTAAATCTTTTCTCTTTTAATATATAGTTCCAACTCACGAACTTTTTTATCACGATTAATCATAGCATCAGATAATTTTTTGAACACTTGAGCATAAAAAATCTTTTGTTTATGAATAATACGAATCTTATAAGAACCTGTCGCTAAACGATAAATATTTTTATAATCATCATTAAAACGAGGCAAACGCTTAATAAGACTAGGAGGAACATCTTTTTCTGCAATAAAAATCCACCATTTCCAACCACAACTAGGACACTGAATAATTTGACTAATTATAGATTTAGAGGATTTTGGATGAGTAATATGAGATAAACCCTTGAATTTTTGTGTCTTACCACAATCACGACAAGTATATTCTTTATTCGTGAAGCTGTTCTTTATTTTCATGTTCTAAAACCCCCTCACTAAACTTTTTGTTAATATAACCCTGTCTACTAGCGCACTCAGGACAAATAGTAGAATAATGTTGTTGATCCTGCAAAAAATATTTCTTGCAAAAAGTGCATTTTCTTTTCCAAGTAATCATTTTTTAATCACCAAACTCGCTAAACTTTTTCAAACCTTCATCAATCTCAGAAGGACTCAAACCTTTCTTTGCAAGTTTTCTACGAATAAGCTTTTCTTTCTTATGAAGAGCTTTTTTTATTTTAGCCTCAACAATAACCTGCTGAGTCCTATCTTCATCATTAGCAAAACGAACATTAAGAACTTTCTTTAAACCCTTCTTAAAATTTCCTTTAGCCATCATAGAAAAACCTTTATTAGCCTCAAGACCGCAAGCATTACAAGTGCCTAAAAGCTTCTCGCGTCTAGTAAATAAAAGAGCTTTACAACTACTACAATATCTAAGTTTAAGTTTCATTTTTCACCTTTAAATTTTTTTGTTTTTATTCTTGTTAATTGATTGCATACTATCATAAGAATAATAAGTATGCCTGTGAGCCATAACTTCTTCTGATAAAATGTTTCTTTAGCATGGATCTCTTCGCTTGTTAATAATTTACAACCATTAATAGAGTATTCAACAGGAAACATTTCACTCCAATAATTATCTTGAGGCATTACTTCTTCATAACAAACATTATTCAATAATAATATGTTCAAGATTACAACGATCACAAAACTAAACAGTAATACTTTGTAATATATAGACAAAAACTTCTTAATTTTTTCTCTTTTAATCATTTATTGACCTTTCCCTAGCAATTTTTTTAAATATATTTTTTAAAGCTTTATAAACTAAGCTTAGTGTTGTAATTCTTTAAGATTTTTAGCCCTTAAACTGAAATTCTCAGCCTCACGCATACCAAGTTTAACATAACGTATAAGAGTGGGTTCACTCATACCAGCAATAACACACAACTCCTTATTTTTTACTCCATGAACTTCACGAAGATGTAATAACAAACGACCAAGACTGCTACCAACCATGCCCATTTTATTAAAAGCACGATCTTCTTTAACAACCTCGACAGCTTCAACTCGCTTAGTATTACGAACTTGTAAATAAGCCTTTTTCTCTTCAGCATTCCAATCATCAAAATGAACTTCAAAAACAAAATTAGGACATTTATAAGGAGAACGATTTTTTCGAAAACTCTTCATATTATCAGAAGTATTCCATTGATCCTTGCAAAAAGGATTATTCTCTTGCTGGAAAATCCAAGCAACACCTCGCGTAGGAATATAAGCATAATATCTTATACGATCACGAAAAGCAGAATCTAAACCCCAAAAATTCGGGACGTTACCAGCAAGAAACAAATGACGATCACGACACATATTAAAAGTAGCAATAGCATCAATCTGTTCTTTTTCATACCAATTACGACTATAAAACATTAAAAAGAGTTCATCAGGGAGAACAGCACTATATTCAGGAAGGCGACCTTCTTTGTTCTCACCTTCGCCATCAATCCATTTCATAAGCTCTTTACGTGACCAAGTCATTCTTTGAAAACTCCAATCATCACCTGAAAGATGAGCATACGCTTTTTGTATTTTAGCTGAAAAAGTGCTTTTTCCTTCGCCAGTCATTCCACCAACTGCCATATTAACATCACGATCACTCTTTAATAAATCATGGATTAAACCAGCAAAAGATTTAACACTAACAACAGTAACCATTAATCATCGCCTTTTTTGTTTATACAGTTCTTGCAAACTTTATCAGTTTTAACAACAAAGTTTTCAAAAACAGTTCCTAAAAAAATCTTACCAAAACCCTCAACAGATTTCTTGATTTCTATAATGTCACTTTCAGGAACAGCAGTATCACAATTTGGACAACGAACATAAAAACCCTTACTCATTTGAACACCCCATTATATTCATTGAATCTAATAATAAAGTAAATTCTGTTACTGCTATTCCAGTATCATCATCAAACATAAGAATCGCCTCTTTTGAATCCTTTTAATGATCCACTTTTTAGTATTGCTTGAGTATTATTTTTTTCGCAAAAATTTTTTAATTCATTTATTGTCATTCTATCACCTACACATTACATTAATTTTGATGTTTATAAACCTACGTTTTTTTAGGGAAAACAAAAACAATTTCGTCTTTAATAAAAATTATTCCAGCTTTCTCGTATTGTTCAAGTTTCTTCTGAATAGCTTTTTCGCTAACAGAAAAAGTTTTTTGCAAATCAATCATTAACCAGTTAAGATCGAATTGTGTTTCTTTAGCTGTTGGTTTAAATAATTTATCTAATTTGCAAAAACATTTTTTCATTTCTTCATAATAATTACTCATTTTATCACCTACGCATAACATTTTTTGTGAACTATATAAAACTTTCTTTTTTTTCTTTTTTTCTTTTTTTTATTGTTTTTTTTCATAAAAAAATAAAATGTGCGGTTACCCTCGTTTTTTGACTGCTTAAAGGTTTTAAGCAACTTTCTTTAAAATATTTAGTTTTTGCTTAAAGGTTTTAATCACTATATAAATAATAAAATATATATAGGCATATACATATTATTATTACTAAAAAAAAACAAACAAAAAAAAAAGAAAAAAAAGAAAAAAAACTTTTTTCATGCAAAATCTTCAAAAATAGCGAAAAAGAGTAACACGCACATTTATAACTATAGTTAACATTGTTAAATTAGT
>Ga0307928_10002295_pt1 | contig 14717 bp, 24 predicted proteins | sample AceLakmetagen232_FD_201815 | JGI IMG/M metagenome (GOLD analysis project Ga0307928, IMG submission 201815) | Saline water microbial communities from Ace Lake, Antarctica - #232 | ecosystem: Environmental > Aquatic > Non-marine Saline and Alkaline > Saline | place: Antarctica: Ace Lake... | reverse complement strand
AAGTTAATTAAAGAAGCCTACAATGGTGTAAATGATATGACCTCTGAAGATGAAAAAATGCAAATAGTAGTAGATGTCGATTCCGACAAGTTTTCTAAAAAAAGTATTGAACACACTAATTTTATTCAGAATAGAAAAGTGACCAATAAATTCACAACCAAAGATATCATTCCTAAATTCGAAGAAGGCGCAAAGGTAGATTATGAAACTCTATTAATGCAAAAAGAGATAGAAAAAGATAGTGTAATTGTCGATAATACAAAGAAATTAGCAAGTGAAACACATATTCCTTTAGTAAAAAGTATGGAAGAAAAAAATAAGGAAGCAGCAGCAAAAGGGTTAATGACTACTGGTAGAGGAACTAGTAGGTCAATAGTAAGTGGCGATTAAAAAGAGGGAAAAAATGGATAAAGAAAAACTAAAAGCACATAGTGCGGCTACAAAAAAGAAGATTTCTAAAGCGATGACAGGCAAGGGCAATCCAGCTTATAAGGATGGCCGTAGAAGCTACAGAACTAAGATGGGTCTAAAACCTAATGACGGGAAGATGGTTCATCATAAGGATAATTCATCGAAGAACAATTCTAAAGGTAATTTACAAGTAATAAAAAATTCAGGACCTGAAAGAAGTAAACACGATAAGGCTCACCACCGAGAAAAGAATTTTAAGAAAACTGGTGGTAGAAAAAAGGTTAAACGTGGATACACTGCTAAAGAAAAAGCTAAAGGTGGAAAACTTTAAATATGGGCAAGATTATTTAGATTTACAGATAAAGAAATTAATTTAGATGTTGAAAAATGTGTTGATATGTTAAAAATTTAAAGGTGATAAAATGAAAAAGGCGAAAAAGAATGAATGAAATATTTAGAATATGGAATAAAAAAACTAATCATATGTTATATGATTCTGATTTTATCTATATAAATTCAGAAGGTGAAACAGTTTATATAGATTGGGATAATGATAATGAAGTTATTACATTAAATAATTTAAAAATAATGTATTATATTGGTTTAAAAGATAAAAATAAAAGAGAAATTTATAATGAAGATATAATGAAATACAAAGACTCTTATTACTTGGTTAAAATTATAGTAGCAGATGCTTCTGATGATATGGGGATGAACATGATTGGTTATATGAGAGATTATGAATATATGGAAATTGTAGGTAATAGTTATGAAAATCCAGAATTATTAAATAAGGTGAAAAAATGAGTTGGTGCAGTATACTTGGACATTGGTTAGTCAATATTGATACTAAAAATATGGTTGCTAATTGTAAAAGATGTAAAAAGAAATTTGATATTTCTTATGATATGTATAGTGGAGATACAATTATAATAGGTGAACAAGAATGAGAGATTTAGATAATTGGGATGACCCAAGAGTAAAAGACAGAATAGTAACAAAAGAAATGCGAAAACCAAAAGATTTCTGGGGAATATCAGGAGTAGTATTAACTGGTAAACATAAATTTAAAGTATCAAATAGACTACCTAAAGAAATTCTTATGTGGTTTAATATATTAAGTAACAGACAACGAAAAAGTATAATAAATAAGTTAATAAACTTATTGGATTGATAAAACAGTAAACGGGAAGAGTAAATAATTATTCTTTTTTATTATATTCCCTCAGTGTAGTTCCCAGATGCATATGCCTCCTAAAAAATGCTCTGGGGACTATTATATTATTAAAGGTGAGATTTTAATTCTATCAAAATCTTAATAGATTATTTAAGGTGATAAAAATGACAGACGAAAAAGAAGAAAAATATGAGAAAGAAATAGAAGAATTTATTGAAACAGAATTAGACAAGGATATTACACAAGAAGATAAGATAGACTTAAGTGTTGATAAACATATTAATGAAATGGGTTGGCTATTTGATTCATCTAGAAAGAAGATGGAAGGCGATAAATTTTGTTTTGGATGTAAAAGAGATATAGATTTAGGCAATGAAAAATTGTTTATTGCTGAAGCAGGTACAACAGAAAAAGGAGTGTTCGCACTAGTATCTTTATGTGAAGATTGCTGGAATAAACTACAAGAAAAGAGTAAAAAAACAAAAAAAGATGAGGTATAAAAATGACTGAAGAAAAACAAAATAATCCAAAATTTGAGTTTAAAAGTATAAAGTTAGGAGAAAGCGTTGAAATGACTTTAGAATCTCCAGGTCCTATAGCGACAGGAGAAAGTAGTTATGGAATTTGGACGTTATGGGTAGGCAGTGTAACTAATGCTACCGTTATAGAGGGTAAAAGAGGAAATGAAAAAGTTATACCTAATTATACTGGTAAGGTAATATTCTTTCCGGCTAAAATGTTAAATAAGAAATTACTAGAAACAACCAATGGAAATATAGAAGTAAAAATTAAGGTAACTAAGAGTGCAAAGGAAGCACCTAAGGGACTTATAACAGAATATTTAGTAGAAAAATTAAGTAATGGAAGACCTAATCAGTCTTCTATTACTCCTACTGAAGCAAAACTAGTTGAAGCAACAAACCAGATAATTAAAGAAGGATATCAAATTAATAAAGATTTATTTATAAAATCATCACAAGAACCCCAATATGAAAACCGTATAAGTGTAGAAAGAAGTGAAGAATTATATAAATTAGTAACAAAATGAAATTAAAAAAGAAACAAATTCCTTGGAATAAAGGATTAAAAGGAGAAGAATATCTAAAACATTATCCAAATGGTGTGATATCTTGGAATAAAGGGTTAACTAAAGAAACAGATGAGCGAATGTTAAATATTAGTAGAAAGAATATTGGAAGAACATCATGTCTTAAAGGAACACATCTTTTAGATAGTACCAAAAAGAAAATTTCAGAGTCTAGTAAAGGAAGAAGACATTCAGAAAAAACTAAAAGAAAGATGTCTAATTCACATAAAGGACGAATACCATATGAAATGACCGATATTATCAAAAGTAATATGAGTAAAGCGGCAAAAGGTCGTATTCGTACACAGAAAAGTTGCCAAAAAGGAATTGAAACTAGAAGAAACAATGGAAAACCTTGGTGCTCAACAGAACATAAAAAAAAGATTAGTGATTCTTTAATGAACAATAAAAACTTCTTAGGAAAAAAACATACTGATGAAAATAAAAAGTTATATCGAGAACTCGCTATTAAACGTATAGAAACTCAACGTTTAAACGGTATTAAAACAATGTTATCTCTGGGTAAATATGAAAAACACATTTTAGATACTCTTGAAGATTTTTGGGATTGTAAGATTCAAAGACAGAAAAGAGTAGCAGGTTACTTTATAGACGGGTTTTGTCCAATGTTTAATTTAGCAATTGAAATTGACGAACCATATCATAAAAAGAAAGAGCAATTAAATAAAGATAAGTATAGAGAAGAACAGATAAACAAAGAATTACAATGTTCTTTTTTAAGAATAGAAGTTGGAAGGTATAAATAAAATGGGCGTATATGACGAAGTTAGACAAACTCAAGAACCTGCAATGGTAATAAAAGAACCTATTGTAAAGGCAAAGAAGAGACTTCATAAAGGTTTCTTATTCGGTCACATATCAAATGGTGGTGGAATAGTAAAACTAACTGAGGAGTACGCTTTAAAGTTTATAGCACACGACGATTCTTATGTTACCGTTTATCTATTAGACTACGGTAAAGAATTAAATATCGAAACCCAAAGTTGGAATAAAACTAAGAAGATTGTAAAACAAGTGATTAAAAAACTTAACGTAGAAAAAGACAATATTGCAGAAGAGGACCTATTCTAAAATGGTATTTACAAATACACAAGGCGACTGCGGTATAACAAATTCTATGGTAACTAATAATATGCCAAAGGACGATTGTTTAATAGAAGTAAACGGCGTTCTTGATGGTGTCATGTCTCAATTAGACAAGGTCATCTATGAACTACACACAGATAATCAGTTACTTGATTTAATTCTCATACAAGATAGTCTAAGACATGTCGGTGGAGAAATTGCAGGTATAAAAAACACACACATAACTTACAAGAATGTGGCTACTATTGAAGCCGCAATTGTCGTGCTAAATATATCTGTTAATACATTCATAACCTTTAAAAATATTCTTTCAATGGAGATTAATGAATTACGAGTTAGAGTTAGAAAGCTGGAAAGAGTTTTAACTCCGTACTTAAGAAGCGGTATAATAAGTAAATCCACATATGCATATATTAATCGGCTTAGCAAATATTTCTTTACATTAGCTGTATATTTTAATAATTAATTAAGTAGGTGACATAAATATGGAAAAGATAGACATAGAGGAAATAAGATTCCACAATGATGTGATTCAAACATTCACTGATGATTTATATGATAAGATTTTTACTAGACAACACATAACTAGTAAGCATAAATGTATAACATTAGAAGGCGACAAATATTATGGATATTTCTTAGAAAAAGATATGGTTGCTTATTTCATTCCGTCTGATTATTTAGAAAAACTACCTTTTAAGATTTTAAGTATGACAGAAACAGATTACAAAGGAGAAGTATTTAATTTAATTTCTAAAGTACAAAGCATTAATATTCCAACAAAAAAATGTATGGGATTTAAAGAACTTGTAGATACAGTTCCTAAATTTAAGCATACAAATCCTTTACATTTTACACTTTATAAGATAATCGCTATGGTGTCATACATTGACCGTATAAATACGAGAATATCTACCACTGCAGGATTTGGTAAAGATAGTGTTGTTGGTATTATAGAGACACTTATAGGTTATACAGTTAATATATATGGAGCAACCTTTGCTAAGTTAGAATTTAGTTTAATAAATAAACTTATAATTCTTAATGAGTTAGGAAATTTAAAACCTGAAGATAAAATGCAAATGCAAGAATTCTTATTAGCTACAGGAGCATACCATAATAACTACACTAAAAGAAGTAGAAAGACAAAAACAACCCAAGAACAATACGACATTAGTAAGCTAAGTTTATTAATTTTCTATAACTTACCAGAATATTACATAGGTAAAGCACAAGAATATTTTGACCAATTGTTTACACCGGCAGTAATTGAGAGATTTATACCATTTGTATTTGACGGAAGAATCTCAACAAAGTTTGAACAAGTGTTCAATATTGGAGAGGTTGCCACTCAAAATGCCCAAGTATTTAAGGATGTTATAGCAACTATTAATTATTTTAGACAGAATCAGTTAACTGAAATTAGATTTGACGTTAAGAATGATTTTGAATTTAAAAATAAGAAAGGCGAACTAATTAAAAGATATGAAAGAACCTTTAATGTTATACTTAAATATGTTGCGGAGTATGCAAGAACACAGGAAGAATTTGATATGTTAACAGAGGAACTATACGATTGTTACTTGAAATATTCAACTTTACTAGAAAGTGAGAAATCAATGATGTAATTTAGTTAAAAAAACGAAACATTTAAATACTAGAAGTAATATTATATAGTATTAGAGGTGAAAAATGACTGTTATTAGAAAAGTATGGAAAAATAAACATAGTAATCAATTACTTATAACTATACCCAAAGATTGTGGTATAGAAGCCGGAGACTATATCAGCGTTGTTAAAATTGAAACATAAAATAAAATGTGATAATTGTGGAAAAGTAATGTTACGATATTTGTGTTATATAAATAAACATAATTTTTGTTCTACTTGTTGTAGAAGTAGTTGGTCGAAAATACATATGTGTGGAAAAAACAATCCCAATTATGGAAATAGAATAAAGAAAGAAGTTAGAGAGAGAAAACTCCTTGATACTTTTATAAAAGAAATCGAAACACATTATTGTAAATGTGGTTGCAATAAGAAAATAAAATTGAAGTTATCACATAAATATTATGGAATTCCCGACTATATTAAAACCCATGAAAATATAGGGAGAAAACAGTCAAAAGAACACATTAAAAAAAGAATTAAACATGGAAAAGAACATTGTTTGTATGGTAAAACAGGTAAAGATTCAAATGGATGGAAAGGTGGATTAACATCTGAATGCCAGTTAGCACGAAATTGTATTAAATATGGTGAATGGAGAACACAGATTTTTAAAAGAGATAATTATACTTGCCAAATAACAAACGAAAGAAGTAATAGTGATATAGAGGCTCATCATTTCAAAAATTTTAGTGTTAATAAAAAAGAAAGATTTAACATCAACAATGGAGTGACATTAAAGAAAGATGTACACACATTGTTTCATAAGATTTATGGAAAAAAGAATAATACGAAAGAACAATATGAAGAATTTAAAATCACTATTAGAAACAACTAGAGAGATGATGTAAAATGAAAAAGAAATTGTTATGTAAAGATTGTAATGAAATAGCAACTAATTGGTTAAGCAAAGAATTTTTTGATATGACTAAAGGAAATGGTGTTACCGGCTGTAATCCTAAAGTATTTCTCAAAAGACTAAAGAAATTTGTTTTTGATTCAACTGGAAATGTTAATACAGCTTTATATATTGACAATATGATAACTAAATATAAATAATATAAGATTAAGAGGATGTAAAATGGAAAAGAAATTAACAACAAGATTTAGCTCAACAGGATGGATTAAAAAGATTGATTACTCTGTTGATGATAAATTGAATTATGTTTTTGGTAATAATTATGTAATAGAAGATGATTCATTATATTGCGGCGAAGCAATTAAAATAAGTTGTAAAAATAATTCTAAAATAAATATGACTATATTAAAATCTACTATTTGGGAATTTGATATTGAGACATTATTTAAAATAAGAAATAATTTAAAAAGGAGATGATGTAAAAATGAAAACATTAAGCGATGAAATAATAGAGAATAATATGATTGATTCTGGTTTTATACCAACATGTGAGGTCAAAGAGTTCATTAAAACAATCAAGGAAAGAATAAATGAATTATTAAGAGACAAAGATAAGATAGAACAAGTATTTGAAGGGATAGCAAGTATTATTGATGAAGCTACAGGAGAAGAGATTCGTATATTTTAAGAATCCATTAAGACATTTTAAGAGACAATGAAATGAAAACACTAAAATACTTTGACATCTTATTCATACTACACGTCACAGTGAAGTGAGAAAGGTTAAGATAGTACAAGAAGAATTAAAATTACTAAATGAGGAGACACAATGAAATATGAAATATGGTTAGATGACCAAAGAGTTGATGAATTTGAATGTGAAGAGAATGAGGCACTTATTAGATATCACGAACTTTTAACTGACTTTAAAGATGAAAATGTTTATGATGTAATAGAATTATTTAAGATTGAATCAGTCACAAGAGACACACTAGAGGTGAAAGAAAGTGTCTGATTTAAAAACACTAAAAGACATTTACTGGAATTTGGCTATCGGAGCTTGGGGTAAAGAAACAGATGTTCTAAATAAAGAGATATTAAGACAAGAAGCTATTAAATGGATAAAAGAATTCAGAAATTCTAAATATTTAGGAGATGGACAATATTTATTAAAAAATGGTGAATTTTATTATATAGATACATTTCTGGAACACTTTTTTAATATAGAGGAATCGGAGATAAAAAATGGTTAAAGAAAAAGTTAGTGAGATAGCATCTGTGAAGGGAGTAGGTTCTACAACTTTAGAAAAATTAGAAACTAATGGTTTAAAAACTTATATGGCTATTGCCACTTCAAGCCCTACTGAGATAAGCACTATTTGTGGTCTTAGTGAAAATAAAGCTAGAGGAATAATAAAGGCATGCAGAGAGAAAGTATCTCTAGGATTTGAGACTGCAAGAAATTACGCTAAAAAAAGAAATAAAGTTAAAAAGATAGGCACTGGATGTTCTAATTTTGATGATGTGCTTGGTGGTGGATTTGAAAGTTCAACAGTTACCGAAGTCTACGGTCGTACAGCAGCTGGAAAAACACAACTTTCTCACTTACTAGTAGTAAGAGCATTATTAGAAGATAAAGATAACAAAGCAATCTATATTGATAGTGAGTCAACCTTTAGAGCTGACAGAATTAAAGATTTCGCAGAAGCTAACGGACTTGACTCAGATGAAGTCATGGATAGAATTGTTATAGCTAGAAGTTATAACACCGACCACCAGTTACTACTAGTCGATGAACTCGAATCAATTCTACAAAAAGACAACACATTTCGCATATTGGTAGTGGATTCATTAACATCACATTTCAGAGCAGACTTCTCAGGTCGTGGTGAATTAGCACCAAGACAGCAAAAACTAAACAAACATTTACACCAACTTCTTAAACTGGCAGACCTATATAATTTAGTCGTGGTAGTTACTAATCAGGTACAGAGTGACCCCGGACAGTTCTATGGTAATCCAGAAAAACCTATTGGTGGAAATATTTTAAGCCATTCAGTAACAAGCATTTTATATGTGAGACCTGCAGCAAAAGGAACATGGTCAGTTAAATTAGTTGACAGTCCCAATCTACCAGTAGCAGACGCAAACTATACAATAACAAAAGACGGATTTGAAAACGTAAAATGATTGAACTACCAGAAGATATGGACGAAGAATTAAAAGACTCATTACGAAGAGATGAGTTAATATATGGAAATGCTTATTTTTCTAGAATGACTATAGTTAGAACTTCAGGAGAGAGACATAACACATATGAAAGAGTAGACCCAATGACAATAGAAATAGCTAATAATGGAAAACAAATTGTAACTAAAGACCCATTTATAAAACACATTGATGATTGGGAAAAAGAATTAACTAAGAATAGGTGAAATAAAATGAAGATAAATGTAAATATATTAAAAGATTATATAAATAAGGTCAGCATGAACGGAACAGTACGAATGTTAGACTTGAGATTTCTAGATACGGGATTAAAAACTGCTGTAAAAAATCATTCACAGACGGCTATGGCGATAGGATTCTTACCAATGGAAACATTTGAGGAATATGAGAGCATAGGAGAATTATTTATTAAAAATTCTTTATTGTTCATGACATTACTAAAAACATTTTCTGGTGTTGTTAATATTGCTTTAGTGGGCGATTCTATGCTTAAGATATCTAATTCTAAAAGAAAGACCTTTATGGTTTTGGCAGATGAGAAAATCTGTGATAGTTTATTAGAGGATAAAAAACCCAACATAGACTATGAAATATCTTTTAAGATAAAAAAAGAAGTATTAGTTAGAACATTAGATGATATGAAAATATTAGATGTTCAAAGTGCTAAGTTTGTTAAAGAGAATAACAATGTTAGTATTGAAATAGGAGCAAGTAAGGTTTATGACTTTATAACTAACGATTCTGTGTGTGATGAATTGGAAAACATTGAAGAACACTACAAAGTTGAAGTAGGTGTTGGTAATGGATTTGAAGATATTGTTAGACCGTTAAGCAAAGAAGTTGTTATGAAATTGGCAAATGATAAACCCATAACATTTCTAGACAATACAGATGAAATGCAAGTAGAATTTATAGTTGCGCCTTTTGGTGAAACTAAAGACTAGGTGAAAATATGAATATGCCCCTAATAGAGAAATTTAGGCCCCAAACATTTGATGAGATTGTGGGTGTTGAGAACTTAGACAACATTAAAAATCTAATTTCTGACACAGAGAATATGCCAAATCTAATGTTTTATGGACCTGCAGGAACTGGAAAGACAAGTGTGGTAAAAATAATAGTGAAACAGCTGTCTCCCATAAATTGTCTTAGAATAAACGGTAGTGATACTACAGGAGTTGACACCATAAGAGATAAAGTATATAATTTTATAACAAGTAAGTCTTCAGAACCTGGAAAACCAAGATTGGTTTGGATTGAAGAATGTGATTATCTGTCACCGAATGCGTGGGCAGCACTAAGAAGTATGATTGAACAATTTATGTCTAATGCTAGATTTATTGTAACACTTAACTATATTAATAAGATTCCAGAACCTATACAATCTAGATTCACCCAAATAGAATTTAAGAAACCTACCGATGAAACTATTCTTGCTAGAGCAAAATATATAGTAGAACAGGAAAAAATTAAGTGTTCTGATGCTGTATTATCTGAAATAATCAAGGATGGAAATGGAGATATAAGGACTATTGTAAATAACATACAAAGACTATCTGCAAATCCAGAAAGAACCATTTTAATGCTATCTATGGCTAAATTAGACGACGTTGCAAAATTCGTTTATACGTTACTATTGGAAAAGAATTGGAGTAAGATTAGATATGATGTGCCGAATATGAATCCTGATTATAATGAAGTTCTTGTTAAGTTAGAAAAGATATTTTTTAATAGTGATATTGGAATCAGCAAAAAGGCAGCAGTTACAGAAATCATATCAGATACCTCTTATGAAATAGTGTTTAGTTTTAATAAAGATATTTGTTTTGCGGCGTGTTGTTCTAGAATAATAAAGGTGATTTAAAATGGTACTTATTGATACCTTATTGCGTATTTTTTGTTCGACGTTGTTAGTGTGTATGTTCTTGATGGTATTAGAATCGTTATTGAAAGTAGTAATGTCTTTTATAAGATTGTTTAAGAAAAAAGTAAAACCAGCAAAGATTACAAATTAGCAAGAGATTATAGAAGAGAGTAAACAATAAATAGTAGTTAGGAGAAGATGAAAATGATATTAAAAAAAGTATTTGAAAAGAATAGAATTGTTGGTGTAATTGGTAATCCAAATTCTGGTAAATCAAATAATATAATAGCATTGGTAGAATCTTTTTTAAAAGTCAATTCTACCGCAAATGTTATAATTTATGGATTTAATCAACAATCTACAGCATATCTTAAAAAACTTGGCTGTAAAACTGCTGATAGTTTAACACAATTAAGCTTGGCACGAAACAGTCTTATAGTTCTAGACGAATTTCAAAAACTACATTTAAGTGATAAACGATATAGAGAATTATCACAAGAATTTTTTGATTTCATATTTCATAATAATAACTGGTTAATGTTAAGTAGTCCCAATCTTGCAGAATTTAATAAGTTAGTTTGTCGTAGAGTTGACGCATGGCTTATTAAAGAATTATATACAAAAGATTTAGTTAATGGAAGTAAAGTAAAAACAGTGTGTGAAGACTATAAAGGATTTGCTAAAAGTCTTGGTAGATTTAATATAGAGAAGAATGAAGTATTACTTCTTAGTGATGTCACTTCTGAGATACTCACATTACCGTATATTAAAGATGTAGATGGTAAGTTAAACAATCCAAATATTTTTGATGTAGTAGAAAAAAGTGCAGAAAAAAGTCAATAAAAAAGTCAAGAGGGTGAGCAATGAAAGAAATTAAATTTGAATTAAGCGAAGATTTTATGAGTAAGTATAAAAATAAACAACCCAATTGGGGTCCTATTGGATATATAGTCTATAAAAGAACATATGCGCGACTTCTAGAAAATGGAAAGTCTGAGGAATACAGCGACACAATTAAAAGAGTTGTAGAAGGAGCATTTAACATTCAAAAGAATCATTGCAGAATAAATAAAATTCCTTTTAATCAATGGAAAGCACAAGCATCTGCACAAAAGATGTTTCAATTAATGTGGGACTTTAAATTCACACCTCCTGGAAGAGGACTGTGGACTATGGGTACAAATATTATAACTGAAAAAGGCAGTGCGTGCATGCAGAATTGCGCATTTATTTCTACTAAAAACATTGACGTTGACTTTGCAGAACCATTTTGTTTTATGATGGATATGAGTATGCTGGGTGTTGGAGTAGGCGGAGACACTAAAGGAGTTGGTAAAATAACTATTAGAGAACCAAAGATTGGAGAACCACACATCGTTGAAGACACTCGAGAAGGCTGGACTACTCTTTTAAGAAGAGTTCTTAATTCGTATGTTAAGAACGATACCTATCCAATAAGTATAGATTATTCTTTTATAAGAAAGAAAGGAGCTCCTCTTGTTACTATGGGTGGAATTGCTCCTGGCAGTGAACCATTAAAAGAATGTATTTCTAAATTAACAGAAATCTTAAATGTACAAATCGATAAGAAAATAGATAGTGAATTAATTGTTGATATTTTTAATATAGTGGGAAAATGTGTAGTGTCTGGGGGTATTAGAAGAACTGCTCAAATTATGCTTGGAGAACCAGAAGACAACGTCTATCTAAATTTAAAAAATCCTGATATCAATAAAGAAAAACTATATGATTATAGATGGACATCTAACAATAGCATATTTGCACAAGTAGGAATGGATTATAGTAAAATTGCTGAAAAAACCGCTAAGAATGGTGAGCCTGGATATGTTTGGTTAGACAACATTCAAAAGTATTCTAGAATGGATGGAGTAATAGATAATAAAGATTATAGGGCATCCGGGACAAATCCTTGCTGTTTTTCTGGAGATACATTCATAGCTGTAGCTGACGGTAGAGGTGCTGTACCAATAGAAGAATTGGCAAAATCTGGCAATGATATTCCAGTATATTCTATATCTCCAACTGGAACTGTAGAAATTCAATGGGCTCGTGCTCCTCAAAAAACAGGCACAGATGTTAAAACATTGAAAATACTGTTTGACAATGGTAAAACATTACAAGTTACACCAGACCATAAGTTTATGCTAAATGATGGAACAACTAAAAAAGCAGAAAACTTAATTGCTGGTGATAGTCTTCCTAGATTTACTAAAGATTTAAGAAAGCTTGGAAATCAACAATATTTATCAGTTGCAACAACACCATCAGAACCAAAATCCACAAACAAGTTTGAGCATCGATTAATTGCTAAATTTATAAATCCAGATAAATATGAAGATTTATACAATACAAATAAAGTTAATGGTTGGATTAAAGGCGGGGTAGTAATTCACCATAAAGATTATAATGGATTGAATAATGATATTAATAATTTAGAAATAATGACATTTAAAGACCATTGTAAATTACACGGTTCTGCTGATAATAATGGAAGTCACAATCCAATGTTCGGAAAAATGCACAGTTCTGAGACAAAAAAAGATATTGGCAAAAAATCTAAATTAAATTGGAAAAATAATAAAAAAATGATGATAGAAGAAATAAAGAATGGAATGAATAATGAGTGTGTAAGAGCTAAAATAAGAAAAAATGTTCGACAACAAAATAAAAAATACTATTTAGACCAAGAAAAGCATACTAATTTAAACACTGTTTGGATTGGCGATAAGTTATATGCTGATTTGACGTGTGAGATTTGCGAAAAACGAATGGTTGTGCCATGGCGTAAAAGAAATACGAGTTTTTGTTCACTTTCGTGTAAGAATAAAAGTCCTTATAATATACAGTTACGAACTATAGGATTACGTAAAACCTTTGATAAACAACAAAAGATATTATTTCACGATAGAATAAAACTTTATAAGGAATTACAAACTAAACTAGACAGACCCCCATATCTTAAAGAATTTCAAATTGAATGTAAGAAAAATAACATCTCGTTTAGAATAAATAAAAAAAGCCATAATCAATATATTGCAAAAACATATAAAGAGTTTAAACAGCAAGTTAACGATTATAACCATGTTGTTGTTAGTGTTGAGCATGTTAAAAAAGAACACGATGTTTATAATTTAACAGTTGAAACAAACCACACTGTGGGTGTAGTATTAGATTATAACAATGTTAATAAAACTTGTGATGGTATTTTTACATATCAATCGGAACAAAGTTTAGAATCTGGTGAAACCTGCAATTTAGTAGAGACATATCCAAGTAATCATGATACACTTGAAGAATGGTTAGATACTCTTAAATACGCTTATATGTATGCTAAGACTGTAACTTTAATTCCAACACACAATGAATTGACAAATTCAATAATGATGCGAAATCGAAGAATTGGTTGTTCAATGAGCGGTATTACACAAGCGTTTACTAAATTCGGAAGACGTAAACTCTTAGATACTGCAAGTATTGGATATGATAAGATACAACACTGGGATAAGATATATTCTGATTGGTTGTGTGTGCCTCGTTCTATTAAGACTACAAGTGTTAAACCATCTGGATGTTTTATACCTGAAACTAAAGTAAAGACAACCGATGGTGTTAAAACACTTACAGAAATATTCTCAGAAAATGATATAGATTTGGGAGAAAAAGGTGAAGAGTATAGACAATGGTATGTACCAACTAAAGAAATTAAAGTATTAGATGAAAACAATGAAGAGAAAAAAATAACTAATTTATTCGTAAATGGTTATGAAAAAACTCTAAAATTGACATTTGATGATGATACCACAATTGAATGTACACCTAATCATAAGTTTAAATTGAAGAATGGTTCATGGAAAGAAGCTAAAGATTTAGACGAATCTGATAATATTGAGGCGTATTGAAATAATAGAGAGGGTTTTAAATGAATGTAAAAAAGAACGATAATGGTGATTTAAAATGTTAAAAAGTAATGAAGTACTTTATAGTAAAGGTAAAAATGATGAATGCTATACTCCTAAATATGGAGTAATACCAATTCTAAAATATATACCTAATGATGCTATTATATGGTGTCCTTTCGACACTGAAAATAGTGAATTTGTTAAAGAAATAAGTAAGACCAATACAGTAATTTATAGCCATATAGATGCACAAGAAGATTTTTTTACTTATGAGCCAGAAGAATGGGATATTATAATTAGTAATCCTCCCTTTACAAATAAGCGTAAATATTTTGAAAGAGCATTAAGTTTTAACAAGCCTTTTGCGTTAATTATGTCTATTACTTGGTTGAATG
>Ga0307928_10002294_pt1 | contig 14721 bp, 9 predicted proteins | sample AceLakmetagen232_FD_201815 | JGI IMG/M metagenome (GOLD analysis project Ga0307928, IMG submission 201815) | Saline water microbial communities from Ace Lake, Antarctica - #232 | ecosystem: Environmental > Aquatic > Non-marine Saline and Alkaline > Saline | place: Antarctica: Ace Lake... | reverse complement strand
CCATTTCCTGACCTGCTGCCTTGTTCCATTCCGATCTGAGCCAATCCATTGGGTTCTCCAATGGCCTGACACAGTGAATACTGCATTGATAACTCGAGTTGCTCGTTGCATAGACTTTCCCATATCAGCACCACTGAGATGGAATAGTTGTAGCAACCATTTCAGGAATGACAATGTTTACTCCGGATACGTAATGCCGTCAGGTAATTCAAGCTCCTTATTATCAATCTCCCCCTTAATAGCAGTTTGAGCAAATAAGCCATCTTCATATCCATCAAAATCACGAATATCAAATTCATATTGGTAGTCTTCATTTACATCTGTAGTAAATGAATAAGTCAATCTACCATGATATTCACTATCCTTATAGGCATGATAGATGACAATTTTTTTGTAAGTAAAAAATTTCTCTGGCTTCACATACACTTCTTTATTTGGCATGACAAACCTCCTATACTGGTGATTCCATAAGTTGGATGGAGATAACACAGCAGGGCTTCTTCAGCCCTGTGTGTCATACATGCTATCAAGCGGCCACGTAAAGGATATGCCGTGTCGCCCTGAGAAATAATGGACACCTTCAACAAAGTACCCAATATTCAGATTGGTAAGAATACCACGAGAGCGTTGAATGAGAATCTGCTTCATCTGCATCGTCATTGATTGATCTATAATGAAGGTATATCCCCAATCGTTTTCAGCCCTCATAATCCGCCCATACTGCTGAACAGTAGTGGTGAACACCTCTCTATCAAAAAACTTAGGGTCAGGATAAATCCCAAGCTCCTTACAACCATCCCTAATCATTTTGACATAGACATCCCCAAGGTATGGAACAGGCCTCTTTAGGACTATTTGCGCACGAGCAATCCCATGCTTGAAATCAACCCCTTCGTTAATCGATGGAGAGATAGCTATCAACCCAGAGTCTGGGTTGTTGATGATGCGATCGAGGATTTCTTCCTTAGGCAATATATCTATCACACCAGAATGATAATTTTGGATTGTAGACCCAATGTCTTTTCCAAGGTGAATTAAGTAATTGTCATTGATCTCACCCTCCTCAGCAATGCGTCTTGCTAAGTCGAATGTATGGCAATGCACAATGATATTTGGATTCTCAATACCATCCTGTTTCAATATCCACTTCTGTACAGATGATATCGTATGGTGAAATTCATCAAGAAACTTCTGGGTTCCATCTACAGTACGATATACATACCCTATGCCATTTGGATTCTTCTCAGAGAAGTTTGTATATCGCTTATCATCAAGAACAAAGACAGGTCTTCGCATACGATTGAAAATCGACGGAACCTTGATGTGTTCACATGATGAGCTAATACCATACATTCTTTTTTTACCCACTAGATCTACCCATGTTCCAGTACTCAAGAACACGGTCCGAACATTTCGATAGAAGAAATAGTGGAGTATCGTGGCTATATTGACTGGCACAACCCCAACAACAATCTCCTTATGGAAAGCGTCGTGGCGATACCATCGATTTGCAATTCTTTGCAATGGCTTAATTGATTCGCAAACTGAAGTTGACACATCCTCGCCGACCTCAATAGTAAAGACCGGGTACTCAACTTCATTCTCATCTTTATACTTGATTTGCGACATTAGAATAATTGTATCGTTCCATGTCTCAAAAATTTTATTAATCGAAGTTGATACATTAATAGCTTCGTATGTCAGGTTCTTAATCAGGTCTCTCGGAGTTGTCTTCAATACATATCGCTCACACGATTTTATCAAAGGCATAAGATCAAACGTGGTATCCTTATCAAGACCCAACTTCTCCAACTCATCCTCATACTCAAAACGTATCTCATTTTTGAATTCGTGGATGATATCGAGTACATTTTCATACCCGTTACCACTGAAGATTGCATTTGTGATTTCAAATAATGGGAAGTTGTCCATATTGGCAATTAAGCCAACGCTTCGATTCATGATCTTGGCAAATTCACCATCATTGTTCACTGATGAAAAGTCACCAACCTTCTTGACTTTCAACAAGTCGCCCATTTTATGCATCACACGCATTGCAGCCATAATCGGCTTGATGTCAGTTTGAAAAATCTTTTGGAATGTTTCAGTGAATTCGACAGCCCCCTCACATTTACCAAGTATTGAGAGGTCTATCCCAAAAATATCCTTAATAGTCTCGATTGGAATACGTGTCCTGAACATGCGCTGAATCGTACTTTCCATCGTATGGCACTCATCGATACACATGACAGTACTATTTGAGAAGATGTTGGTGTATTTGTTCAGAAGGTAGTAGATGTCGGGAGTGAGTACTCGCACCCCGGAATACATTGCTCGCAACCTTGCTGTCTTATAAGGGCACTCGACTGGATTTCTCGAACATCCCATAAGTGTTGCTACTGGATATTTGATTATCTCCTGATTGTCTCGATTCACATGTCGCTCAAGAACGTGGGCTTCTTCAATATTTGAAAACGATGAATGAAGTGCCTGGCTACGCTCGTTCCCTTTATGGTAATCTAAAGTTCTTTCGATACTCTGCATCACAGTAGAAGAGGATCCTTCAACTCTTACATATTTGTGATCTGAGTTGTTACACGTATCGAACTCGTCACCACTATAGTTGCATCTCGCCTTATCTTCACGGAGAGATATATCATTACATGCATAGTGGCTCTTGCCCTTGAGAGACCTGACGTTAGGCCATTTCTCTTTGGCAATCTGGTCCTGCAGTTGATTCTGTGGAGTCAGATACACAGATGGCCCGAGAATAACCATTGCAGTGTAGAGTATGATCGACTTTCCAGATCCCACCGGAGCATCAAGCATCACAAATTTCTTACCATTAAGGCAAGCCTTGATCATTTTTAGGATGATATTCCGCTGACTTCCACGATAGGAAGGCTCGTTGTCGGCAGTACGATATGGAAACTTATCGTCGATCATTTTGTAGAGACCTGTATCGGACACTACTTTTGCTTCGTCTGTGAGAATAATCTCACCAACTTCATCAAATTGAAGCAGCATCTAATCTCCTGTCGTAAATAAAAAAAGGGGCAGTGCGAAGCACACACCACCCCTATAGGCTACAGGTAACTGATTCCTTGTGCATCTGCAATTCCGATATTTCCATTGATTCCACAGTGATGACTTATAAGGAGTTCATTGCCAATGATTTTATTGATTGGTTGTTTCAGAATAAGATAATCCATCGATTGTATCTTACTCGAAAAATTTTTTCCACACAATCGACATTGATAGTGAATCTTAATCTTTGTCAATTTATTGGCCGGCTTCTGATTCGCAATAGGGGTCATTCTGGACACTCCTCTAAATCTTCATACCTTAGTATAAATGGTTCAACAACCTTCACAATCGCCATAAAGCGCTTGATAGCCGCTAGAATCAACAGCATCAATGTGAGTGATACTATGAGGGTGGCCACCCATAAGGTGCTATTAAGACCCTTCTTCTTCGTCTCCTGGCTCTTCATCTGAATTTTCCTCTCCTTCATCAGCTTCGTCTACCTGTTCACCATTGAAACTCTGAAATGAGAACAACGGAGATATACTAAACATTTTTCCTTTGATTTCCCCATTGCCATCAATGCTCTGTTCCCACACGGTATGCAAGATACCCTCAAGCACATCCGGTGGGATAGTCATAAATTCGGGTCCAACTACAGTATAGAGAACCCGTTCCGGCATTAAGCCAATCTTGATCGCCATGGCATAGAGCGGTGCAACGTCGAGGTTAATCATATTGTACATACCCTGACCGTACAACTCTTCACCCATCTTCCGCATCTCAACATCCGCATGCTTGAAATACGACTCAAATGTGAATGTAAGGCCGTTGATATTCTCCATCCCATTCACATACTTATCGATCATCTTCAATGCATTAAGTTCTTCGTTTGATTTTGCGATGATCGATTTTAAATCAATAGGTACATACTCTGGTGGAATATCAAGCATCTCAATCACCTTATGCCACTTAGATTTACCCTCGACCTTATCATCACTAGTGATGTGGTTCACAAATATATGATAGTACAATGTGAATTCTTGATAGGTGATAACTCTTCCTATCTTCTCACATACTCTTTTGAAGATAATGATCTTAAATCTATTCCAATCAGCCTTTTCTTTATTCAAACCATCCAGGCCGATCATCGCTTCGTCTCCAGGGTATTCATCACCGATAGGGTATTTCTCGGCATATTTGTCAGTGAAGATATCGTTGAACATAGCTACAACCACGTCCTTAATAGGCTCACGCATCACATCGTCATCAATGGTTAGCCTTGCAAATTCAGTGTGCTGCCTGATGATAGCCATGTAGAACAGCTTTGCCCAGAACGATATATCCTCGTCTTTTTTCTGTATCTGATCATCCATTTTTCTATGTCCCAACTTCTATTGGTTAACAAAATGGTTAAATGTTTCGCGACAAACGGTTAAGCGCTTAAACTATTTAAGCGCTTAAAATCACACCCTACCACACCAATATCCGACACCACGATTCTCATTGTGTCAGTCTCTCTTGTCAGTCTGGATTTCTAGGGGGTAGGCGTTATTTAACCGGTTAAACTGGCTTAAGCGCTTAACTGTTTGTCCCCAAATTATACATTTGTCAACATTTTCGCGACAGAAGTAAGTGATTGATCTTATTAGACATATAACGAGGCACGATTTTTGCTAATTAATTGTCTTATTATTTATAAGTTATTGATTTGTCTTATCTTAAAGATAGATATCCTATATATAGATAAGTAGTAAGTTAAATGTAAATATCTATAGCTGTTTTGTTTTTGCGAAAAAAAAAATCCTAAAATTGACATGTTTTCAGAGATGAAAAAGAACTGAGAATACATAAGGGCATTTCGAAGTTTCCACGAGTTTCTGAACATTGTGTTTCGCGACAAAGGGCTGGCTGGGACCTAATATTTAGATCCCAGCCAGCTATCCTACCATGTCTTACGAGCAAAATAATATTGCAGCATATCTACCTCATTTTAAGCCTCGTGTGATGTGTTTGTTATGTTTGTTCAGTTCTCTTCTTGGTAATCACGTTGTACAATTCGAATGCCGATATAACAAGAAGGGATATTTGAGAAACCACCTTCACGGCTTTATAAACAGCCGACATCTTCTTATTCAAAGTGCTCCCTTCGTGTTTTTGAAGTGATGTTTCAATTATGAAGTAGGTTTTTCTTACACTACTTCATGATCTTGTCTAAGTCTTTCTTCCTCTTCGAAGTCTGTCAGGTGATTATCTTCTACGAGAAATGAAGCACCCTGCTCTTCTTCCTGTCCTTCATCAGCAGCCTTTTCTTCGGAATCCTCAGGAGTATCGTCAGTTGTATCATCTTCGGGGGATTCGACGACCTCTTTCTCTACATCGACACCAGAAATCTCTTCAGGCGGTGTCGTGATTACACTTGTCTCTTCAGGAGCTGCGTGCTGCTGGCTTGCGGCGAGCATCATATGCTCTGTTGAAGTCAGTAAATCAAGACGGCCATCGACATTCACAATGACCTTTTCCATACCATCTTCACAGCGAATGAAGATTGAATTCCCAGGTGCCATAACAAAGATGCCATCATACCAGCGGGACACTCTGGCATACTGACCTGAACCACCCCAGCCTACCACAAGCTGCAGCGGGTACTCGACCTTTTCTTCTTTGCGCGTCTCAGTTGTCTTATCCAGGATAGTCCACGACCCAAGGGATCCTCCGACCGATGAGCCTGTGTAAATTCTTACCACGTACTTCTTCGACCTGTAGCCATACGTCGGCTTAGCTAAAACAACGTATGTCTTGTTGCTCTTTGTGTTGACCCGTCGGGGGTAAGCCTTTAGGATCAACCCGTTTGCAATGTCCGGCGGAGAGAACTTGTCAGTCTGGTGATGCAGTCTCACACTGAAAGGCCGTCTTCCCGGACCTTCTTCTCCCCCAAACACAACCACTCTCTCGTCGCGTTCGATTGTCTGAATTCCTTTTTCAAGGGATCCATGCATGAATGTGTAACATTGCATACTCCTACTCCTTTGATGCCCCTTACGCTGGGCGGCGCCGGCTTCGCCAAGCCAATGTGGTATTCATATGCGAAGATTGTGGCGAAAAATCTCCATAGTAGTTATAACAGAAATCTAAGACGAATAACATTGTCGCCAAAACCTTCGTGATGTTATATTATGTATAACAGCCTCAACCAGACAGGCCACCGCATGCCATCTTCCGACCAACAGGTGCTTAATCGCCTAGCAAAACTCGAAAACGATGCACGAAACAACGTGTTGATGAACTCTACGGTTCGTGAAACCGTTGAGAGGGTGCTTGAGTCGATTGATAACAAGGATGTTGATCTCAAGGTGCGGAAGGTCTGGATAGACGACCGCCACGATAATGGTGATATTGCGCTTCAGCAGGAGATTCGAAACAAGGGACAAATATGGGGCTCTAACCTCAGAGCGCAACTTGAGCTTGTCGATAAGGAATCAGGAAAGGTCATCGATTCAGTTGACAGTATCAAAATTGCCAACATCCCAAAGCTGACATCACGCAACACATATCTCGTGAAGGGTAACGAGTATCAGTTCATGAAGCAGTCTCGACTGCGGCCTGGAGTGTATACCAAATCCCAGTCAAATGGCGACATCACATCATTTTTCAACGTTGACAAGACGATTGACTTTGATCGTGGATTCAACAACAACTTCAAGTTGTCATTCACCCCAGAGAGCAAATTGTTCATTATGCAGTACGGGACTAAGAAGGTTCCGTTGGTGAATGCTATGATGGCACTCGATGTTCCGAAAGAGCAAATTATCAGCTCATGGGGTAAAGATGTTTTTGATGCTAATTATCGAAAGTATGGTGGCCAGGAAAATATCAACACTAACAAACTGTACTTGGCTGTGTTTGGTAAGGCGCCAGCAAAAGACATAGGCCCAGAACAGGTGAAGCGCGAGATTAAAGACCGCCTATTTAAGACTGAGCTTGACCCAGAGACCACAAAGATTACCCTTGGGAAGTCATATAATCACGTAAATAGCGCATCGCTACTTGCCGCATCCCACAAGGTATTGAAGGTGCATCGTGGAGAAGATGAGCCTGACGATCGTGAGTCACTGATATTCAAATCCTTCTTTGACGCTGAGGACCACATACGTGAGAAGCTCGTGAAGAACCTCGACAAGATCAAGTGGAACGTCGGGATGAAACTTGCTAGAACTCGTAGTATAAATAAGTCACTCAGCTCGCAGACATTCGACCCATTCATCTCAGGAACGATTACATCGAGTCAGTTGTCAAATCCACCCAACCAGACGAATGTAATGTCAATCATAGGCGAGTCGAGTAAGACTACTGTGATGGGTGAGGGTGGTATTGGAACACCAAACGCCATTACGAATGATACTCGCAATATCTTAAATAGCGAGGTTGGCTTCATAGACCCTCTCCATACTCCTGAGGGTGGTAATATTGGTATCGCCGTTCATACCACTGTTGGAACAATGAAGATTGGCGATAAGCTTTACAACAAGTTCATTGATGTCGATGGAAAGAGGTCAATCAAAAGCCCCGATGAATTGTTTGAGAAGTACGTAGCATTTCCTGATGAGTATGATGTTACTGGTGCAAAGCCGAAGCCAAAGTCGAAGCATATTAGGGCAGTCTATCACGGGAAGATGGTGAACGTTCCCCCAAGTAAAATCGATGTCATTGTTGGAAGCCCGACCAATATGTTTGATACCTCAGTCAACCTCATACCGTTCCTGGACTCTATTCAGGGCAACCGTGGTTTGACTGCATCGAAAATGCAAGAGCAGGCTGTCTCTTTGAAGTATCGAGAAAAGCCACTGTTCGATATTGTCGATGAAGATAACAGGTCTCTTGGGTCACTCGTTGGTTCTGCTGTTGGAGTTCCAAAGGCTCCTGTTGATGGCGAAGTGGTGCGTATCACCGATAACGAGATTATAGTGAAGGGTAAGGATGGCGTTGAGCATTCAGTACAGATGTACAAGAATTTCTCCCTGAACTCGGAGAGCTTTCTCAGCAATACACCCCTTGTTCAGGTTGGCGATAAGGTTAAACGTGAACAGACGATGGCTGACAGTAACTTTACCAAAGATGGTACGATAGCCCTTGGTACGAATTTGAAAGTTGCCTACCTGCCATTCAAGGGTTACAACTATGAGGACTCAGCAGTAATATCTGAGAGCGGGGCGAAGAAGCTCACCTCTGAGCATATGTATGATATGAAAGCCAAGCGTTCTGCAAAGGGTGTTTTCTCAAAAGAGAAGTTCCGGGTATACTATCCAGAGCTTCTTGATGAGAGTAGGGCTGGGAAGATTGATAAGGATGGGGTAGTGAAGGTTGGCCAGAAGGTGGATCGTGACGATGTGTTGATTGCACATATGGAGCGAAAGGTTCCGACTGAAGATGATATTGCAATGGGTCGCTTTGACAAGTCGCTTCGTAGGGACATGTCTAATAATGCGGTGACCTGGGACAACGACCACGTCGGTATCGTTACTGCAGTTCAGAAGCACGGAAATTCTGTTATTGTGAATGTGAAGACTGAAGAGCCACTTAAGGTTGCTGATAAAATATCTGGACTTCACGGTAATAAGCACATTGTCGCCGCTATTATGCCTGACGACAAGATGCCATACATCAAGGCGACTGGCGAGCATATTGACCTGACAATGAGTCCCATTGGGGTTTCCAACCGTATCAACACATCTCAGCTATTGGAGAATGCGGCTGGTAAGCTCGCAGAGAAAACAGGTAAGCCATACGTCATCAAGAACTTCTCTGACGAAGATAATACTGATAAGCTCTTGAAGGAATTGAAGAGCGCTGGTATATCCGACAAAGATGTTCTAGTTGACCCAGAGACTGGTCGAGTCATTAAGAACCCAGTGGCCACTGGTACATCTCACATCTTGAAGCTGGAACACAAGGTTGACCATAAGCTATCTGCTCGATATCGCGATGGTTACGATTCAAATGAGCAAGCTGCATCAGGTGGACATACTGGTGGCAAGAATCTTGGGCGTATGGAAATGGCCGCACTACTTGCTCGTGGTGCTGAAGAAAACCTCAAAGAGATGTTCCAAATCAAGGGTCAGAGAAACGACGAATATTGGCAGGCTATGGAAACCGGCCAGTCACTTCCTATTCCGAAAAACTCATTTGTTTTTGATAAGATGCTGGCTTCAATGGCCGGTGCTGGCATCAATATTGAGCAAAAGGGCAAGGTCTTCAGAATGAAGCCTATGACCGATGCCGATATTGTTAAGATGTCAAAAGGGGAACTAAAGAACCCGTCGCATACATATCGCAAGAAGGATATGGCTCCAATACGGGAAGGCTTGTTTGACCCCGTAAAGGCTGGTGGGATGCAAGGTGAGTTCTTTACTCATTTCAAGTTGCCGGAGAAAGTTCTCAACCCAATTGCCGCGAATGCTACTGCTAATATTCTTGGTATTACTCAAATTCTTCTTGATAAAATCATATCAGGCAAACAGTTTGTTGATAAGAAAACTGGTACTATCGTGGACCCCGGAACTCGTGGTGCGATTTCTGGCAGCCCTGCTATTGAGATAATGCTGAAGAAGGTAGATGTTAATGGGATGTTGAAAGCGTCTGAAGAGCGCATTAATTCACTCACCAATCCAACTGAGATCAACAAGTACAATAAGCGCATCAAGACGCTTCGGTCGTTGAAAGAAAGTGGAATGAAGCCGACTGATTATATGATCCGTAATGTGCTTGTCACACCTTCCAAATTCAGACCTATGTTCAGCATGGGTACTGAAGGAACTGTTGTTCTATCTGATGTGAATGATCTGTATCAGCAAACAGCAAAGACTGCTGAGACGTTCAAAGAACACAAGGAAGAATTACAGAAGGTTGTTGGTGACGATGATGTGATCAATGTTCAACTTGCTGAGCCACGTAAGGCCCTCTATGAAGATGTGAAGGCTGTGACTGGACTTGGTGACCCCACGTCGTTCCTGTTACGACAGAAGAATAAGAAGGGGCTCATTACACAAATCGACGGTGGTAAGAGCCATCAGACAAAGCGTGGCTTGTTCCAGAGCAAGGTGATGCAGCGTCGCCAGGATTTGGTTGGACGCTCTACCATCATTTTGAATCCACACCTTGGTGGCGATGAGCTTGGTATTCCAAAAGAGATGGCTAAGGAAATTTTCCAGCCATTTATTATGAAGAAGCTCGTGAGTTGGGGGTATACGCCGCTCGAGTCTCAGAAGCAGATTATTGACGAGACAGACATCTTTGATAGGGCCAGGCAGGTAGTAGCTGACGAAAGGCTTGTCATAGCCAACCGCGCACCAACACTCCATCGATGGAATATGACGGCGTTCAAGCCGAAGCTGACTGATGGAAAGTCAATTGAAGTCCCAGGCATTGTTGTCAGCAAGAACTTTGGTGGTGACTTTGATGGCGATACGTTCCAGATACACGTTCCAATTGGCCCAAAGGCGCTGAAGGAAGCTGAGCAGATGAAGCCGTCTGCTGGAATGCTCAAAGCTGGATACGATACTGTATTGAATGCCCCTGGTATGGATATGATTGTCGGCACATACCTGATTTCAAAGGGCATGGGTGGCAAGACTGTTTCTGAGAAATTTGATAATATCGAGAAGGCAAGAATATCGTTCAATGAAGGCAAACTCTCATATGCTGATACAGTTACGATTGATGGAATCAAGGCTACTCTGGGAATGCACGAGATCAACTCGGTGATACCTGAAGAAGTGCGTGACTATAAGAAGGTTCTGAATTCTAAGGCTGCTGAAGAGTGGATTAAGGATGTCTCGCTGAAATACAACGGTAAGATGGGTATGGAACTTGCCAATAAAATGAAGGATGTTGGCAACGACTACTCAACTGAATTCGGGTTTACAATGGGGATTAGCGACGCTGTTACCGAGAAGAGTATTCGTAGAGAAGTCCTCAAAGACGCATCTGAAAAGACGGATTGGAAAGACCCGAACAGCATTGTTACCAACTTCAAAAAGGCTAGCGAGAAGGGTATGAAGGCCCTTCAGAAGAAGCATGGCGACAGCACAATGCTTGGTATCGGGATGGAGTCTGGTGGAAGTAAGGGTATTGGTAATACGGCGGCTATAACAATGATGCCTGGAATCTTGAATGATGCTAATGACAAGCCAATACCGATGCCGATATCGAGATCATACTCTGAGGGGCTCGGCACATCAGCATACTGGGCCGCTGCTCATGGTGCTCGTGGTGGAAATATCAAGAAGTCAGTATCATCGTTCATGCCGGGGTGGATGACAAAGGATTTGATTAACTCAGTATATGGCGTCAGAATTGCAAGTGAAGACCCCGTTGATACAGAAGGTGTTGAATATAGCATTGATGATAAGAGGGCTATTGCAAATCGCTATTTGGCGAGAGACGCCAAAGATACTGGCGGTCGAATACTTGCTAAGAGAAATGACCCAGTTGATGATAATCTCATTAACAAGCTCACCAAGGCAAAAGTAAGAAAGCTCTATGTACAATCACCGCTTACTGACCCAACGCCACATGATGGATTTTCAAGCTGGTCATATGGCTCTGATTTTGAAGGTAAACGCAAGAGTTTTGGTGAGCATATTGGGATTCAAGCTGCACATACAATCACTGAACCATCTTTGAACCTTGCGATGAAATCATTTCATACTGGCGGGTCATCCCTTGGTAAGAGTTCTGGCTCTGTGTTTGATGCCCTAAACCGGGCGGTGCGTTTCACAAAGAAAATTCCCGATAAGGCAACTATTGCTAGTATGGATGGCGTGGTTAAGAAGGTTTCAAAGTCGTCAATTGGTGGGTATGATGTTACGCTCTCTAATGGTGACTATGATGAAGTGCGATACGTTAATACTAATCGAAATCTACTTGTCAAGGCTGGCGACAGAATTAAAATGGGTGATGCAATATCTGATGGTACTATAAGCCCACATGACGTTCTTCAATACAAAGGAATGCAAGAGACCCAAAGGCACCTTGTCAGCGAAATTGGTAATATCATGCCGAATTTGAATAAGCGAGATATTGAGACTGTTGTTCGTGGTATTACCAATACTACACGAGTGATGGATCCTGGATCAAGTACATGGATAAAGGGCGATGTCGCTCCGATGACGACTGTTGAATACTATAACCGTAATAATCTCACACAAGACGATGTTGAAAATACTGTTGGTGATCATTTCGCTGAGAGTGTTGATAAATTCAAAAAGCATCAGAAGATTACGAGAGACGATGTTAAATACCTATCCAAAAATGGCCTTAAGCGTCTTCCAGTTTTCAAAGATAGGATTAAGCATGAGCCATTCCTTACACCGAATGGTATTGGGGAAAAAGCATCCGTAGGTGAAGACTGGATAGCCAGACTTGCTCATAGTAGACTTCGTAAAGTATTTGAAGAAGGTACAACACAGGGATGGAAGACCGATGTTGGTAAAGAATTAGCCCATCCGATATCTCAATATGTTACTCTTGGGTCTACTATGTGATTACTCCCACGACTAAAGTCATGGGCTTTTATGGACCTTTACAGACCCAACAGACTGCAATCCCAGTCTGAGTATTTCTAGAGCAGAATTAATATCTCTGCTAGCTTTGAAACCACAGCGAGGACAGTGATGTACACGAACAGAAATATCCTTGGGCACATCAACCCCACACTGGGAGCATCTCTGACTAGTGCCCCTTGGATCTACTGCTACAACTGTCCTACCAGCGTTTTCAGCTTTGTAGGTCAGAATTTGTATCAGCATAGACCAGGAGGCATCAGAAATACTCTTACTGAACTTCTTCTGCTCAAGCATATTTTGTACATCAAGATCTTCATGAGCAATAAAATCGTATTTTTTAACAAGTTTCTTAGCAGCCTTGTGACAGAAGTCTTCTCTCTTATTCTTGATTCTTTCGTGAACCAGTGCAACAGAATGCTTATGCTTAATGCATTTTGTTTTAGAGAAGCGCTTTTGAACTTGAGCGAGAGATTTCTGCTCCTGCTTAAAAAATTTTGGCTTGTTAATTTTGAATCCATCAGAGCACTGGACATAGGTAATAAGACCAAGATCAATCCCAACGATCTTACCAGTCTTAGGAAGAGGTTTTGGTATCTCAACTTCGCAAGAGAAATAAACATACCATTTATTTGCAGGCGTTCTTCTAATAGTACATGTCTTAATCATTCCTTCGGTTGATCTGTGAAGAATAATCTTGACTCTGCCTATTTTAGAAAGGTATACAGTATGGTCAGGATGAATCCTAAACCCATCTTGGGGGTATGTGATGGAACTATATTGACCACGGCCTTTGAATCGTGGAAAACCAGGATTTTCCTTTGCTTTACACCTTCTCCAGAATGCCTTGAAGGCAAGATCTACTCGAAGTTGAGCGTTCTGAAGTACTTGAGAATGAACCCTTTTAAGAATGGGATTTTGAGTTTTCCATTTTGTAAGTTCATTACTACTATCGTAAAGAGAGATAGTGGCCTTATCAGACTCCCAAGCGTCTTTTCTAAGTGCAAGAGTTTTGTTGTAGACCCATCTGGTATGCTCAAATATGTTATTCATTTTGAATATTTGAGACTTGGATGGGTAAAGTCGATATTTAAAAGTCCTACGCATAATGGTAATATAGTATATTTTGCGTAGAAGGTGCGATTTATCTTCTGTTCACTTTCATCCCACGATTAAAGTCGTGGGCTTTCCCACTCATAGGATTGTAATCATGAAATCAAAGGTTTTCCAGTCATTCGTCAAGGGTTTGAAGCGGTCTGCTACTGAGGGCGCTTCTGGGCTCAAGATATCTGGCACTCCTGGAAGGGCTGCATATACTGCTGGTACTGAGATTGGGCGACAGGCTGGCGGCCTTGTTGTGGCAGGCGGATTAGCTGGTGGTACTGCGCTTGCCGCAAAAGGCGCTGTGAAGCTCCTGTCAAAGATGAGAAAGCCACCGTCACTATCACTTGGACAGAAGGTTATCAGGTCTATCGTTGATAATAAATCACCTCTTATTACTGGTGGATTGATTGGTGGCGCCATTCTTGGAACGCATAAGCTTGAGAAGCGAGCTGCAAAGTCGCCGAATATGCGTGATATCAAGAAGGTGTTGACGGCAGGGGTTGATGAGATTAAGCGCCGTGAGATATCAGGTAAAAGCATTGGCCAAAAAGCACTTGGGTTTTTGAAAGAATATCGCCAACCATTACTTACTGGTGGCGTTGGTGGTAGTGCTGCGATGCTTCCATATTGGCTTTCTAAAGGAAAAAAGAAGCAGCCACAATATGTATTATTTCAGATGGCTCAGCCTAAAGCCAATCAAACAAAATCCTAATGAGATTATAAAGCAATTATATTGAGCTTAGCTGTAAGAATTAAAAGGAGAGTCAAAATGGCGAAGTTCCATATGCTTCCAGTGAAAAGTGTCGGTGAAAAAGTTTCATTCCTACAAAAACTTGCTGATGCCACTGATGGCGACGCCCCTGAGGGTGTTGAGGGACAGCCAGAAGGTGCACAGCCTGTAGCAGCACCACAGGCCGCAGAAGGCGCTGAAGGCGCTCCTGTGCCGCCTCAGGGTGAAGAGGGTCCAGCCCCAGCACCAACACCTGAAGATTTCATGCAGGTTCTTCAGTTTATGGGAGAACGCCCAAATCCT
>Ga0307928_10002292_pt1 | contig 14725 bp, 31 predicted proteins | sample AceLakmetagen232_FD_201815 | JGI IMG/M metagenome (GOLD analysis project Ga0307928, IMG submission 201815) | Saline water microbial communities from Ace Lake, Antarctica - #232 | ecosystem: Environmental > Aquatic > Non-marine Saline and Alkaline > Saline | place: Antarctica: Ace Lake... | reverse complement strand
TAACAAAAAAATTAACCGTATAGAAAAGTTTATTTTCTTAGAAGCTATAAATTAGAGGTAAGGAGCAGTAATATGGATAATAAGTTAGACAATTCTTATGTTATTGGAGTAGGTAAACGAATCAGAGCTAAAACCGAAAACGAAATACTCCAATATCAAAATAAAATTAATAAGTATATGGAAACTCTTACACTTGTATTAAAGTGTTCTGATAACACTCCTGCGGAAACCGCTATGTATCAAGCAGAAATAGATCAGTATAAATTAATGTTAGACACTTTTAATTCAAAGTATGAAATGTTATTAAATTGTACTGACTACAAATTAGGGTTACAATTTTTAGAAAAACCTTCTTTAGATAAAAAACAAAACAACCCCACTATTCGGGTAATGGGAGTTGTAATATGATTAAGGAGCATAAACTCCAATGCCTGATTAGGAGAATCTTGTCGTGTATAAACGCAGAAAAACTATAAGACGGAATCACCGAAATAAATTATTTAAAAAACGTAGATATTATTATAATGGGGTTTACAGTATATCAGGGTGCTTGATTAAATCTAAAAGTAACCGTATAAATATTCCTGTTAGACCGCCAATCGAAGATCCCAGGGAAGATGATGATAATGACGAATCCTAAAAATAATATGCAGGATTTACAATTTTATTTCTCTATTTCCCGATATCTAATGGCAGATAGTTTCCCCAACATTCCTGTGTTGTTCTCTGCAGGTAGTTGGTATGTTAAAAACAAATTACGTATCCCTCTACACAGACAGTGTGTTTCCGAGATTATATGTGACTGTGGTTCTTTTTCTGTGTTCCGTAGATTTGGAAAATTTCCTTATACCTGGGAACAGTATTACAGTTGGGTAAAAACTATAAACCCTAAATGGTTTGCTACTTGGGATAAACCTGGAGATCCTATAAGTACACAAAAATATATTGAAAAATATTCTAAATATGGAGGAGTACCTACTTGCCAGGGAATAGAACCTTGTGATTATAGAGCCCACGCTAAAGATTTAAAGGATTTTAATTTTATAGCTGTAGGGAATTTAGTAAGACCTGGTATTGATCGTCGTGCTATTCTGGATCAAATTTTGATGGAAGTACCCCAGGCCAAATTGCATATTTGGGGATTAAGTCTCCATAAGCTTATAGCTGGGGGGGAATTACCTTCTAATGTAGTGTCTATCGATTCTAGTTCCTGGAATGGCCGATGGGGTAAAGGAATAGAAGAATACAAACAGAATCAAGGAAAATATACTCAACGGATGTACGCTATAAAAGTAATGATTCCTCGATATCTCGATAAATGGAAACAGTGGAGAAGCAGCAAAGGCTACGAGGATATAGTGTAATGAATTTTAAAAATATGTCCGAGAGGAAAAAAGAAAAGCTGGCCACCAGTTCTAAAACCGAGAAAGATGTTCTACGGTATTTATCAAAGGATAACTGGAAAAATAGCAGAGTTAGGCGTATGGTGGCCTGGAATCCTTCTACCCCTGTTGATGTTTTACAGACTTTGGCAACAGATTTTAGTTATCTAGTTAGGGGTGCGGTAGCCAGGAATCCAAGGACTTCCCCTAAACTATTAATTATGCTTTTTGAGTGGGAAAAAAGTTATACAACCGCAGCAGATGAATATGTCATAAAAGCTTTATATTTAAATGCTAAATTTCCTATAGGAATTAAAAGAGTTATAGAAACTTTATATGGAGAAATGCTCTAATGAGCTTAAAAAATATGACATGGGTAGATAAAAGAAAATTGGCTAGTAATCCTACTACCTCTGTATATCTTTTACGGGAATTATCCAGAGATATGAGTATAAATATTAGAGCAACTGTAGCAGCTAATCCTAGTACCCCTAAAAAGGTTTTAAGGACATTATCCCAAGATAGGGATTCCTACAATATAATCAGACACGGGGTGGCGCTTAATCCTAATACACCTGAAGATGTTTTGCGGGAATTGGTAAAGGACGATGAGTATTCCATTACAGTAGTAAACGTAGCAGGTAATCCTTCTACCCCTGATGATGTTTTGCGAGATTTATTAAAAGATGGAGATCTAGATGTTATGTACACTTTGACGAAAAATACTAAGTCTTCTGTTGGATTATTGATGCTTATTTTTGAACACGTAAAGACAGACAAGGACGTTAATATGGATTTAATAAGGTCTTTATATTACAATGATAAATTTCCTGTATTTGCCAAAAGAGTTATAGAAACTTTATTTGGGGAGAGGTTAGAATGGATTTAGAGAATATGGGTACGGAGAAACAAATGGAATTGGCTGGAAATTCCGATACATCCAAAGATATTTTACGTGAATTAGCCCGAGCAAAAATGAGCGCGGTTAGGAGTTATGTTGCCGTAAATTATAATACCCCTTTAGCTAGTTTACAGGATTTAGCAAAAGACGAGGACTGGATTGTTAGACGTAATGTTGTCATGAATCGTAATTCTTCTAGTAAAATTTTATGTATGGTATTAGATTTTGAAAAAAGTTTAATTAATCCCAGTTCTTATGTAATAAAGGCTTTATTTGCTCATCAGGACAAATTACCACATATAGCCAAAGTAATCATAAAGACTCTTTATGGGGATATGCTATAATGGATTTAGACGAACTACTCTATATGAAAAAAAGAAAATTAGCCGAAAATCCCAATACGCAAAAAGATGTTTTACGGAAACTCGCAAAAGATAGAAACGCCAGCATTAGAGATCTTGTAGCAGCTCATAGCAATACACCTAAAGATGCTTTGCTGCATTTAGCCACGGACCGGAATGCTCTTGTTAGGCATAACGTGGCTACAAATTGTAAGAGTTCTAGCAATATATTATCTGTACTTTTTCAATATGAAAGGAGTTTTGAGGAACCCTATAACTATGTTATAGGGGCTTTATATCACAATAAGAAATTACCTTATGTGGCCAAAAAAATCATAGAGACTCTTTATGGAAATATGCTGTAATGGATTTAAAGAATATGACTTTGGAAGAGAAAATGAAATTATCCCAGAATTATAATACTTCTGTGGATACCCTAAGGGTATTATCAAAGGCCGAAGAGGCTTGGATTAGGGCGTATATAGCCGAGAATCCTTCTACCCCTGATGATATTTTGCGGGATTTGGCAAAAGACACAAAGAGTTGGGTTAGAGCCTACACAGCTCAAAATTCTAATACTCCTGATGATGTTTTAAAAGATTTAATACCTGATATTAATTACTCAATTAGATATTCTATGTCCAAAAACACAAAAGATTCCATTTCCCCTATACTAGTTATGCTTTTCGAGTACGAGAATAGTTTAAAAATCCCTCACATATTTACTATACTAAACTTATATGAAAATTCCAAATTACCCTATATTGTCAAGGTTGTTATAGAAACTTTGTATAAAGAAGTGCAAAAATGATAGGAAATATGCTGTAATGGAGTTAATAGATACTAATGCCTTTAAGAAAAAAAAAGAACTGGCCACCAATAAGGATACTCCTTTAGCTATATTACGCGAATTAGTAACGGATGAAAGCAGATGGATTAGGTGCCATGTGGCTAGGAATCCCAATATTCCAGAAGATTGTTTACAGGAGTTAGCTCGGGATAAAAGTTCTTTTGTTAGAACAGAGGTGGCTGATAATCCCCGTACACCTAAAGATATTTTACACGATTTTGCCAAAAATGAAATATATACGGCAGTTTTAGTTGCGTTGGTTCTTAATCCTAATACCCCTAAAGATAGTCTGCGGGACTATCTAAAGAAGAGTGGCGATCCCTCGGTTAGACATAAACTAGCCCAAAGTTCTGATTCTTCTAGTACTTTATTAGTTATGATTTTTGAGCACGAAAAGAATTTAAAGGAACCTAGTAAATATGTGATAAAAGCTTTATACAACAACGCAAAATTACCTTTATTTGCCAAAAGGATCATAGAAACTTTATACGAGGAAATGCTGTAATGGACACAGAGAATAGATCCTTTTCTGAAAAAATGAAATTATCCTATAATCCTACTACCCCTAAGAATATTTTGTGCGACTTAGCTCAAGATGAATCCTGGTCAATTAGATATAACGTGGCCATAAATCCCAATACTCCCCAGGATATTTTAGGGCAATTATCAAAAGATACAGACGGAGGAGTTAGGAGGCATGTGGCCGAAAATAAGAATACCCTAGAAGATACCTTGCTCGATTTAGTACAGGATAAAAACTGGTTTATTCGACTAAAACTAAGTAAGAACCCTAATATTTCTAGTAAAATAATAATTTCGCTATATGAATACGAAAAGAGTTTAAAAAAACCTGATAGAATTATTATAAGGGTTTTATACAAACATTCAAAGTTACCACATATAACAAAAGTAATTATTAAAACTTTATATGGAGAAATGCTGTAATGGATTTTAATTTTAGTTTACAAAGAGAACAAACATTAAAAAATAAAGTATCTGAGTTAAAGTCACTATTGGATATTTTATGTAAGATAGTTAACACTCATGTAGTATGTGAAAAATGTCCTTTGTCCAAAATGAAATGCCCCCAAGATAAAACAAAGGTTGACTGCGCAAAACTTTTAATGATGTATCATCGTAAGGTAACTATTGACTTCGAGGAGATTAAACAGGGTATTATAGAAGGATCTCATCACTTAGATTACGAGTCAGAAAAAATATTATATGACAATCTTTGGGATTTATATGTAGATTCTGACGATAAAACCAAATAAAATATGAACCATTGTTATAAATACACTTAAACCGTAGTCCTATAATTAATAGGCAACAATATGGAGATTATTATGATAGAAATACAACCAAGATATCCTATATTTTTCGACAAAACAAAAAACAAACCTGTATCTCGTATGTTTCTTATGGGACTCTATGAACAGTTTAAGGGTAGATTCCAAGGAATAAGTAATGCTATAAGAATTAATCCCCGGTGGTATATAAATAGTCATAAGTATATAGATCTTTATAACCTTATAGGTTATTTTTATATAAATCCTACAGTTCCTGTATTTTTAAGTTCTACAGTTAAAGGTAATTATTTATCAAATTGCCCTAAACCTCTAAGTTGGATGATCACGGTTGTAGATAAAATTGCAGAATTTAATAAAACACACGAAGATTCTCAAAGAATTTTTGTGGATTATATTATCCCTGAGCAAGAAATCCCTAAGCCTAAAAATCGCCAGGTTCTCTCAAAAGCTTCTTACCTAGAAATTACCTGTAAAGGTGTAGACGTTCCTTTTATTTTTAATTCCCAAAACGATAAATGGTTCCTTCATATTAATACAGTTTCTAAAATGCTAAAGAATATAGCTATAACTCAAGATACCGCAGAATCTTTTGTGTCCTGTGTAAAACAAACTATAAAAGATATTACAACTAAAGTAGAAGAAGAAGAGGCTGTGTACATTTCTAATAGAGAACAAACTATAGCCCAGTTGAATGAGCGCATAGCACAACAGCAGGCAGAAAAAGAAAAGGAAGAAAAATAAATGAATATATCTTATCCCACTTATCAGTTTCCAGTTAATCCACTTAAGCACCCTAATGACTTTTCTTATAGCACAGACTGGGTATTCCAGAAAAGCTTCCTAACTACATTTAAACTTTTCGATTCTAAGCATCCTATGCGTATACGGTATCAGGTTCTTTCCCGGTTGTATCCAAATAGGGAAGATATAAAAAATTTAGAGTATTTAAAAATTGAAGATTTGGGTAAGAATTTAATTCGTATATCTACAAACAACAGTGCCCGTTTTGTTTATGGGTACGTTGATATGGAAAATTCTTATATTTACGAAGTTTTTGAAAAAGGCAATAACGTAGTGATGATAGACGAATTCAATTATATAGTCCACGAAGTAGTGGTTATTGGCCGAACCCCAACTACCATTAACGTAAATCTAGGAGATCCTAACGATTATAATAACGATTATAAGTTTGATAGTACTACATTTAAAATGACTAAAGGCCAAGCAGTATATAAAATCTATCCTTTCATTAGCCATAAAATCCTTCCAGCCTTATGGAATAGACTGGAAGATTTTTATAGAGTCTTTGGAGATCCTAATATAGACCCAAAATATTACCGTAAAAAACTCTATGAATTAATTGAACGGGGAGATGAATTGATGGATCTTTATACAGACTTAGATGAGTCTGCATCTGCTTTATGTAAATTTTTACCTATTCCGAAAGTAGACTGATATGACCATAACTAGAAAAAAAGCCAAAAACAATCCTGAGTATCAAGTCAGTTTAATGAATTTCATGGCAGAAGAAGCAGGGGAGGATTTAAACTTTCATACTGTTGCAGATGTTCATGACGTTCTCATGGACATAGCAGTTTTTGTTGGAGAGGAATATATAAAAGTAATTCCCTTATGTACTCCCTGGACTGATATCTTCTCAAGGGATGAGAAAACAAAAGAGGTCAAAATCAAGGATGATTATTATTGTATGGGCATAATGCGCAATTGATTTAGTATTTGGTAAGAATATAAATGTCCCTATATTAAAGGAGAATATGTAGATATGACAGTTAAATTTGAAACTATTAAAGATTTTGTAGATGATATACTTAATGCAACAGATAATTGTGATTATGATATTGATTCATTGTTTGAAAATGAAAAGTTCCAAGTTATGATGGTTCAACTTGCAAATGAGACTTCTGAAGAGTCAAAGAAGTTAATTACCAAGTATGAATCTATTATACCTGAACAAGTAACACCAGTGAATAAATTGTTACTTGCATCTATGTTGGAGGGACTATCATCGTTCCTTAAAGAACAGGGAGCTGGTGAAGAAGGGCAACTTGGTAATATTGGAAGGTTTGGATTCCTTGCTATCAGAATGGCTTTTAATAGGTTGCAGGATGATTTCTATATCATAGAGAAGAGGAAAAATAAAAATGAAAATCCTACATCTAAGCGTTAATAAGAAATGGTTTGATCTTATTAAGATCGGGAATACAGTATGATGTATTTTATAAAAGTAGTATCTGTAGGATTCTTTTTAAGTTTATTTAGTGCAGTATTTCTAATTATACTTATTGATGTAATAAGATCTTCATGTATTAATAAAACCAAGTCCTTTAATCCTCCTATTCTAAAAAAGAATAAAGGTGATAAAGAGGTATGAATATAAACCATATAAAAATATAAATTGAATTTTAATTACCAGTATAACTCAAATGGAGACTAAAAATGTCAGACCTAATAAAATCAGGACCTTTAGAGGAAGAATTTCCAATTAAATTTAATAATAAAGATAACAGTACCCGTATAGCATTAGATCAAAAAGGACATATGCATTGGTTGAAAAAAGGATTTATTGATAAGTTAGCCTTTCAAATTGGTAGTGGGTTAGGCACTAGTGCTAAACAACTTGTAAAACAGGGCGGAGAAGGTACCACTACGATTGGGCTAGGTTGTTTAGACGAAAAAAATAAAAAAGCTCCTACCATAATATTATCTCCAGATAAAGAGGTAGAATTTAAAAATATTGATCCTACTTTTTTGGATAAGCATTGGTGGAGTTCCCTAAACGTAGCCTACCAAACAGCAGGAGAATTTTGGCAAAACATCTGATGGAATTAGTCAATAAGATTATTGAACTGGAAGAAGAATTAAGAAATTCTGGTTATAGTTATAAATCGAAGAAAAAAATCAACTAATGGAGATGAAGATGTATGAATATAGACCATCAAATAAATGGACGTGTAAAGAATGGATGTTCAACAGATGCAGAGATATAGTTGTAACGGAACAGTGCAATATTTTCCACGAAAAGAACAATAACCATGAAGGAGAGGAAGCTATTGTGATAGGAGTTATTCCTGATTCTTTACTCAAAGAAGAACTCAAAAAAGTAACTCCCTATAAATCTACTACTCCATCCGATCTAATGATTGAGGCTGTTGGTAAAGAGCTTGAAATAGGGTTTGGTAGAATCAAAAAAGTAACTCCCATTAAGATGATCGATGAACCTGAATACCCTTCTATTGCAAATATAGAGGATAGGAAACTCAATGATATGCTCTTTGGATTTGAAGGTAGTGTTTCTATAGATCCAATAGATGAAGAACAGCAAAAAAATAGCAAAGAATCAAATGTAAAATCAGGAGCAGACTTTATCTGCCAGGAAGAAGATAAAAGAATCATAGAAGAAGTTAAGGAACTTTTTGGGAAAAAAGAAGCAGAAAAAGAGGGTAATGATGACACATGATGAGTTAAAAACTATAGAAACTATGAAGCAGACAAATAGAAAGTCCCTGCAGAAGTTAATAGGAAAAATAATCAACCTAGTAATAGCCCTTCAAGTGGTACAGTTTGAGTTAAGCGTATTTTTTGATGATAATAAAATTAATAAAATAACACTAAAAGACTTTCAGATTCCCCAGAAGCTGTAGCTGAGCGCGAAGAAAGATATAAAGCTAATCGGATTTATTTTGATATTACACCAGAATTAATCGGAGGGAAGCTTGTTAATCTCCCGAAACATCCCCTGGATGCGTATACATCTAGAGAATTTTTTCCATTTGATAAAACCTACGAAAAACAGACTTGCAATGACACTAGGCTACGTGTATATAAAACCTGTAAACGGTCATATTGTTATTCTCTTTATGATAGTGCTATGTATCCTTCGAAGAACATTGTTCCCGGGCCCTGTTATGATTTAAAATGTAATGATCAGGGAATGTGCAATGAGTACACCATTGCATTCTATGCTAAGTTTGGAATGAATCCCGCAAAGTTACTTAAGATTGCTAGTTCCAATTATTTGCTGAATAACTCTGTAGTGGATGACTTATCAGGAAATAAATATCTGGATTACCAGGGCATAAAAGCTCTTTCTATACAAAATAGTTGGGGGAATAACATTGCTACTGATAATTTGGTGAAAAGAGCAAAAGGGGATAAAGATATACTTAGACATATAATGAAAAAAAGTATATATGCCCGAAGAACTATGGCCACTTCTATCATCTTTTGGAAAGACTGGTTAAGTACCTTGGTTCAAGATAAAGAGAGCGGTGTACGGTTTGCTTTATTGTGTACCGCCAATATTATGCAGTACCCCAAGGCAATTAAAACATTAAGTAAAGATCCCTGCATTATTACGAGACAGTATGCCAAAGCTCTTTCGTTAGCTTCTACTCACTTTAATCATACTATGTGCCGACCTCCCAAAAATTTTGACCCAGCTACGGAGCACCCCTCTTTAGAAAATACATGGAAAGGGTATCCTTGTGCTATAATGCCCGACTATTTACAGGCAAATTGGAATCCCCATAAGTATAAATCAATTAGTACAGATAAAAAATAAGAGAATCTTATAAAGTATAAAAGTATTCATAAACACATAGATTCCCTGACCATGATTGCAGGGAGAAGGAAGAGTAAAATATGAAATTTTTAATATTGATTATCCTGGTAATGTTTAGTTCCTGTAGTACAGTGGATAATGCTATAGCAAAAATGAATGATAATCCATGTAGTAAGAAAAGTGAGAATGTAACAGAGCTTGTCATTAAACTAAACATGATTAATTTCGAGAAGAATTTTTGCGAAACCATTCTACATAAATCTACGGATAGAATGTCTCCCAAGAGGTGGAATCAATATGCTGATGCCTCAAATAGAGAGAAAAATATTTTCTTGAGAAATGGATCAAGGGATGATCCTCACAAATGTAGTATAACTGCTTCGATTCACACTACTATCAGAAGAATTAGATGGAGAAGAAATTTATGCACAAGGCTGATGCCATTCTGGACATGGTTAAAAATGGAATGGGATCTCTTTGAATTAAAAGAAGCAGGAAAAGGTGGAAACTGCGTCAAGTAGCATTAGCAGATCCCTACAGAATAAAAAAATATTGAAATATAAGAAGATAAAAAATGAGAGAGTCCTATAAAGTATATAAGTATTGGAGTATATAATAGATGATTATAGAAGAATCAGGATTCAAAAATGAAAAATGACGACCTTGGAGTTCTTTACAGGTACTATGATACGAGTGCTCATGGTTTTTATAATATCCGCTGTAAGACATTTATGATCATAAAGAAAACCCCAAAGGGCTGCTGGATTAGTTACAGTGGTAGGAAGAAATTTGTGTTGGACGAAGGCCGGAAGAAATACGCACATAGTACCAAAGAAAACGCGTTGATCTCTTTTAAGTTCAGAAAAAAAAAACAAATAAAGATATTAGCAGAACAGTTACTAAGAGCCGAACGTTGCTTAGCAATGGCCGAAGGTGGTAAGTTCACAGAAGACTTTGTACAACTTCATACTCTTTTGCCGAAGAGAGGAAATGCAGATGTCTAAAAATAAACAAAAAGGATTGGGTTGCCCCCAGTGCAAAAATAAAAAATATGTTCAAACTGCGTTTTTTCCCATAATGTTTCGTTGCCTTAAATGCAATAATATATGGACAGATGAGCCGGATGGTCGTTACGAAAAAGCATTAATTGCCCGGCAAGGTAAGTAAAATTTAACAAAAGAGGTTCCCATGATTACCTTTAAATGTGTAGATAAAGACGAAAATACCTTTTACATAGATACCCAGTGTTTTGAATTATCCGAAGGAATGATTTTATCTTATTGGGTAAATGGAGATTGTGTCCATACAGATCCATTGAAATCGTGCTTAATAGAAGAAGTGGTGGTGACCCACCGTATAATTATTCCTGGCATGAACACTGCGGACTTATAAGGAAGGGTAGTTATGGTGAACTACCCCCACCTTAAGGAGGGGGCTTCCTGTTTCACAGAAAACTGCTTAAGTTTATAAATAAACTTAGGACTAACACTTTCTCCACAAGCTTGAGATTCCGCAGTTCCTGCGGTACATTCATTTAAAATATTTATAGCAGCATTAATATCTCTGTCTAATATAGTTTTGCAATTAGAACATGTCCAGGTTCTATCGGACAAAACAAGATTTTTATTAATACTACCGCAAACATTACAAGTTTTACTACTAGGAAAGAACCTATCAACTTCTTTTATATCAGATCCAAACCAAACACTTTTATATTTCAAAAAGGTTTTAAACATACTCCAACCAACATCGGAAATAGCCTTAGACAGTTTTCTGTTTTTAACCATGCCTTTTACATTTAAATTTTCTAAACAAATTATTCCAAAGTCATTAGTCAGCCTATAACTAATTTTATGTAAAAAATCTTTCCTTTGATTGGAAATGTGTTCATGGCATCTTGCTACTTTTAATCTAGCTTTGTTTCTATTAATACTTCCTTTCTTTTTCCTCGATAAATTTCTTTGTAACTTAGCTAGTTTATTTTCTGACTTATAATAATACTTGGGGTTTGAAATCTTTTCTCCCGTAGACAATGTGGCAAAGTCTTTGATGCCAACATCGATACCAACGGCGGTTAAGCCGTTGGGGGATGGTAGTATTTCCAACTCACATAAGAAGGAAACATAATAGTTACCACTCTTGGTTTTTGAAATAGTAACACTTTTAATAGTTCCTTCTAAAAGTCTATGAAATTTAGTTTTAACCCAACCTACTTTCGGTAAATAGGTTTTATTATTATTTATTTTATATCCCTGAGGATATCTGATACTCTGTTTATTATATTTACTTTTAAACTTGGGAAATCCTGCTCTTTTCTTAAAGAAGTTAGTATAACTAGAATTTAAGTTTTTAAGGGATTGCTGTAATACTTGTGAACCAGCTTGTTTAAGCCATTCAAATTCTTTTTTAAGTTCTACCAGAAGAGCAGTAGTATCATAATAACTTAAAGATTCTTTAGTTAATTTATAAAGATTTTGTTTAACTTGAAGGAAATGGTTATAAACAAATCTAGAATGTCCAAATTGGATCGCAAGAATACCCTGCTGCCCCTGGTTTGGATAGATTCTGTATTTAAAACCTTTTTGTATTATCATATTAATATAAAACCATAAATACTAATTGTAGTCAAATGGTATTTGTGTTATTAAATTGTCAATAAGTTGTTAAATAATTCATCCCCCACCTAAAGGAAGGGGCTTTCTTATTTAGATAAGGGTAAAGGTGGTGGTATTTTTTTCAGAAACCTGGAAGAAATACCACAAGTCGGCTGGATATTATCTGCAGGATTTCCAGAAAAAGAGGAGTGGTTTCTCGTAAAACAAATTATTTATAAAATGGACAAAGAGGTTGTTGTTGCAGTCGTGGAAAGGGTAGAGACTCCCTATCCCTTAAAATAATGAAAAATATTTACTTTTATAATTGATATTTCCGGGAGAATTACAATGAATCCTATAAAAGATAATTTAGTGGAAACAAAAAACATAAAACCACTCACAGGAAATTTAACGGTAGAAAGATGTAAAACTTGCGGAGGTATACTCTCTTTAAAGGTCGAAGGTTCTGTAACGAATTCTGTCGATTCTCTTCATCCTTTTTTAAAATGTTCATGTTATGAAAAATCAGAAGAATCAACTGAATCTTAATAACTTCTAACCCGCTTCTTTGAAAAAGAAGTAATATTATTAAAGGCGTAAAGGAAATATAATGACAAAAATGATTAAGTTTAATGGTAAATTCAAAGGATCTGTTTTATTCCTTAAAAAATGTAAAGACGGATTGTACGAGGCTAAAGCTATAGATGGTAATTTAAAACCTTTTATAATTACTCATATTCCTCTTCAGTGTATTTTACAAAAAAACTTAAAGCACGGGGTCATAAGTTATTCTTTGGTTCATAATGACCAATCCCCCAAAGATAAAACTATTATGACCTATGAAGATTATATAAAAAAGGAAAAGTCTCATGCCTTATAAAGATATGAGATTTGAGTATTTATTAAAAGCATTAGCTGCCGGGTGGCATATCCAGAGAGCTTCTTGTATGTGTGGGGGCAATTATACCTGGATGCGCCCCAGAGAATCAGGAGCCCAGGAAACCGCTGGTTGTATCTGTCATACGGATTTATCTAAAGATTTCAAAGATACAGATACCCCCGAACGTGTAGTATTCACAGAAGACTTGTCTCAAAATAATAATAATAATAATAATAATAATATATGCAAGGCTTCTGGGAATATAGTTTCGGATAATCCTATGGTAGAATTTCTTTATTTATTAATGAGAGATCATTTACCTGTAGGGAAATTAGAGGGTATAATTAGGCAAATAGAAAAAGGCCGAAAAGATTCTACCGATCCCGTGCTATATAGTAACGGGTGGCTAGTGCAATATGCGAAATACTGCATAAATAGATTAATTCCAAAATCTAAACAGGAACACGAGAATGGTGCATAATGGAATCAAAATACGCTAAGTGGATGACGCCAGAAATGATAGAAAGTAAACTGAAGGAATTGGTCAGGGAGGTCAAAGACATTCTAGCAATAAAAGAAGTCCATGATATACTTCTAAAACATTTTGAAACCAAATTAATTGACGACCTTACTGCAGAAAAGGCGGCATACGAAGAAGCAAAGACCAAAGTATCATTTAATCACCCTAGCGACTGCGGAGCATGTAGAGGTACAGGTCGCCTTGCTCGGGAAACCTGCCAGTTTTGTAAGGGCTGTGGATGCAACTGGGGCGGGAGATTTGATACGCGAAAATACTAAGATAGCACGCTGTTCATGTCCATAAGTTAACCCGAGAGAGAGTGAATTAAACAATTATGAGTTTTAATACTAAAAAACCTAGTGCCAGAGATCAAAATAGTTATAATCGTAAAGATGGGAGGTCTTTATGGGATTAAGATTAAGTGATATAGAACTTATTGTTTTTCATTTGATGCTAGGCGGTTCCATTCTCATGGGTTGGCATACAGATACAATTATAGCTTTTATCTTATCAGTATTGGTTATTCAGATAATAAAAATTAAAGAAAAAATGGATAAATGATATTAGAATTATAGGTTCTTTTATCCTTGTTATCTAGAAAGAGAGTTAAACAATTATGAGTCCTAAATCTAAAAAACCACCACAACCTAGTGCCCGAGAACAAAAAATAGTTGCTAACTGGACAGCAAAGAATGGCAAACAGTTTAACGGGCAGTGGGTTGCTTTACTATTACCTAAATGCCAGGTTGTAACATGTGCTCCCTATTTAGCTATGCTTCATAATAATTTAGATCATATTCCTCTTGGTAAAAAGAAAGTAGTAATTGTGGAGGTAAAAATTTAATTATGGAGTTCTTAACACTATTTAGTATAATTACTATAATTTGTTTTTTTTGGTTAAAACCAGATAATAAATTAGTATTAGTAGATATTAAAGCAGGGAACGAGGAGATACAATTTTCTTTAGATAGTTTAAGGTCTTCTCCTAATTACCGTGTGAGGTTAATAGTAGCAACTCATCCTCAAACAAATAAAGATACACTATATTTTATGTCAGGGGATCCTTTTATGTTTATTCGTAAAAAAATTGCTAAACACCCTAATAGTTCAAGTAAAACTTTAAAAGTTCTAGCACAAGATCCATGTAAATTAGTTAGGGATGCCGCAGCTGTAAATTGTAATTATCACAAAGTTTATTATGTCAGTGCTACGAAACAACAAGTGGCCGCAATAGCGCAGTATATCCCCCGTATTTACTGTGGATATACTGCAAATACATGTGCTCCGATAGTAGGTAAAAAAAAGAAAGATAGAAAATTATGAAAATAAATATAAAAAATAAATGTCCCGGCAATGTTATAATTG
>Ga0307928_10002291_pt1 | contig 14726 bp, 22 predicted proteins | sample AceLakmetagen232_FD_201815 | JGI IMG/M metagenome (GOLD analysis project Ga0307928, IMG submission 201815) | Saline water microbial communities from Ace Lake, Antarctica - #232 | ecosystem: Environmental > Aquatic > Non-marine Saline and Alkaline > Saline | place: Antarctica: Ace Lake... | reverse complement strand
TTGACGCCGACGATGCCGACCAAATTATTCAATTTGCTTTGTTTGGAGAAATAATTTACGGTTAAATTTATATACCTTTTTAATTATTTTCGTAACGTATTTAACAAGGGGGTTCTCCCCCTATTTTACTAACCAAAAAATTTATTCCTATGGAAAAGACAACAACAGAACAATTAATAGAAATTGAAGTTCACAACAAGGCTGTCAGTAATGAAAGAATCGCTTTAGTACAGGTTCAAGTAGATAAAGAAAATGCTTTTAGAAATGAAAAGAGAGATAAAGTATATGCTATTGAGCAAAAGTATGATAAAAAGACAGCCTCTTGTCGAAAAGAAATTGACCGTATCAGTGCAGAGTCTGACAAAAAAGTTATAAGCAAAAAAGAGCTTGAGACAAAAATCAAGCTTCGTACAATTATTGATCATCTTTTAACAGATGCCTCTTGTTCATATGGACATGGGCAATGGAAAAGTGAAGATGTTATCGGGGAGATAGACGGTAATATGTTTACGGTTACTGTTCTTGTTGAAGAAAATAACAAGGTAAATAAATTTACTTTGCGATTCTATGCAGGATTCAAAAATTATTACCTATCCAATTATTTCAGTGATATTCTTATTGGATGTTATAATCTATGTCAAAGAACTTTTAAAACAAAAAAAGAGGCATTGGAATACTCAGAGAAAAATTCAAATAATATTATGTCTCCCCTGTATGAAAGAGAGAATGAATTATTCAAGTTGATTAAGAGATTTGAATATGATGTACTGAAAGAATTTGATTTTAGATTGGTAAGACATAATGTATCACAAGAGAGACTTACGTCTTTCTCTCAGAGAAAAGCAACTTTTTTGTTTAATGGGTATAAAGAAAACTCTGATTCTTGCAATGTTGAGTATATTGGTGATGGTGAATTTGTTGTTGACAATGACAATAAAGAACTTATTGAAAAACTTAAAATTGCTATTGCTTGGGGCAATGTTTGTAGGATACCCGAAAAGATGATTAAAATTAAAGTTAACATTCCTGCATAATAAGTCAGGGAGATAAAAATAAATCTATTTTTCTCTCCCTATTTTATATACCTTTTTAATTATTTTCGTAACGAACGGGGCTATGAATAGTTAAAACCCTTATCTTTGTGGGAGGGATAAAACCACAAATAAATAAATAAATATAGTATGAGAACAATTAAAGAAGATATTGGAAACGCCAATATCAGTTTAGAAAGGGCTAAGGCGGAGGCTGGTGACCCTAGACAATTTATTAAAGCTAAAAAAAGTGATGCTGATTACAAAGTAATTTTGAAAAGCAGACCTTATGCTGATGATAAATTAAAGCAAGGAACATTTTATTTGAAAGAAAAATAATGTTCTTTATAGCGTGCGGTGGCAAGGGTTTTATTATTTATAGCCCTTGTTACCTTTTCGTTATTTTTCTTAATGAAAGGTAACGGTTTGGCTATGTACCGTAAAGCGTAGCACAATGTTTAATCTTAGCACTTACCTTAATCGCTTTATGGTGTATAGGTGGTGTTAGCAAATCGGCTTTATTATGCAAAATGATAAGTTACAAAAATTAATGAATGACACTTATTCCGCTTGTATTAAGTATAAAAAACTATTGAAAGAATTAGAGCGTGAATATGAGCAAAGATTTGGAAATAATCCATCAAGTATTGACGATGATTTTTTTATAGATACTTTTCATTATGGAAGTGGAAGCAGAATGACAATTAAGCAAATGGAAAATGCACAGCTACATTCTTAGCTGTTTGCTAACGTAAGTATAAACCAAAAAACCACAGATATGAAACAAATGACAGAAGATCAATTTGACGAGAAGTTTACAATACAAAAAAATCATCTAACAGGCAACGAGGCTTTTGGCGGTATGTATGAAACTTATGATGAAGAGTTGGAATATGTATTCAAACTTGCAAAAAAAGAGGATAGAGTTTGGACAATAATTGAGGGTGACAAAGGTTGTGCTGATTGTACTTTTGAAAAAGAAACTACAAAACAATCTATGCTAAATGAAGATTATGATTGTCCTCATGACTGCCCAATCTCACAAACTCCTACTTTTTACGCAACAGGATTTCACATTGTAAACCGTCTAGGTTTTATTATTACAAATGAAGTATACACAGAAGAAATTGAGGTGAAACTTGAGGACTGATAAACTGGGGGTTCTCCCCCCCCTATTTAAACCAAAAAATTATATCTTATGAAAAAAGAAAGATTTTAATATCGAAGTATGTCGGATTGGGTATGGACACAAAACAATAAGAGTCAAGGCAGTCTCCCAAGAAGAAGCAGAGACACTTGCTCTAAACGAAGCTGGTGATCATGAGTATTCTGAGAAAGATGCGGATTACGTTCTCCCTAATGGTAGCAAGAGTTATTCTACAATGGACTTGGATGATGATGTTAATGCCACAGATGTAAGAAAGTCACTTGATAAAGGTCAATTGATTGGAATTGTAAGCGAAGAAAAAGGTGGGATAATTGCTTATGCAATTGGTCAGGAACACGCAGATTTAATTGCAAGAGCATTAGACACTGATGATTCAATTAGTATTAAAACATTAAAAGCAATGGCAAAAAGTCTTGTTGATGATGGTTTTAATTATGAATACACAAGAGGTATTTGTGAGTTAATTGGAGATGCTGATGGAATTGCAGATGTCCCTCTTGACGAGAGATCATACCAAATTTGTGAAGAGTTAGGTTTGGAAACTGACTTGACTGAAATTGACTCGTCTCATAAGAAGTTGAGAGAAAAACTTGAGGGGATTACAAACCAACTTGCAACTGTAAAAAGTTGGTGTGAGATTCCAGAAGAAACAGAAGCAGGGATAAATGGCGTACTTGATGAATTGAATAAATATTGTATTGGTTAATGTCTGGGGGATGTCTCCCCCCTATTTTCATATCTAAATTTTTTAAATAACACCTGGGGAGAAGTGGTTAGCTTCCCTATTTCATAATTGTATTGGTTAATAAAATTAAAAGCCCCAGGTCTTAATTGATCTGGAGCTTTTTTTACTAAAACGTAACAAAAGGCGATAACTTTAAAATTGTCGCCTTGTAGAACGTATCAGGTTCGAACTGATGATCTGTCATAGAAAGTGACAGTGCTAACCACTACACTAACGTTCCATCTTGTAACGCAGACGGGGCTCGAACCCGCAAGCCTTTCAGCATAAGATTGAAAATCTTACTACTTAGTCCAATTTTGTATACTGCGCCATAAAAAAAGAGGGACACTTTACAGCATCCCTCTTTATATATATCATTTAGTTATTTTACATAATTAGAGCAGGGACACTTTCGTGAACTGTTCCTCCTCAACATATGTATAAACTTTTTTCATAACAAAATTTTAATGTCACACAGGTTGTGACTAACCCCTCATCTTAACTTTTACCGAGAAACTTGTAGGTTTTTTCTCAAAGGCAGTTTATTTAACGCAGCTTCACTTCTGCTTTTGTCTTAAATTAAAATCTTTCTTTTTTCATAATCATATTTTTCTATATATACGCAAATGTACAACAAAAAGTTTCAATTTGCAATAATAAATATGAAAAAAATTTCTTTTTCTTTTTTCTTTTGTGATTTTCCACTTTGCATATACCAAAAAAAGATGATAAGAGACGATAAGAAGATGATAATTATTGTCTCTTAAAAATAAATTCATTTTTTTTATATACCTTTTTAAATTTTTTCGTAACGTAAGAAACAAACAAACAAATAAATCTTATGTAAAACAAAATCGAAACATTAAAGAATGTGATTTCATCTTGGGATGAAAATCATGAGTACCACAAAGACCTTTTAGGAATTCTTAAATTTGTTGAAGAGAATCAAATGAGAAAAATATGTTGGTGGAGTAAATTAGATGTAATAGTAGAGATTAACAACAGAAACAAAGACCTTCCTGAAGACCAGCAGATCACGTTTACAGAAGAGTTAGCAGATGAAACGCTTGACCATATGGAAGAAGATGGAGACGCTGGAAATGGCTTCGCATGGGATGATCTTTCCATGGCTTTAGATAAAGCTTTAGAAAAATAAATCTATTTTTTTATATACCTTTTTAAGTTTTTTCGTAACGTTAATATGAGGGGACTCTCCCCTATTCAAACTAAAAAAACAAACAAACATGAAAACAACAAAATTTTACAAAGTCTGTTTACTTGATGGACACAAAGCGAATGAAGATCAAATCAAAGACGGGTGTCTTAAAGATGCATTTTGCGACACAGTTGCAGAATACTCCAGAGGCGAAGCAATAAAGAAAGCTCGTATGTTCGGAGGCAAAATAGAAATTGCTCAGGAAGTAAGGTATATGTTTATCAATATCGAAATCCGTGACGGCGAAAGAGAATATAATTGCAAATCTGTTTTTAGCCTTGATGCTGAAATAAATCTGAATGAATATGCAGAAGATTACCCAAAGAGTTTTCATGGTGAAGGTAAGACCGACGATGATGAATGGTATTGGGACTCATGTGGTGAAACAATGTGCCGCTTACATAATTACAAGGAGGTTACAAAAGTAGAATATGACGTTCTTAGAAATATAATCTAAAAATAAGCAGGGGGGTTCTCCCCCTATTTTTATAAACCAAATACACATACCATGGATTTATTTGATAGAGTTGAGACGTTACCTCAAGAAGTACAAGATGTTTTAATGAAGTTTTCTGAGCATGAACAAACATATGAAACCTGTGCAAATCTGGTCAGTGAACTTGAACTTGTTGGATACACTTGTGATTATGGATTAGATGCCTCACCATATGAGTTGGAGAAAATTGTAAAATCTTAAATTTTTTAAATTGAATTTATTTATTATCTTTGCCGTATGATAAATATACAACCTGATTTTTTACGGAGAATAGTTAATGGTAAATATCCATTTGCCAGTATTCCACTTTACAAAGAAAATTCTATTCGATATTTGAATACAGAGTTTGAAAGATGCAAAGTTTTATTTAAAAATAGGATTGAGGTTCCTGATGGATTGTCTCCCCAAGAATTCAATTTCTTTATGTATAATATGCAAATTGAACTCTTCGATCAAATAGAAAAATTGGAACAAGAGCATAAAGAAGAATTAAAAACTTTAGCTATTAAAACAATCAGAAAACTTTATAGTATTCCTGAACATATTAATCTTACTGCTGATCTTACAATTTTTAAAGAAACTTGTGAAAATAAATTTAAAGATGAAGAAGTTGAGTTTGCAATAAATAGCGAAGAACAATTTCATAAACTTCAAGATGAAATAGAAAAACAAATCATACTAAATGGATTAATACAGGGTAGTTCAATAAAAATATGGTCCAGTATATATTTTCTAATTAAAGATGAGTTAGACCAAATAAATCCCCTTCTCATAAATTTGTATGATAAATATTCAGCTCTTACAAGTATTTCATTTTGGGTTAATCCAATTGATTTAATGATTCAAATAGTTGACGACGGCCAGGCAATGTCTCAAGGAAGCTGTCAAGTAAAAGATGAAGAAACTATAGGGGTTGTTGGGAATAACCTCCCAGTGTTGCTTCACGAGTTGAATAAGGGGGCAATAACATATCTAACACTTCATGGTCTCCCCGCAAATTTAACAGATCAAGAATTAGATTATGTCCTTTCAATAAGCAATAAATTTTCACATGAAATATGGCACTATCTACTCTCCCCTACATTGTGGTCTGATTTTTTAAAATCTATTGATATAAATTCTTCTGAATTGCCAAAAATAATTATGGATTTGTCAAAACTTCCTTATAGAGAATTAACTAATTATTTAAATAAAATAATAAAAGAGATATGAATAATCCAATTATAGAAGAGCCACAAGTCATCCCAAAAGAGAAACCAATTGTAAAACCTGAACCAGGTGATGACCCATGGAAGTTGCCTAAACATACACCATTTCCAAAAATAAAACCTAAAGCCTGAAAATAAATTTAGTTTTTTTTATATACCTTTTTAAGTTTTTTCGTAACGTAAGTATAAACTAACACATATAAAGAAATGACAACAATAGAAATTTACAGAAAAGTGTATGAGAGTGTGAAGGGTTATTTTGAATTAAATCGTATTCCTTCCCCAGGGGATTTCCTCTGGACAATTATTATTAACGGAAGATTTGATGGTAGGAAAGTAATTTTTGTCCCCACTCTTAGGCGTGAGGATAACACTTGCGACGGCGGCTGGTTTATTGGCATCGCCGAGGCAGAAGAGCAGGGATACATTCCCACAAATGTTAAGTTCTCCCCAAAGCTGCAGTTGGATTATAGCAGGATGTCTGACATATGTGATGAGATGACCGAAGAAGTATTTGGAATTACCGCTAAGGAGGCATGCATCATAAGCTTAAGAAGCATGAGGGAATCCGCATGAAGAAGATTGTAAAAAATTGGGACGAGCCTCAACCTGAGGTTCTCCCTCAACCAGAAGTTCTTCCAGATACAAAACCAAAAGTTCTCCCTCGACCAGAAGAGGATGATGAAGTGTGGAACGTTCCTAAACCGAAAGTTCTCCCTAAACCGAAAGCATTTATTAATTAAAAATTTACAGCAATGAGTGAAAACATATCCAGTATCGAACAAGACAAAGTATTTGTCCATGAGTATAACAATGGAAGGAAAAACTCAGCCTTCAGTAAGATTTACGAAAAGTATCACGCCAAAATTAGATTTAAGTTTTTGATCAGCTGCAGGGATGAAGATTTAGCTGACGACCTGGCTAGTGAAGTATTTGTTAAAGTGTATGAGAACCTCTCAACATTTGATGATGAAAAAGCTTGTCTGAACACTTGGATTTCTACGGTAGCTACATATCACCACAGAGACTATTTAAAGAAACGTTATGTGAAAAATGTTGTTTCTATGGACATGTCTTATGGAGATGACGAAAGACCTGGAGCCGTTCAGTTTCCATCTGACTCTCTTACACCATTTCAGATTGTGAATAAACTCGACATGAAGAAGACAGTAAGAGACATAGTTGAACTCTCTCTTAAAAATGAAACCATGCGTACCATTGTTGACATGAGATTCTTCAGGGAGATGAGCATGCAAGAAATGGCTGATGAAACTCAGATTCCTTTAAATACTGTAAAGATTCATTTACACAGAGCCAAAGGAATCATGGCAAAATATATTGAGGAAAAAGGAGGAAAAGAAGCAATTTTATATTGATATTCTGTGCCATAATGTTTATACTTAAAAAAAACATTATGGCACATCCTTGGATAACAAAATATCAAAAAAGTAAAGTTGAAAAATCTAGAGCTGAGATTTACAAATCATTCCTAAATAAAAAAGAAACTTGTTTCTTCGATGCAAGAGACGAACCACTCCCAATAAAAGAAGAATATATAAACAATCATATAACATCCCATCATAAAATGGCTGAGTGGTCTTCTGATAACCATCGCAAATTGAACCTGCCAAAATTTAAACACGTTGGATTAGATCAATGTATACTTGCTCACAAAAAAGAAGCCGTCAAAGATTATCAGAAACGTAATATTATAGAGAAATATAAAACTTCCCCCTCAAAGATTACTATAGGTTCCCTGGAAAAATGGGGGGTTTATAAAGTCGATAACAATGGTAATTGGGACTTAGTTGCAAAATGTGACACAACCTCAGAAGCCGAGGAAGAAGTGCGATGGAGAGCCGAAGAATTTAATATAGAAATCAACAAGCAAACAAAAATTGCTGAGGCAATAAATAAACACAAAGGAACTTACTTAATCTTTCCTATTTTTGAAATAAAATAATATTCACTTAAAACAATTTGTCATGAGAAAATTAAATCTATTTTTTATTCTCCTGATAACTGTGTCAATTTTTTCTTGTCAGAGAGAAAGCCCCGAAGCTTTAAGAATTGTAATTAGTGACTGGGAACAATCTTATTCCAAGCGTTACGGATTTTATGATAATGAGGATGAATTTCATTATTGTACAGGTGTAGCCTTAGCTGAAGATTCAGTTCTTATCGACTCACTATATGATTATGACGTGACTGGTGGTTTCTATTCTGTGGAATATAAGAGGGACACTTTCCCAATGATAGTCGATACAGTATTTCAGGATTTTATTGTTTACATTCAAATTTACAATAACACATGGGCCACCATCCAATACTATGATGTCCTCTATCTCGCAGAATTCAATGACAATACAATCAGAGAATTCTCATTCGATGGTTCAGGAATCAAAGCAGGATACTGTGCAAATGAACAAATTTTTATCAAAACAAAATCAAAAAAAGTTACTAACATATTCTGGGAAGAATATAAATACCAAAATTAATATGAAAAAAATGCAAATTGTAGATTCAATAAACTGGGATATCCAGGAAGAAGGAATTCAAACGTTAAATTCAGAAATACACCTGGAGGGTTGGAAATCAATCAGGAGAAACGATGATGGGGGGTTACTATCAATTAAGCCTGAAACTTATAATCCCATGACCATGGTAAAATTCCTGGATAGAGTAGAAGGAATCCGCCAGATATGTGGATTTGATCTGCACGGGTACCAAGAGGTATACGGCGGAAAGATAATCTTGGCCTACCTGAAGAATAACAATGTCACTTCCAATATCGGTGGACACAAAATTGAGGACTATATGGTCCTTGGAAATTCTTATAATGGAAAGACCCCCTTTATGGTGGGAACTTCAACTGTGTTGCTAAGATGCATGAATCAGTGGGGCTCAATTCACAAGCTTGCCTCTGTGAGACACACAAAGAACTTTGACAAAAGAATGATTGAACTGTATAAATACATAGATACTTACAATATCAGAAAAGAAGAAATGTATACAGCATTCAATAAGTTTGGTGAAAAAATCGTATCTGAAAAAATGAGAGAAGATATGGTCCGCTTTGTCCTGGGAATGAAAAAGACTGACAAGCTGGATAAAGTAAATGGAAAAGTAAGGAATCAATATACAGAGCTGCAGAGAAACATAACAAGAGAAACAAAAGACCTTGGCATGAATCTTTGGGGGATGTTTAATGGCGTAACTAGATACACCACACACGAGAAAACTGGTAAGCATGAAACACTCGGAGCTCTGTTTGGTTCCAAATCTTTAATAAATCAAAAGGCATATCAATTCGCTCTCAAATCCGTATAATTAAAAAAGGGAGATTAATCTCTCCCTATTTAAAAATTTTTTCATATATATGAGAAAATACAAATTATGACAAATACAAAAAACTTAAAAAGAACTAAGGATATTTTAAAAGAAATTATATATCTTTGCTATGAAATAGATTCTGAAAACTTTCAGCAAGAAATTGCGTCTCTTGAGAGGGGGATGGATAATAAAGAACAAACAGCAGAGGAAGTAATTGAAAATATCTACGAAATCCAAACAACAGTTGAAATATTTTCAGATGATGTTGAACCCGAAGAGTATAATAAAATAGAAGAATTAATATTGGAACTAACAGAAATAGAATAAATATGAGAGATTACACAGTAACAATTTTTGTATTACTGGCAGTTTTATTTGCCATACTTAGTATCGCCTTATTCGCCTTATTCACATTTTCATTTACACACCCAGCCCCCTATTACATGGAGGCATCCTTTTTCGGAATAGCAGCTTTGCTGTTTATGGGAATAGCAATGATTTTAAAATCACAAATTAATACCACAAATTCAATTTTTGGATTATATTACTACATCAAAGATGAACTGGCACAACCCAGCATGGAACAAACAGCATTAATTACCTACGATGAAGATCAACTCAAAGAGAAGTTAAAAACAATAGAGGAAGATCACCCACTTAGGACAATTTTAAAAGATGCACTGGATGAACTGCAGAGAAAAAAAGATGAGCTTCCAGTAAAAGATTTGGCAACAGATGACCTTGATAAATTGCTAAAGAAAGCTATCAAAACTGAAGACTATAAAAAAGCTGAAGAAATAAAAAAGGAAATTTCTAATAGACAAAATGAAACTTAATTTCTTTTTAATCGTATATGACATTGAAACGTCTTGCTGTTTCTATTGTTGTAATGTTTTAAAAGGGAAAAAATCTTCAAGTTTTTCCCTTTTTTTTATATACCTTTTTAAATTTTTTCGTAACGTTAATAAAGAAGCATATGGATTATAAAGATATCAAAAATGATGTCACAGTCACCATTGATGGTTGTGGTATATACAGCATTGTAAAATTCAAGAAAGGTTCTAGATCAATCGTCGTTGTAAAAGATATTGAACGGGGGGATGGATGGTATGAACCAAAACAAAAACATATTGGTATAAAATACCTAAATAAAGACGGAAAACAAACAGGTTGGAGCCGTGGTGAAAATTATTGCTACGGAGAAAAACTGGATGTTAAAATCTCTCGGTTAAAAAAAATAAACACTAACAGCTTACCCGAACTCAAGAGAATAGATGGCCACGCCATCTCCGTAAATTGGAAGCTGCAATATAAGCAATAACTTAAATCCCATAACCATGAAAGCTATAAAATATTCAGAAGTCAAAACTTCTAAGGAAGTAACATTACGTACTGGACAAGAATTGTTGGACAGCTTCATTAGCACTGATGGGGGATTTGTTTGCCCATCTACTATACTGCTTACAGGAACAAGTGGTGCAGGTAAAACTACACTAGCATACTTCCTTCAAATGGTATTTGATTCAGTTCCTACATATTTCTATTCACGAGAAAGCACATCTTCAACCGTGAAGAATCAAATGAAAAGATATAACATCAATCACGAAAATGCTTTTATATCTGATCGTAGAAATGTAGAGACCTTTGATGAATTCATAGCCGACCTACACGAAGTTAAGCCTAAGGTAGCTATCATCGACTCTATTCAAATGTTAATCGACCAAGACCTCTCAGACCTTTCACCAGAGAAAGCTGCTCTATACATAATCGAGAAAACCAGACAGTGGGCAGAAGACACAGGAGGAGTTGTCATCGTAGTTTGTCAACTTACAAAAGATGGAGACTTCGCAGGTTCCTCAAAAATTGAATTCCTTTTTGACGCCCATCTGAAAATGGTATATGATCGCAAAAAAGAAGAAAGAATAATGTTCTGGAAGAAAAATAGATTCGGAGAAACAGCTGAACTATTCTATAAATTCGTTACCGAAGGAATCAAATTCTTTACACCAGAACAATGGGTTGCTGCAAAAGAAAAACTCGAACTCTCAGATTTTATAAACAAATCTATTATGTCTTACATATCTCTTATTAAAACTAGTTCACCGAACTATAAAGTTTTCAAAAAAGAATATAACAAAGATGTAAATAAACTGTTTGCCGAGGGGCATCGAGGAATTGAACTCACCGTAAAAGGAATTCAGTTAATACAAAAGTATATTGTTAAATATGACCTAAAAGCTTATTAAAATGAAACTTACAATTAATAAACCAGGGGCAAAACAATACCCCCCACACAGAATCAGCATCGAAGATATTAAAAAATTCGATTTTCTTAAAACAAAAAGTAACAAAAATTCTTTGTCAATTGTTCAGGGGGTTATAACTCTCAAATCAGGAGAACAGATTTCAAACCTATCCCAGGGGTGCATCAAATCAATTAAAAGTACATTGGGATTAATTGCACCCAAACCCGAGACATCCGAATATAAAGAAGGAACAAAAATTGTGATAAAATTAACTTATACTATCTGAAACCTTTTTTAATTTTATTCGTATATGATATTGTTCATTGGCTGATGTTGGTCAAGAGCATAAAGAAAGTTCTTTGATTTAATCTGACAAGCCTTGATAATCCGTGGCGAAGTTCTTCTGAAGTAGTCAGTTTCAGAAGACCGCATAAACGGTAGAAACAAGCAGGCGCAATGATGGTACCTAGCGCTGGGCAAATTATTTCTGCTATTGCAGACGCACGTTGCTATCTACTCTTGGCTTCTGCCAATCGAAAGATTGAGATGCAGATGACCTTCGAGAAGCAGCACAATTCCGACACACGCCCGAAGAATGATCTTATTTCCCCCCTCTACAAAAAGGACTTTGCTAACCAGCGATTCGCAAGATGATAGGTGAAGGAGTCTGAAGCGTGGAGGGGGGAATTTTTTTTGCCCCAAATGAAACTTTTCTTAATTCAATTCGTATATATAAGTGAGTTTAAAATGTTAGTATTGTGTTTCTTCTTAATTAAATCCCCTGCTGGAAAACGGTAGGGGATTTTTTTATGTTTTCTAAAATATAGCTTGTTATTTTGAAAAATTTCTAGTATCCCTCCTGTTAGATTTTTTTATATTTCAAAAAACAATGTCTTTCTTTAGAAAATTTCTAATTACACATCTCTCCCCTCCTCTATTTTCCCTCCAAGTGAAACTTTCTCCCCATCTAAATCGTATATAATAGTACCTGGTCCCCTGGTTTCTCTTAAGAACCCCTGTGATCTGACCTGAGTCTACGGACTTAGTTGGCCAGGATGTCAGAGGGGGTTCTTTTTTTTTGTGGTTTTCCCCTCTGCTTATACCCCTACGTAAAGAATTCTACTTGGTCCATAGTTTGACCCCTCACTTGGTCCCCCAGTCAAGAGTCTATTTTAAACATGGGCTCCTTAGGAATCCCCCAGCATAGTTTGACGGTGATAGGATGATGTCTTATAATCTTAAAGAGGGGTTTTCTTTATTTCCCCCCGACCAGCCAACAGCACTCAATATTTCTCAAAGAATCCCCTTATTAAAATGTCAAGGTAGAGTTTCATATTTTACAAAGTTATGTGATCTTTTGTTATGGGAAAACGTAGGGGAATTTTTGGTGGGGGAAAGTGGGAAGGCAGATGGGAGTTTAGGTGGGGGAAATTATCCCCTCCTTTAAAAAATAAATTTAATTTTTTGGTGCTCCCTTTGGTTCGATCTCTCCCCCAGCATAGTCCATTTTTTATAAAAAAAATCAAGGTTCTATATTTGATCTTCTATTTTTATTCTTAAATGGGGGGTATCAAATTCTGATATATAAATTGGGCAAATCCTGTACACGTTACAAAACCGTATCGCCAAGTTTAGTCTCATATATTTTTATTGGATTCTCCCTAGTTATGTAATTATCTATCAGCCAACTAGTTAAAAGAAGAAAAATTTCGAATTGGGTATCAACCTTCCTTTTTGGCAAAAAAATCGAAGAAAATTTCCCCCACTTTTACCCACCCTCTCCCCTTCTGAGACGTGCCAAAAATACTGGTATAAAATAGTATAGAAATCAGCAATAAAAAAAACACCCCTACCACGATGTTAACGGGGTTTTTTTATGAAGAGAAGTAAAGGTTCTCCCTACCCCTTAAAGTTCTTTAAATCGGGTTTAAAATACTTATAGTGTTTATATTCTCCCTCGTGTAGTATTTTATCTTTTTTTACGGCTTGGTTTATGTAGCTACAGAGAGGTTGAAAATTTGTATAGTGACAAAGTTTGATTACTTCTTTTTTTGTGTCAGCTGAGGCCAGGGGTATGATATGATCGAAGTGCCATGTTTCATTAATTTTTCCTGTATATCTACCGTGGTTGTACCAATTCATCCAGGGGTCAAATTGTTCTTCGATGTATTTTTTAAATTCTTCAAATGAGCATCCGAGGATTTTTTCTGTTCTACTATCTTTTTTGTACCCCCTTTTTTTAATAGAGCTTCCAATTAATCCTCTGACATTTTGTATTATTTTGTTTTTTAATTTAATTGCTTTTGTTCTCTCTTCATTTAATAAAATTTGTTCAGTAAAGTAATCAAGAGTTTTTTGTAAGTCCACGAGTCTATTCTTTTTTCTTTCTTTTTCAAGTTCTTTAGTTTTTTTTAAATTCTCACGTTCCAGTTCTTTTTCTTGGAGGAGTTTAATTTTTCTCTCTTCTCTTTTTTTTTCTTGAATTGGTTTTAGTTGTACTCTTAGTTTTCTTTCTTCTTCGAGTTTATTTTTTTTCAATCTAGCCTCAGCTTCACGTTTGATTCTCCTGGCTTCTTTTTCTTCGTCAAGTATTAGGTATTTTATTCTTCTTTCCTCCTGATCAATTTCCCGTTGGATTTTTTTTTGTTCCTTTTTTATCTTCTCTTTTTCTATTTGAACTTGTCTGCAGTCTTTACAATAGTCTCTGGTTCCGTCTGGGGTTTTTTTATCTACTTGGAACTCCCACAGTCCTTTTTCTTCTTTGCAGATGGTACAAACCTTATATATAGCATCTACTTCCATATTAGGATTGGTTTTCGTTGTAATGGCGAAATGATTACACAGGAGACAGATAATTTGTTTTTCTTATCTTCTGGAGCAATCTTTTTTCTTCCCATAATTTATTTGTTAATAATGATTATACATGCAGATATATTTGTGCCACTTTTTTTAAAAGTACCAGCCTCAATTTCTAAAACTTCAGCATTTAAATCTTTAAGCCAACTCCTAAATTTAGTTTCTTTTTTATTTGATGAATCTTTCCAGTGATTGGATGCTACAGAAACGATTTTACCACCAAGTTTCAACAATTCAAACATTCTTCTGATATGGTCTATATCTTGATTTTTTGAAAAAGGTGGGTTAGCTATAATTCTATCATAAATAGGTTGATTTGGTATAGTTAGAAAATCTCCTTGTTCTGGATGATATCCCCTTTGTTTCATTATAGAACAATTAATATCCATAAGTTCTATGGCAAGTATTGTTCCTGTGTTTTTTAGCTTTCTTTCTATTGCTTCGATAA
>Ga0307928_10002290_pt1 | contig 14726 bp, 5 predicted proteins | sample AceLakmetagen232_FD_201815 | JGI IMG/M metagenome (GOLD analysis project Ga0307928, IMG submission 201815) | Saline water microbial communities from Ace Lake, Antarctica - #232 | ecosystem: Environmental > Aquatic > Non-marine Saline and Alkaline > Saline | place: Antarctica: Ace Lake... | reverse complement strand
AGCTTGTATGCTGGAAATGCTTTAGACGGCGGGGCTTCTGCAGCTGAGGCAAATGAGTGGCTGAATACAGGCGACAAGGCTGCAGCGAACAGCGGTATTAATATGAATGGCGCGCCTGTTGACCAGCATGGCAATCCGGTAATGGCGCAGCCTAAAAGCCTTATCTAGTAAACTACGCCTGATGAGAGTTTATAACTCGAAATAACCCCTGCGGGGGTTATAGCGTAGGCCCATTGAAGAGGCTGTGAGTGGGACAAGGCCCGCCCTTAGCTGTGAGCGCTTAAATCTTTTTAAGCATTGACAGCTAAGACTGGACAGGCGGGATGTGGTAGCCAGATACGAAGCCTCTTAATATAAATAGGGTAGGGCTGTGGACGCACAGCCTTTAGCCTTAAAACAGAAATGGTAAGAATTGAAAATAATTCGCGACTATGAAACATGCTCAGCGGTTGATTTGGCAAAAGCGGGTGCTGCAAAATATGCGCAGCACCCGTCTACCCAGGTTATTTGTTTGGCTATAAAAATAATAGCTGAGGGGTGCCCTGACGAGTCTTTAATCTGGGTTAATCCTAAGTTTAGAAGGCTTCTACCAGGTAGCCACAAGCTGCATCTTATCAGTGATTTTGTGCTTCAGGCGTACTATAATGGAACTACTACAACAGAGTCACACAATGATGGATTTGAACAAGCCATTGATAGGTATATAATGGAGCCACGCTATGACGTACCAATGATACCACTTGAGCGTAGATCCTGCAGCGCAGCGCAGGCGGCAACAAACGCGCTGCCGCGTGATCTGGAAACGCTATCAGAAGCCCTGGGCCTGGCGGCTGCGGGTAGGGGTAAAGACTTGGCGGGCCACGCACTCATGCTTAAGATGTGTAAGCCACTACCAATGAATAAAAAGAGATGGGAGAAACTTGATGGATTGCTTATCGGCTGTACGTATTACGAAAGAGCTAAACAGATGTATAGAGAAGCGTCTAACGCCAAAGGCAAAGCATACAGCACGTTTGTCGCAGACAACTGGAGTGACATTGCGGCGGAGGGTTTTGACCCCGCCAGCTTCCTTTTCTGGCACCACGATACAGTTGAGGGCGCGCAGGATCTTGTGCGACTATGTCAGTATTGCCTGCAGGATGTAGAAGCTGAGTATGATGCAAGCACCCGGATGCCTCCTATGAATTATGATGATATGAAATTGTGGAGGCTTGACCAGGAGATCAATCAGCGTGGTGTGCACATAGATGTAAAAGGCGCACAAGATGCTATCAATATGGTTAACGATTACAAAGCATACATGACCGCTCAGTTAAAAGATGTAACTGGTGGTAAAATACAGACAGTTAACCAGCATAAAAAGATAAAAGAGTACTGCTTTCAGCGCGGGGTTGATATGCCGAATACGGCAAAAGATACACTTGAATATTTTTTAAGAGATGTGGAGCTGCCAGGTGACGTCAAACGTTTACTTGAGATTAGAGTTGCCTGTGGTCAAACGTCGACCACGAAATATGAGGCTATGCTACGTGCGGCTTCGGAGACCGACGCTAGGGTACGCGGGGTGTTTATCAACAATGGAGCTGCTCCAGGAAGATGGACAGCCAAGCTACTTCAACTCCACAACATGCCTCGCGGAACGTTTGAGCTTAAAACAGATGAGGATATTGAAGCAGCATACAGAGCTATGGCCTGTGGGTGGGGAGAAGTGGAAGCATTGTATGGCGATGTTATGGGCCTTGCCGCTTCAGCTGTGCGCGGGGCCATCACAGCAGCCCCAGGAAACGAGTTTATAGTATCAGATTTCAGCAGCATTGAAGCGCGTATGCTTCTCTGGATGGCGTGCGATGAAGTGGGCCTGCAGGTGTACCGGGACGGCAGGGATGCGTATATGGTTGCAGCCTCTGATATTTTTGGAGTTAAGTACGACGATGTTACGGGTGCTCAAAGGTCTGTAGGCAAGGTGTGCATACTATCCTTGGGCTACGGCGGCGGCATTGGAGCTTTTGCGTCAATGGCGCGGAATTATGGCATTGACCTGGAGACACTAGTTGCACTTGTCATGCCAACTGCTACCGGTTATGAATTTAAAAAAGCTGAGTCTATAGCTAAAACGTATTTAAAAAACTTAGAAGATGCTATCAAATTAAAACTTGAAAAGAACGTTGGTAATGCGAGTTTTCTTGACCGTATGAGTTTAGAGGCTGCTATGTCCTGCGATATAATAAAACAGAGATGGAGGGTTGACCGGCCTAAAGTGTTAACATTCTGGAGCGCTTTAGAAACTGCAGCTTTTGCAGCTATACAAAATCCAAGTCAAACATTCTCAGCTGGGCCTTATATAAAATTTGGTATGATGAAAGACTACCTGCTGATGCAGCTTCCGTCCGGCAGGTGCGTGCGCTATTATAAACCACAGATCCTGAAGCGTAAGAAGTTTGGAAAGTTCGTCAACACAATAACATACATGCGGGTGAATGAAGGCCAGTGGCGGCGTGTTGACACATATGGCGGTAAACTCTGTGAGAACGCTGACCAGGCCGCAAGCAACTGTTTGCTGCGCCACGCTATGTTTAAGTCAGAGGAAGCTGGGTACCCAATAGTAATGCACGTACACGACGAACCTGTAGCCGAGGTGCCTGAAGGTTCAGGCGATCTTGATTTTTATAATAGTCTCATAATCCAAACACCGGACTGGGCGCTTGGGCTTCCTATGGCATCGGAAGGTTGGCGGGGCAGACGGTACAGAAAGGCATAATATGCAACATCATATGGTAGTAATTAACGGGCACCCCGGGGTTGGTAAAGACAGCTTTGTAGACTTCTGTAAGGAGTGTGCGCCAGGGCAAATTGTTGAGAGTATAAGCAGTGTGGACAGAGTTAAAGAGGCTGCTGAGATCCTGGGCTGGGGTGGTTTAAAGGATGATTATGGCCGCTCGTTCCTGTCGGAGCTTAAAGACCTCAGCACGCAGTACTACGACGGGCCACTTGTGTATATTATGTCAGCTTACAATCTGCAGCATAGTGTAGCCACACAGCATAGCAAGCGCCTTGTGTTCTTTGTAATGATACGCGAGCCTGAAGAGATAAAAGTTTTAAAGTCAACTGTAACAAGACGCTGCGGCGAAATCACCACAGTACTAATTAAGCGCGAGCATGTTGCTGAACTCTATAGTAACCACGCGGATAAAAATGTAGCTGAGTTTGATTATGATATGACTGTGTATAACAGCGGGAGTATAGAGGATCTGAAAGTTACAGCTTCAAGATTTATGACGGAGCTGCTGACAGTAGAGACGCAGCACCACCCAGTTTAAGTTAAACGCTAAATTAAACGCTCACAATGAATAGGTCAAAACTGTCTACAGCCTGCGTGCACAGCATAAACTTTTCAAACGTAGCGCCCGAGTTGTCAACGGATCTCTCACCTCTAAGTTTGCCCGGGTACTGGCCCAGCAGTATGCAGCCTTCCGTATTGCTGGCCCAGTTTCCCGGGTGAAAAAGTATATGCGTTCTGCCTGGCACATCAACCACCCGCCAGGTAGCGCCATAGAGCTGACTAATGAACCTTTTAACTTTATAGATGCCACAGGGTATACAAGATACAAACGGCGTATTGTCTCTCCACGCAGGTTCAAGGGTGGAGCAGAAAGACACACCATCAACCCGCATTGTCGAGATGGTGTGTGCCGTTGTGTGCTCTAACCTGAATAGTTCAACCCTCATTATTTATTCTCTTTCTTAATACATTTATAGTATTTTAATTTGTTGTAATTTCGCTCATAATTTATCCCTATAATGCTGGTCTTGCATCTATTTCTATCCAACCGACATATGGCGTAAGATCAAAATCATAGTACATAAACGGATTAGTAAACCCTGCAAATATAAAACTATTCAAATCCTTAAAAATAAAACTATTTCCATCTGTAGGTTGAACGCTCATTTTATTCCTTTATTATAAATTAACCATTCTTCCAGTTTCTTGCCATACTTGATCATCAAACATTGTTAGTGTCAGTGTATCCCCAACAGCCATAACAAAATTAGCACTTCCGTTTAATACTATTATTGCGCCATCTGTTATTGTTACGGCATGGTTGGCCTTTATCTTAATTGTCTGCCCCAAAACACCGTAATCAAAATCTGTTATTGTAGTAGTTCCACCAGTTCTAAAATTCTCTCCACCAATTACCGACGGTGTTCCTGTATCATCAAGAGGCGTTACCTTACTACTAACATTATTTAGCGTAAGTACATTCCACCTTGTACCAGTACACACTAATGTAACCCCTCCGTACCCTGATGGAACTACTATGTCTTGAAGAGTGTTTGTGAAAATATCTTGATCGCCAGTACCAGCGTTATGTTTAATAGTTATAGTGTCAGCATTTAGCCCTTTTAATACATTTAAATTATCCCCAATTCTGCCTCCTGTTAATCCACTAAAATCTATATCCCCACTGTTGGAAATAATCAGAGTACCGATACCTGTACTAACATCAAAATTATTAAGATTAGCTGTTGATGTAGCTGTTCCAATAAGCTGTGGTGTTATATCTACAACTGTTGTAGTAGGACTTGCAACCTCAATATATTCACCAGTAATAACACCCGATATTTTACAATTATGTACCGTAAGTCTGTCAACACCAGCAGCCAACTCAATAGCGTCTTCATATCTACCATTAGAACTCGTGCTAACAATCCTACAATTACTTACCGAGATATCATCAAATTCAGCGTATATGGCCCTACCATTTGTTAGTGTTTCAGCAACTCTTTTAGTAGAAGTAAAATAACAGCCATCTATATTTAAGATGGATGATGTTGGGTCGCCTCCTATCTCTTGGTGAATCTGCCCCCATGATTCCTCATCTTTATTGTTATCTTCAAATGAACAGCCATCTATGTTGATATTTATAACATCAACAATATACATCCCAGACTTACCCGACTGGCTACATAAAACATTTCTCAAAGTTATTGTTACCGTTTGGAAATCCGCAGAAAGTGGAGGTGTTACCAGTTCCTCTACAGCTTTAGTTATGTAAATATTATGTTCACCTGCAAGCCACACCCTACAATTACTTATAACCATATCAGTGCCGTTATATATCTGTATATTATCGGTGACCGCGTTGTTGATATCAGACTTTAATATCTTAAATGTCCAGCAGTTTAGAAGCCACACATTAACATCAAACTTGCTGATATTAACCCTCAATAAATAACACTTAAAATTACTTCTGTGCGCCCTTACACCATATGTTGATGAGCCATCATTTGCACCAATAAGAGATAAATCAGATATTGACCACCAGTAATTGTCTGTTGCTACCATGTCTGTTTCAAACAGCGGAACTGACCCGCCAGCATGGTATATCCATGACAGCTGTGACCCATCACCATATATTGACACACCTTTTTTAAGTATAAGTGTCTTTGCAGCTGCTACATTAAGCCTTCCAGTTGGGCAATAAACTTTAGCAGTCATTAAGGGGTATGACCCATTAGTTGTTACCTGTGTTGACGCATAATCTATTGCCGCTTGGATGGATGCTGAATCATCGGAGCCATCATTTAAAATAGCACCAAACCAAAGAACGCTTATACCACCTGTATAATCTCTAACCCACGCACCGCTGGCTCCTGTTGCGTCTGAATCAGGAGCTATATAAATACCTTCTTGTGTGTCGGCTGTGACTTCAGTTGATAGATCGCTGGTGCTCCATATGAACTTACCACCGCCGCCGTCACCTGCTGTAGCGTAGCCATTAACGAAAACTGCGACGCCAGCTGTGAAGCCGCCGGGGTCTAAAGCGCTTAGTGTAGCTAAGTTCCCAGTGCTCAAGGATGCTCCAGACGCTGCCGCTGCTGTCTCACTTGCTGCCGCTGCTGTCTCACTTGCTGCCGCGGCTGTTTCTGATAGTGCTGCTGCTGTTTCGCTGTCATATATAGACTGCAGCAGCGCCGCTGGTGTTTCAGATCTTGTAACTTCAACCTTAACAGCTCTATCAACTTCTTCTTTCAACTGCTGCACAGCTAATGTCGCCTTGTCAAAATCTGTCTCAGTGACCTCCATGTCCCAGCTGCCTGTATTAAGATAGTCTGTAGGCTGCAAAAAATCCATATCCATCCAGATCGTCAACTGATCAGGTATCACCAAAGCGCCAGTCACTGTTATCTGTTCAGGGGAAAGTGTGGCAGTGAAACCAGAACCTCCCTGTTCAGTATTAATAAGGTCTGTGTCCACCCCAGTAACCGCGTCTGTGATTGTGACCCGTATATCGGCTGAAGCTATGTAGGGGAAAGGGATAGCGAAAGTCTGCCCCGCAGATACTGAGTCTATTTCGTACTTCTTCGGTACATATATGGCTGCAACTGTCATAACTTATTTCTCCTTATAATCTGGTTTTACTATTAACTTATACCAACGATCTAATGTTTCAGTATTGTTAAACTGTTTTATACTTTCTTTTATCTCCTTGTAGAAGCCTACAGCGCGGACACCGTAGTATGCAGCTGCTATTTCTATAAGCCCTATAAAAAATTCCTCTTCTTCTGCGTCACCTCGTAGCGCTTTAGCTACACGGTTGGCTCCGAACTCCACAGTCTTGGGAACAGCGCTCATAGGGCTACCAGTAACAGACCACAGTTTTGTCTCAGCATCATATGATTTACGTACAGTGTTTGATGCTAACGTAGCTACAGCATTTTTAAGAGGGAAACCAGAGAACCTGTATAACACGATGTCCCATAGTAAGTCTTCCCAGTCTAATTCGTCTCCTGCGCCTGCGCCTATCATTACGCTTAAGAGCAGCGGGGGAAAGAACTGGGAAAACAAAGCTTGATGTACTAAAGTCTTTACTGGTATCTTCTTCTCCGTGCGCCCTCTGTCAAATAACCTGTTTTGGTTTTCCTTCCGCATAAGGAAGCCCATGAAGAATGTCACCAAACGCGACATAGCACCTCTGTCCAGCTGCAGTACTGACAAGTCCTGCGCATCTGACATAGGCTGCGTATCTGATATAGCTTTCTCAGTTCGCCTCTGCGCGTCTCTACCCATGCCATACTTCTTCTCCATCTTAGCTTTTGTTCCGTAGTACATAGGGGTTACTGCAAGAGCATCTGCGAAAGTAATCGTAAAAAATACAACACCCTCTACCACTTCCTTCATGTAGCTGGGCCACTTGTTTTTTAACATGAACTCGGCAGTCATCTTTCTTGTGTTCTGGTCATATCCTCGGCTCTGCATACGCTTCCGCATCTTAGGGGATTCCCCTAGCATATCTTGATATGCGTCCCACATCTTCACAGGGTTTAGAGATGCAATAGACCAAGCACCACGGATGTACTCACCTTTCTCCACATATATAGAAGGTATGGAGAATAGCTGAGTAACACCCACTGACCGGTTGAGGCCTAGTATTATTTTTATAGCAGTACTCCCTAACCACTTAAAAACTCCATTGGCTGCTGTTGTGGGCTGCATAGCATCAGGTACTGCTACGTGTCCTAGTATTGTTCTTATAACAGGTACCCAATCTTCACCTGCTTTCTGGTCTATCGTGTCTATAACACCCTGATTTGCAAAAAGCCTATTCATATCTTTTATCACTTCAGCGTAGGCTGTGTAGTGAATATTGTAATCGTACTGGCGTGTGATCCCTGATATATCTAAAGCTACAGGAAGCCCCCCGCCTGTCGCTGCCCGTGCTTTTGTAGCGCGTGAGTTAACAACTTTGCGCTGGAAACCTGAGTTAGCTGTGTCCTTCATTAGTTGATTAGCCGCTAATGCAGCAGCCGTGTAAGACCCCTTGTACACTGCAGGAACATAGCCTCCCCGCATTACTTTTCCTGTAGGTGTGGTGAAGCCTTGAGGTGTTATGTGCGCGGGGGGCACACCGTTCATACGCTCACCTGCTGCGAACATATCCGGGCGCATCTCTTCAAACAAATCCCATAAGTCCTGAATGGCATCCATCTCTTTGTCATTTAGTATAGACTGCATATGCGTAAGGTCTGCGTCTGTCCACCCATGCCCTTCTTTTAGTCTTAGCACGTTGGACTCATTACCCATATTTAAAACTGCAACTACCACATTTTCTAAAGTCCAGTGCACATCACGCTTAACCATCAAAGCCGTACGGGGTACACCTATGAGTTTATTTAAGTTAGTGGGCAGCGCCTCTTCTTTAGTCCGGCTGTTCATTATCTTATCGAATGCCGCTCTAACTTTTGGCATGTACTTATGCTGCAGCGTAGCCTCCAAAGTAGCCGCGTCCTCTAGCGGATTGCGTAAGAATCTTTCCAACGGACCCTCCACCTGTTCTTCCCCGTAGTATACAAAATCATCTAAAATCCTGATCATTGACCACAACTGAAATGTTTCAGCTGTGTGCTTATCCATCCATCTTCGCTTTTTATTAATCCAAGCTTTAGGCTGCATTCCAAAAAATTCTTCACCTTTAGCGTAGAACATCTTCTTATCCCATAGTCCATTTATAGATGGCAAAAGTTCTGCTATAGCTTCCTCTAAAGTGATACCCAAACTGGTGAGCGTAGGGTTGATAGCTTCACGTCCTTGAAACTCTAAAGCTTTCAGCAGCGCCTTTAACTCATTAAGGCCATCTGCTGTTAAATCCTTGTAGTTCATGGCCTCAGTACTGTCGGTAAGAAAGGGGTCAAAGCCAAAGTCCGTTGGCCCCATGTCATCAGTGTCATTGGCTGCGAGAAGACTTTTTATATCTCCAGCCTTCGCCATTACTTCAGCGTTGCCGGGGTTAGCTGTGAGAGAAAACCGGGCAATCAGCTTCTGCGCTGCTCCTAAAAAGCTGGGCTCTACTTTTTTAGGGTCAGCCTTATTCAGCCTCTGACCAAGCCGTTCAACTACAGCTGTTTCCTTTTGGATTCTACGCGACTCCAGCGCCATTTCAAAATTTAACCGCATCTGCTCGTTAGCTTTCTGAGCAGCGCCCCAGTCTTTCTTTTTAATAGCTGTCTTCTCAAGCGCTGCGGCTTTCTTAACCGCGCCCATAAAGATATCAGAGCGGAGGGCATCACGCAAAGGCATATCGCGAATGAGACGCTTTGCGTAACTTTTGAAAGCACTGCGAGCGAGCACAGGCTTGCCCCCCTTACGCCCCGATAGTTTTTCATCAAGCTGTGCTTCTGGCCGCATGTTCCCGGCTGTATAATTTCCGATAACGCCCATATATTCAGCGAACTCATCGGCATCAAATATAAAATCAGAAGGATCAAACGACGCTTCATACGCAGCTTTTTGCTGGTCTACATAATTTTTAATTTCTGTGGTGCGGGGCACATAAGCTTCAAGTGCATCAAATAACTCCTCAGCTGAATTAAATCCAGACTCATATGCTGCCTCATCCGGGTTCATTCCATCAACTTTAAATATGGTCTTTAAGCCTGGGGGCATCTTCTCTATAACTGCAGCACCCCATGTCTCTATAGCTGTAGCCTTATCAATACCCTGGCCCTTCTTCAGCTTCTCAGCTGTCTGGTGCATCAAGTTCTGGTCAGCTAAGCTTTCGCCTTCTTCACGCCATGCCGGTAGCATCTTCTTAATACCGGAGCTAATCGCTGCAAACATGCTGCGCTCTGCTTCTTCTGTAGCATCTGCGTGCAGTTTTGCTAAATACTCACGGTCTTCCGGCAGCACACCCAGCTCATCAAGTTCGGCTTTCGTCATTGATCTCAAACCGGTTTCACCAATAGCGCCATCAATCTGGTTCTCGGTTACAAGCATGCGATCAAACACACCACGGATCTCGGGTGTGAGCGTAACGCCCAAGCTGGATATGTGTTTATATATTTTTTTAAACCAACGTGCAAACCGTTTGAACGCCGGTATCAACTCATTTGAGGGGCTTTTACCTTCCATAAGGTATGCTTCAAAACCCCTGGCGAACCTCTCCTGCTTCATGACGGCCCTGACCTGTTCAACTTCAATAGCGTCTAATGTACCAAACGCTCTACCTTTAAAACTTGAGGGTGTGTACGTGTGGTACTCTTCAGCCAGGTTCATGCTGTCATCTAAATCGGCGAGCCACTTATTTATAATTTCCAGCTCCTGCTGGATAGCTGGAGTTGACGCACCTTTTTGCTGGGCTGTTAAAAGCTCGTTTAAGTACACATGAGCAAACTCATGGAACGGTGTAGACGCATCAGCATTTTCAAACAGGTTGATGATGTACTGATCATCAAACATCTGTAGCTTGCCTTTAGCCTGAGCTGCAGCTTGAAATAAAGTTTGGCCTTCCTGCATCACTTCTTTTTTCATGCTGTCTGTTATGGGGAAGCTGTGGATACTATCACCCATACCCATCTCTACTTTTTCACCAGTCTCACCTCTAGTGAGTACGCCCCGGAGCTCACTGACCCCAACCTTACTACCCCACTTCTTCAAATACTTCTTCAAAAACCCCGGCAGCTTTTTATCGTAGAAAGCTATCATACCCTCGCCGCCTACATCTAAATCAAGGCCAGTAAAGTCTGTGTCATCTTCAACTTTTAATATGTTACCCGCAAGTTTATCACCTACAATATCACCCAGCTGTTTACCTTCAAAATTTCTAGCCACGGCTTCGCCTGATGCAGACTTAACAATACCACTACGCTCAACGAACATAGCTGTGTCTGAGTGATCTTTCATGTGTAGGTATACTTTTATAGGATCCTCAGGATTTAATCCTGGCTCAGCATTTATACTGTCAACTGTGTTACTGAGTGCGTATCTATCCTGTTGCTGCTTACCGGTTGTCATGCTAATAGACTCAGCACCATTCTCGATAGCATAGCGTATCGCTTTTTTCATTACCACTTCATGCCAGTTATCTTTGAACGGCATATCAGGTACACCTTCGCGGCTCTCAAGCCACCCACGCACACCTTCAGCTGAGTCTTTATCTGTCCAGCCGCTCTGCCTATCACGGCCCTCTTTGTATGCTTTTTCGCCTTTTTTACGTATTCGGAAAATCCCTTTATTAACTGGGTCATCTATAACTTCAAACTGATCACCAGCAAACCCCTTCTTTTTTCCTTCCTGCGCCCAGTCGCTCTGTATCTCTTCAATAAAGAACATACGCTTGCCATCAGCGTCAGTTCTCCAGTTGCCACGGAACCAGCCGAGGTTGTTCTTTGTTCCTGTGAAATGCTGGGAGGCGTACCCTGCTCCAGCCTCTGTACTTTTTAAAGCTTTTTCTGCGTTTTTTAAGCTGTCATATGTTTGGCCATTAAACTCGAACCCCTCTTCCGAGTCTACTATAGCCATACCGTTAGGGTATGCCAATACTGTGTCTGTAGTGTCATCGTCCATCCAGGCAAACCCGAACCTTGCGGTGGCTTCTTTTGCATTGATCCGTGTAGGCTCCCCTAACTCAACATTAGTGCCCGCAGGCAGTGTCAATAAATGCTCAACATAGTCCTCACCACCCGGGAGTTTGTAAGTTTCGTACTCTGTGCGCGCACTCGAAATCTCTTTTTGTGTAGCCCACTGTATTGCAGCTTCTTCAGTTGGAAACTTACTAACAGGAAACTGCCAAACACCTTGAGGTGTTTTTATCATATGAAAGCCTCGGAAGCCATGCTGCCTGTCTAACTCTTCCCAGCGCTCTCTAGCTTCACGGGTTCGCAGCTCTTGGTGCATCGCATCAAATGCTATGTCTTCTTCAACTGTTTTTGTGCGCCGCCGCTGTTCAATCCCTGCGTATTCTAACTGATCCTTGGTGTAATGCAGCGCCTCACCGCCTTTTACAACCTCTTCCAGCACAATAGCGTTCTCCAATAGGTACGATCTAAAAGCTTCCTTATCAATTTTACCTTGTTTATCTTTATTCTCATTCAGCCACTGCAGCACGCCCATCTCTTGTATCTCTACAGGTTTAACGCCCTGCTTCTGCAGCCAGTTCGGTATAGCTTGTGCTTTGCTTGGCATACCTTCTTTTGCGGCTACCTTTTGCAGCGCGGAGAAAAACGTAGGTGCCACAGCTGCGGGTATATCACTTTGGTAGTACGTCATTGGATCAGTGCTGAGAGTTTCAGCTTCGTCATCAAGACCGTTCTCGCGCTCCTCCTCCAATAGAACAGACAACACTTTACCTTCGGCGCCCAGCACTTTAAAATATTCCGGGTTAAATACACCTTCGCCCCAGTCTATCGACAGCGCATTTGGCCCTTCCAAAATTCCGTTGCCTGCGCCGTCGTATGCTGCGATAGCTTCCTGATCCAGCGCATCACTGATGTTGTATAACTCTTCCTTGCTTGGCATCTTATCAAGCTCAGGTATGTACGTGGTCTCGCTATATGGGTCACTGCGGTCAACCAGTATCATCTCTCCACTGATAACTTTCGATGTGGAGTTGGTTTCTATAGCGTGCTTTATTTGCTCCTCAGCACTCTTAAGCTGCTCTGGAGTAAAATCGTCAGCTTTCTTATCACCGATATTCAGCCCCACGTTTAGGGCTGGTACGTTCATGCCGCGGGGCATGTTTGTGCCTGTTTGATTTAAGTTTTGGCCTACACGTTGAACAGGCACCGGATTAAACGCTATGGCGTTACCGTCGGGTGTTTCAACTGCGTCATAGCCCATCTCTTTAGCAGCTTTCATAAAGCCTAGATCTGCAGCTGTGCGATCATTCTTCCCATAATTTTTAATTAAACTGTAATTCTCTTCAGCGTAGTCATGTACCGCTTGCATCTCATCTTTGCTATCCTGCCGCAGCACCTTGCCGCGTACCACGCCCTCATAAACTTTAAGATCTTCAAAGCGTGCTTCAACTTTACCACCGATGCCTGTTAGGTACGTACCCTTCGTTATCATATCCGGCGGGTAGTTCAGCGCATCGTTCCTCTCTGTCCCGGGCTGGCCTGTGCCCTGCTTCTCTGGGTCTGTTACAGTGAAGTCTGCACGGCTTCTGTGCGTGAACGGGTAAGAGTTCTGTGGCGTTTCCTCTGGGCCAGCTTGTGCATCTTTAGCCTGCCCATATTGAATATTAATTCTTCGTAGTATTTCAGCAGTAGATCCCAGCTTACCTTCGCCTTTGTCCTCAAGGCCCATAGCGATACGCCCAAGCACTTGTGCCTGCTGCCGGGCTTCTTCTGTTGGCCTGCCAGCTTCTATAAGCTGCTGCTCTGTTATCTTAATCTCAGCATTAAACTCTTCGTTTTCTTTTGCGAAGCCTTCGTACTGCTCTTCAAAAACCTCCTCAGAAAGATTAAGCCCCTCTTTAACTTGTGACACTGAGTACCCGCCGGGTGCGGCTTTTATACTATCAAACACTGCTGTCTGGGTTTCAGGGGCCAGTGCTGCGTGGAACATGCCGAGGTTAACCCGGATTGCCTGCCCATTGTTTGCAGTGGTCATTAAGTCTTCACGAGACACGCCCATAGAGTTAACTAAATCCTCAATTACTTCCGGGGATGACTGTTCTAACTCTAATATAGCATCGCCATCAATATATGCATCTTGTTGTTTAAGGCCCATATTCTCATTAAGAAATTTCTCCATGAGGCTGGGGTTGCGTTTTTTTGTCAGTGTTGCGTTTACTTTTTTGGATACTTCTTTTTGCTGCTCTGCGAACTGTATTGAAAGTTCTGCGATACCTTCTTCATATTTGACCTTATCGGCCTCCATTGCAACATCATCCATAAACGCGCTCGCGCTGGGAGCTGCTGTCGCACCAGTTGCCATAAATACCCCAGAGGCTATCCCCCTTAAAGTGTTCTCAGTTGCCCCCTCAAACAGAGGCCTGTCATTAGCTAGGTTATCAAAAATACCTTCCTGCCAGGACTGCAGCCCCTCCTCGTAAACAGCTTCCTGAAACACACCTTCAACCCACTTACGGATAAAAGATTTCTCAGCTGCGGTACGTGCTATTTTAGGTACTTTTCCACCCGCTAATAAATCATCAATATCAGCGATGCCGAGCTTACCTGCTACTATAGAACTAGAGTACCCTATTAGCGCTGTGAATATTCCTCCTACAGCCTGCGCGGCTACTTGCCCTGGTGATAGTTTTCCCCCTTCAGTGTTAGCGCGTGTCTGCTCCAAATTCCCAAGAGCGCCAACGGAGCCTTCACCAATCGCGCCCCCTATTCGCGCGGCTATCGTCTCCCCGAATCTCCTAACTAAATACCCCGGCATCTGAGGACCACTCATTCCTTTTGCAAGGGTAGCTGTTTTGCCTAACCTTGTTAACGCTCTACCCTCTATACCCCCAAGAATCATCGGGCCTATTGACCTTATTGCGCCTTGGAAAGGTACCTCAGGGTTATTTATAAGTGCGAGAGCTGTGTCTTTAATACCCTCGGCATCTTTTATTTCCTGATCGCCTGCTTTGTAGCTATCTGAATATAGCTCCTCAAAAAAAGCACCGACCTTTTTTGTGCTGTACCCCAACTTTTCTAGCTCGTTACCAAAAGCTCCAAACTCAACAGGGCGTAGCATATCAACACCCATAGAAGGTATAAAGTCCATCAACCCAATAACTATATTAGGTATGTCTGAAAGCACCATAGCTGCGCCGCTCACTCCTGTGTTTTTTACCCAGTCTATAACCTCTTGCTTATCCAGCGTGCCTATGTTAGGTTGGCGCTCCCCTCCTCGCTCCGAGCTTAAGGGAGAAGTGTCCACCCCCTGCACCGCTCTCAACTCGTTTAATGTAGGGAATATAGCGCGCTCTACATCAGCCAGGGCTTCAGCG
>Ga0307928_10002289_pt1 | contig 14728 bp, 21 predicted proteins | sample AceLakmetagen232_FD_201815 | JGI IMG/M metagenome (GOLD analysis project Ga0307928, IMG submission 201815) | Saline water microbial communities from Ace Lake, Antarctica - #232 | ecosystem: Environmental > Aquatic > Non-marine Saline and Alkaline > Saline | place: Antarctica: Ace Lake... | reverse complement strand
AGGGTTTAAGAAGTTCTTTAATATAAAAAAAGTTATCCACTTTTACAAGGCTTTGACTACCCATTAAACATTTGTTATCCTTTTGATATAATATGTTTAACATAACTTATTATTTAATTAATTATTAATATGTTATTGAAAGGATAAAAAAATGAACTTTGTAGAACCAATTCGTGATCCGAAGAAAATAGTGGCTATCAAAAAAATGCTAAAGGGTCAAGAAAATCCAAGAGATTATCTCTTGTTTGTTCTCGGGATCAATAGCGCGCTAAGGATAGGAGATTTGCTTAGACTAAAGATTGAAGATGTCTTGGATAATCAAGGCAATATAGCACAACATCTTTATATAAAAGAGCAAAAAACACATAAGCAGAAGAAGGTAAAGCTAAATGATTCAGCTATTGAAGCATTAAAGTTTTACTTTAACAAAGAAGGATCAACCAATCCTGAGCAACCACTCTTCCGTTCACTTAGAAGCCAAAAAATACTTGGCAGAACTATGGCTTGGAGATTAATAAATGATTGGTGTAAAGATGTAGGATTAACTGCGCAAAGATACGGCACTCATACGCTAAGAAAGACTTGGGCTTATATGGCCAGAAGATATAAAAGCGTTCCGCTTGAGTTGATCCAGCATAAGCTTGGCCATTCAACCCCGAGCATTACGCGTAGATACATTGGCATTACATCAGATGAGATTGAGAATGTAGAGAACCACGTCAACCTTTAAGCTTATAAAGCCATAGATTATTAATAGAAAAATTGAATCGGGAAGAATTACCCGAGAACTTTTATGTGTCGCATAATATAGAGGGGGGAGGCCAAGTTCAATAATTTTCAAATAGTTATATGGTAACCATACAGGTTTTAATGAAATTAGACGGGTTCCAACTTATCTATTTACCCTTATTACATTCTTAACATTCCTCTTTGAAGGACAGAATCCAACAATTAATTAATTAAATAAACACTATGAAAATATTAGATCCGAAAGCATTAAAAAAGAAAATACATTTTGTTCCTCACCCTGACCAGACATTAGTATTAGCAAATATGAAACGCTTTACTGTTCTGAATTGTGGCAGACGCCGGGCAATACTTGGCAATCTGACAGGCAAAAAAGTAAGCACGGCTTGGCAGGAAAATGAAGCAATCAAGAACCTTAACCCTGATGAAATGAGACAGTATCAGCAAGATTTGGTTACTCCGCCAAAGGTAGAAGGCTTGATCACTCCTGAAGAAGAACAAGAACAAGAAAAAAAGTTTTACCGTGCAAGTTAAAGTTAATTTAATAATCCCCTCTTGAACTACTCTTAATCACTCTTGAATGAATCTTAATGAATCTTAATTACCCTTGAACTGTTTTTAAAAGTTTGTTAAAGTAGTTTAAGATATGATTTATAGTTTAACCAATTAATTGTTATAATAAAAAAATGGATAAAGATGAACTAATGACAGTAGGTGCATTCGCAAAAAAAATGAAACTTCCCTACTCTAAGATAAACTTTTATATCGGGCAAAATATAATCCAAATTAAAAAACGGATTGGCTTTTATAGAATGGTAGATTACAACGAAGCTAAAAAAGCTTGCCAAGAAAAACTGAAAGCTAATGAAAAAATAGCGCAAATCAGAAAGAAGTTAAAAGAGGCTAAAGGAAATTAATCAGAGGAAAAGCTATCTGTTTATAACTAAAATTGACTATGACAAGGTAAGAAGTATAATAAGATGTACAACGCCAGCCAGTAGCAAAATTACCTGTCTATTGTCTGACACGCTAAAATGAAAGTACTATATAATAAGGATTAATGACTTGGGCGGAGGTAGGCGCGACAACAATTATGTCTGTCTAAATGTCTATTCAGAGTGAAATTTTAAAGAGAAAAATAATTTAAAGTTAATCTTATGCCGGGAAAAGAATACAATTTGAGTTATAAAGAAGTTGCTGATTTATTAGGTGTTTCAAGACGAAGCATTCAGCGTTATGTTAATGACGGAGGGCTAGACACTAAGACTGTCATAACTCGCCACGGAGAAATAAGAGTCTTTAATAAAGAAGATGTCTTAGCATACAAAGAGGCAAGGGAACAGCAACAACACATAAAAAAGGAAAACAAAAAAGAGGGTGGCGCAGGTGGCACAGGCGATAAACAGGCCTTAATGTATCAGGCAAATATGTTGCTGAAATTAGAACAAGAAAACTTTGGATTGAATGAAAAGCTGGGAAATCTTAGAGAAGAAATAGGAACATTTAGAACTCAGGTTGAGGAAAGAAAGAAAGACATTAATCGCTTAAAAACAAACATAAGAAGAAAGAATTTTACCATTCAGAAAACAAAGAAAAGAGCTGAAATTGATATCAAAAAGATAGAAGGGGATCGGACTAAATATATCTCTTTAATCAAGACAAGATATGACAACAAAATCTTTGTTATGTCATTGGTCTTTCTTGGGGTTGTCGTTCTTGTTGGATTAATAATCTATGCTATCGTTAGTGGTAGATTAAGCTTATAAAATATATGGAAATAGATTCAAGTAAGAATAAAGTAAATAAATCAAGGTTGCTGGTCATAATTTTAATAGTAAGTATTGTTCTGGGAGGATCTATTGCTGGATTTTTTATTTGGGATCATCAAAAAACAATAGAACGAAAATACCAAGCTTGTTTAGAAAAATGCGAAGCATTTGTTCCTCTTGGTTCTAGATATTTTCAGACTCAGCCATCAAAATATATGGTTTGTGTGGCTCAATGTAAGGAGAAATATGCTAAATAAAATTATGAAAGGAAGTAAAAAAATAAAAGAGGCCATGCAACCACTAAGTAATAAAGAAACGCAGGAACTAAAAGCATTAGATAATCCTGATGTGAAATATTATAGCGTAGCGTCTGCGCCGTTCATGTCGTTGTTTGTCGGCTCTGGCTATCAAAGATTATCTAATCGCAAGAAAAGAGTAGTCGAGCTAAGAACGAGAATGAGTCTAAACAAATTAGACATTGAACCTGACAAAATCTTACAAGAACGTTATAAGATCAAAGAGAGAGAGGAAGAACGATTTGATGGGCGATTCAAAGGCCCTAGTAAAGAACGAAAAGAAAAACAGAAGGTTGGAAAAGACAAAAAAGGTAACACTATCCATGCAAAGATGGAAGGGTTTTTTAAATAAAATTATGGCCAAAAGACAAAGCGAAAGTCCATCATATACGCTGATTCTACACAAGCCAAGATTGAAGCTTGGATTAAGTTTGTCAGAGTATTGTATTGCTGAAGCCATTTATCATCTTCAAAGTAATTTTATTGTTCCCGGGTGGTGTTATGCTTCACGCAATACACTCGGAAGCATTATTGGGCTGACCAGAAGAGGAACTATTAAAATGATTCAAAGGCTTAAGGCAAAGGGGCTTTTAGAGATTAATTCTGATACGGATTATATTAGAACCACCGAGAAATGGTATAAAGAAGTCGTTATTTTTAGACAAAAGACAACAAAGTTCACAGGGGGTGAACGAAGTTCACAGGGTGTGAACAAAAAAGGTGTGAACAGAGTTCACGGGGGGAGTGAACAGAGTTCACAGTATAGTAATATATATAGTAATAATAATATAAATACTCCTTTTTCTTCAAAAAAGAGTTTTTCTTTTAGAAGAACAGAAAAAACAGAGGGCGCAAAAAAGGAAGCAAGCGATTTATCTGAACAAATAACGAACTGGCTTTGGCGCTCATCTAATCAACCTGACGGAAGATTTAAGATAACGCGTGGCAAACTAAAAGCTGAAGTCCAAGGCGCGATTCTATTTTATGGCTATGAAACAATTCAAGGAATATTCAGAAAGAGGGGAGATGAAGGATCAGGTGGAAGTTTACATTTTTGGCAAGACATAAAGGGAATGAAACGGGCCCGGCTTGAAGAAGAATCAAGATTAAAAAAGAACAAGGAAAGAGAAAACGTTTTATCAAGAAGATAAATAAAATTATGAAATTATATCATAAGATACTTGTAAGTATTTTAATAACAACCATTGTGGCATCCTTGACGGTTCTCTTGGTGATTAGTGTGACACGGGCGAGGGCTAGGAAAGGGTGTGCATCTGAACTAACTCCAGACACTTCCAGAACAGGTAATCTTTTTGATGATAGTCTCCTCCCAGGAATTGCAAACAAGCCAACCATGGAAGCAATAGAGGCGGCTAATCTTAAATATAAAAAGTGTCTAGCAGAGAAAGGATTAGTTAAATAATATGGACGAAAATAGAGAGGATAGTGTCATGAAAAAAACAACAACAATTATTTCGATAACCGTAGGAGTTCTTGTACTCTTGGCGATAGCTTTTTATGCAGGAATGCAATACAAGGCATATCAAGTGAGAACATATTTAAACAACTTTGCAGAAGAAACGCTTTCTCCAATGCTTGATGAAATGATAGAAGAAAAAACTGTTCAATACCCAGACTTAGAGGACATGGATATATTGCCACCAGAATATAGTGATGAAGATCATTTAATAGACTGACAAATATGAAAACGGAAGTAGATAAAAAAAATAAAAAAAATCAGGAAGAGAGCTTATGGGCGATAGTATCACGAGTCCCGTTCACTCCCAAGCGACCAATTAAGCGAATGGAATTTTTCGTCGGTTCTTTGATTATTATTGTCATTAGCCTTGTTATAGGTGCAGCATTTTCAATATTCCTCGGCGGTATGAATTTTCTTGTATCCCTTCTCTATGTAACGACATATTCTTACATAGCGACAACTTGGGTTACAAAAAGATTATTAGACATTAAGCCAACAGTCAACGCAAAAACTTTTCAGATTATACTTTTTGTCATACTTATCTCATTAAATATACTGGTTTCTATTCAACCTAATATGTGGGTAGTTGGTATACCGCTATATTTATTTAATTTTTACTTACTACTTAAGGAAGGCAAAGCATCGTTTAAAGGCATGGACAAAGACGAGAAGCTTGTTGTTGACCGCATAATCTCTTCTATAAAGGGGAGTGAAAGCATAAACAAAAAGACTGTTGAACACATGATTGATGAGGCTCTTGAGGGCTTGGGCTATTCTAAAGAGAGCTGGCAGGCCCACTATCCTAAAGAAAGGATAAGAGAATCTATAAATGAGTATTGTTCAACTCATGGGATAAAACTGAAAAAGAAATAATATGAAAAATTTAATTGGGCTAATTCTTGAATCAATCTCGAGTCATTCTTGAGCCAAACATTGATAAGATATTCTACGGTTTTTTATGCCACACAAGGCGCTTAACAGCGCATTCAGCGCACTTTTGGTACTGAGTTGACTGATTCTACCTTTAGGAAGAAAAGGGGCCCGTAGTGGGCAAAAAAATTGCCCTGAAGCGTCAATGTTCAAGATAAAACAATAGGGTAGTATTGCTTAGGGTTTCTTAAAAAAATGAAGCAAAAAGAAGCAAGTAGTCTTTAAGATGAAATTTAAAATGTACTATCTGCAAAAAGATATTTAATTTTAGTTAAAGAAAAAATTTATGAGCGAGATAATAAGTATCAAGATAATTCAAAAGACTATAAATAAGGAAAAAAAACGATTTGTAAACGCCAGAGAATTACATAAGTGGTTAGAATCAAAAAGACAGTTTGCGAATTGGATTAAAGATAGAATAGAAAAATACGATTTTGTTGAGAATATTGATTATTTTATTCCCATTAACAATTTTGTTAACGGAGTTATAAAAAGGGCGGACGGATTATTGATAAATAAAAAGACGGGACAGGTAATACCCATAGAATATGTTTTATCTATTGATATGGCTAAAGAGATAGCAATGCTTGAGAACAACGAGTTAGGTAAAAAAGTAAGAAAGTATTTTATTAAAACAGAAGAAAGCTTTAAACAGGTTATGAGAATAGCCTTAGAAAACCCTAAGTTTGTTAATCAACTTGCTAAAGACTTTAAAGATACCAGAGTAGAGACGAAAGAATACAGAAAAGACTTTACAGATAGTATAAAAAAATACGTATCAATCAAACACTATGGGACTTATACTGATATGCTTTATCAATTCTTATTTGCCGAGAGGGCAAAAGAATACAGAGGATTATTAAACTTAGCTAAAAAGGATTTAACCAGAAATACAATGTATGAGGAGATTTTATTTATTATAGGTAGTTTTGAAATAGGGCTATCAGGCGAGCTTGAAAAAGAATACAAGAAAAAGGGCAAGCCTTTAAACCAGCAAGAGTTTATGGGCGTATTTAAGCGGTTTGCCTCAACCAAAAACTGGGACGCTTATAAAAAGCGAGTAAGAAGAATAATGGCGACCTATGACCAAGAGCTAAGAAACATCAAACATACGAAATTGATTGACTATAAAAAAGAGTTTACAAATGAGGATATTAAAAGTCTTTTGGGTTATAAAGGTGGCGATAAATAGTCTTTGACTTCCGTCAGACACTCATTTCCAAGGACAGCCTGATCCAGACGAAATGTATTTAATCGCTCAAGTTGTATTTTAATAAAAATATGGAACAAGATAAAAGCATGGATAAGAAAAAGACTATCATATTTTTCTTTTTAGCAATCATAGTTTTTATTATAATTATTTCACTTGCCACAAAAGAGCCAGCCAAGCAGAAACGAGAAGAACCACAAAAAGCAGAAGAAGTTAAAGGCTCAAAGGACTACACCTTTGCCTTTAAGTTAGCAAGTATTCAAGAGAGAAGATTAGATCCGCCAGAAGGCTTAGTAAGTAGCTTTGAAGGACTATTGGCAGACTTAGATAGAAAATGCCCTGAACTCAACGAAGAAGAAGTATCTGATCTTATTTTAAGAACTAAAGTAAGCTTAGAAGAAAAAGGGAATCAAGAAACATTATTAGAAATAGGCAAAAGCATATCTAAAAGCATTCCTGAAGAAGCAATAGGTCTTACCGAATGCAGAGAAATCGGCACAATGCTTATTACAATAACCGATTAAAAATATGAAAAACAAAGACATCTTTACAAAGAAAAGAAAAATCACAAATTTGAAGAGAAGAACCTTAAGAAGGCACTATACATTGCTGTAATCTTTGCTGTTTTGGCCGTTAGCATTGCCTACGTTACGAGAAGTTACTCTGACATTCAGAGGGCCAAGTTTACCGAAGCAGGCTTCTTGCTTAGAAGGTCGAGGTGCAGTCAAAAGGGTGATGATTGGGGATGGTATGGGGGACAGACAGGAGAATGTAGAAGGCCCATTCCTTACGAACGAATACCTGAAGGAGAAGAAGTCCTCCCAGAGGAATATTAAAAATAGTCAATGCCTAAAGACATAAAGGTTAAAGGGGCAATAAGGGACAAAATGAGAGTATTAAAGGAACAATAGGGAACAAATAAGAATTTTTTATAACCGTAAAATAAGGGACAAAACGAGATACACAAAAGAGAGACAAAGAGAGGAAATAAGGGGCTATCATCGGCTAAAAAAGCAAAAAAGTTAATCGGATGTTAAGGGATAAAAACAACTAAATAACCTAACCCTTTTAAAAGGTATGGCACAAAATCCTAACCACGATAGTAAGCTCCTCATTGAGCACTCGTGGTTGGGTCAATAGCCGAAAGGCTGTTGGGTAGCCTGAGAGGGCTATTGCTTGTGGGGAGCTTTCTGTTTCTCATAACTAACTAAAACCCAACCACATTATGAAAAAACAAAACAAACTTTGGAAAACTAATAAGCTTATTTGTGGTGATAACTTAGACGAATTAGCTAAACTTCCTAAAGAGAGCATAGATTTAATTTACATTGACCCGCCATTTTTTACCCATAAACAATACGAGGTAGTTTGGGGAGACGAAGCAGAGATTAGAAGTTATAAAGATAGGTGGGAAGGCGGGATAGAAGTTTTTATTAACTGGCTAAAGCCAAGAGTTAAGGCAATGTATGAGGTATTAAAACCTACTGGCTCTTTTTACCTACATTGCGACTGGCACGCTAACGCACATATAAGGATTATGTTAGACGGGATTTTTGGCAAGGAGAACTTTCAAAATGAGATTATATGGGCTTATAGGACAGGCGGGGCGACAAAGAAGCGGTGGAGTAGGAAGCACGACAACATTTACTTTTATACGAAAAGCAAAGACCATACCTTTAACCCTCAAAAGGAGAAGGCATACACAAAAAGCGAGGCAAGAAAAGCGGGGATAATAGATTATGGCGGTGGAACTGCCGAGTTTTTTGAAGATGAGTTTGGCGTTTATAATTTAGTGAACGCAAGAGATGTGTGGGAGATTTCGTATATTAACTCACAATCAAAAGAGCGGGTAGGCTACCCAACACAAAAACCAAAGGCACTTTTAGAAAAGATTATAAAAGCGTCCTCAAACAAAAATGATGTAGTAGCGGATTTTTTCTGTGGCTGTGGCACGGCAATAGCAGTGGCACAACAATTAAGTAGAAGGTGGGTAGGAGTAGATATATCACCGACAGCAATTAAAATAATACAAAAGAGATTAAAGCAATTTTTAGGAGTAGTAGAGGGCGTTAATTATGAGGTTATTGGTATGCCCACCACAATAGCAGAAGTGAAAAAGTTAGAGCCTTTTGAGTTTCAAAATTGGGTAGTGATAGATAAAATGAGAGCCAACGCAAGTAGAAAGAAAGTAGGAGATATGGGGTTAGATGGTTACTATCCCAGAAGTATTTTAACTGATGAGGCGGGAATACAAGTAAAACAAAGCGAGGGAGTGGGAAGGAATGTTGTGGATAATTTTGAAACCGCACTTAAAAGAGCGAACTACAAGAAAGGATTTATTGTAGCGTTTAGTTTTACTAAAGGCTCTTATGAAGAGGTGGCACGAATTAAAAACAAAGAAGGGTTAGAAATAAAATTAATTACAATTGAGGAGCTATTAAACAAAAAAAAACCTATTTAATTTAAAAATAGTGGCAAATGGTAGCAATAAACACTTGATTAAGCAAACGACTACCCCAGCCTATACATTTGATTAGCCAGATGATTAGGGTTTCTTAAAAAATGAATGTTAAAATATGCGCGCAATATACAAAAAGATAATCTTTGCAATAGCATTTCTGATTTTCACAGTAAGTCTTGCATTAACTATATTAATTTTTCAAATCGCATTTCATTAAAAATATGAAAAAATGTCCATTTTGTGCCGAAGAAATTCAGGACGAAGCCGTAAAATGCAAACACTGTGGAAGTGACTTAACAAAAATCATAGAAAAACAAGAAGAAGAGAATAGAAAAAGGAAGAAAGAAATTGTATGTTGGATAATTATAGCCTTTATCTCTATTTGGCTCTGGTATTTAATCATTCCGACTGTAATAATTTTGTATATTTGGAAAAAGACAAAATTAGATAAAAAGAAAAAATGGATTGCAACTGGACTGGCTGTTTTACTTTTTGTTCTAATGTTAAGCCTTAAACTTTACACAGGAAGAACCCCAACTATTGCGATTACAGAGCCGGGAATATATTATTCTGTTTATAGCAACATTACTGTTATTAAAGGTGTGGTTGCACCCGAAACGAGCAAACTAACTGTTAATAATAGTACACTTAACCCTCATTTGAACGGTACATTTAGATATGTAACAAAACTAAAAGAAGGAAAAAATCGCCTTACTTTCTTAGCTGTAAATAATAAAAAAAGAGCAGAAATTTCTGTAATTGTGGTTCGTATTCTTACAAAAGAGGAAGAAATAAAAAAACAAGCTACGATTGAAATGCAAAAAGAGATAACACAAAACGCAGAGGCAAAAAAATTGGCAGAACAAAGAGAGTGGGAGCAGTCTAAGGCAGGAAGAATTTGCGTAGCACATCCTGAATGGAGCAGAGAGGATTGTAAAAAAATAGCTAACAATAAAATATGGATTGGAATGAACTATGATATGTTAATCTACAAAAGGGGTTTGCCTAACTCAGCCAATCCATCAAACTATGGGGGTGTTACTCAATGGCAATGGTGCTGGACTAGCCGTACCCCATCCTGCTTTTACGATGACAACGGCGATAAAATTATAGATGCCTTTAATTAAAAAATAGCTCAAAATTATTAGAAATTAACATTTAAAAATTATGTTTAAGAAAATCAACAAACAACCAAAGACTATTTTCATAGCAGTAGGTATTATTGTTTTGTTTGGGTTAATTGGGGGTGGGTATTATTGGTGGACAGGAACACCAGAACATAGCATTGTTCAAATCAGGAAAGCCATTAAGACACATAATCCAGAGTTAGGGTTAAAATACATAGACACTGATGCTATATTTGAAAACTTTTGGACAGAGATGAAAAGCGATCTTATGGACGAGACTTTAGAGGCAGAGGGACTTGAGGGGCTTGGTATGATGTTGGGACTTCAATTAGCTGAAAGTATGAAGCCTGCCTTAAAAGAACAGATTAAACAAGGAGCAGAGAGCTGGTTTTCTATTCCAATAGAAACACTTGAAGAACCTATTGCAAAAGAAAGCATAGTAGGACTCGGCACTGTTTGGCAAAAAGACCTTAAGATAAAAAAACAAGGCAACTCTACTTATATTGAATTGCCTAATAATGTTAAAATTGTTTTCACTAAAAAAGCAGGAAAGCGGTATTGGGTAATTTCAAAAATAGAAGGATTTTCCGAAGATTAAGTTATCCACACTTGATTTAATTAGAAGAAGTAACATAATGGGTTTATATAGTAAAGATATAGCAAAAGAAGCATTTAAAAGACCGTTATACGCAACAGATAATTTTGATGTTATTAGAACAATTCCAAAAGACAAATCTTTTATCGGTTTTGTAAAAGTAAGTAAGAATGAAGAAGTTCCTGTTCCAACTGATGGCATTGTGTTAAACGATGTATTGCGTTCGTGTAAAGAAATTACTAAAGAAGAATATGATAAAAGTGAGGGTGGAGTGAAACAGGATATATAAACCTAAAAAATCTAAAAAAATCTAATAAAAATTAAATAAAATAATATATAATTTGACTACAAGACGAGCGAATTATATATAAACACAGCCTAGAACTTGACTACACAACGAGCAAGATTCCAACCGTGGAACTTGTTCGTTTTATTTTTGTCTAAAATAAAATCTAATAAAAATTAAAAAAATGATAAATAGAACCTTACAAGCGCAAAATAGCGCTAAAGAAATTTACGAAGAAGGCCCCGCGATCATCAAGGAAATTTTAGAGAACAAAACTTCAGAAGCCGGGAAGTTAAAAGAAAAAATTAAGGCCAAAATCCAAGAATTCAAGAGCAATAAAGATTATGATTTTTGGAGAGAACTGATAATCAAGCCAATGGTAGAACGATTGAAAAAAATAGAACAAGCTGTCTTTAGAATGAAAATCTTATCAGGCAAAGCCAAGCTATCAAAGAATCACATTTCACAAGAACAGATAGAACTCGCAAAAGCTTATCCGTTTTCTAATTTAATAAAAGTTAATCAAAATGGTTTCGCTTCGTGTCCGTGGCATTCTGATTCAACCCCAAGCTTTTACACTAAAAATAACTTCGGCCATTGTTTCAGCTGTGGCTGGTCTGGCGATACGATCGCCTTTGTCAGGAAGCTTAACGGCTTCAGCTTTAAGCAAGCAATAGAATATCTAACTTAACTTAACAAGTAAAAATTTTGATTGCAGATTAAGGGTTATAAGGAGTTTTAGGCAATCAATCCTTCTTATTACCCTTAACCTTGAAAAAATAATATGGATTTAAACGAAACAATAGATTCTTTAGAGAAGGAAGTAGAAGTGGAAAGTGCTTCAGAAACCGAAGAACTTGAAAAGGAATTAGAACTTCAAGAGGGACTTGAAGAGATTAGCTTAGATGATATTGCAAAGATTTTATCTTTGACAATTAAAAAAGACGACACCAATAAAAAGCTAACATTTTTAACCCAGCTAAGTGCTTTCACCCCTGAGAGTCAGCTAAATTTAGCGTCATCTTCGCCCTCCTCAACGGGCAAGTCTTATATAGCTTTAGAGATAGCAAAGTTATTTCCTGAGAGTGCAGTCGTGCAATTAGGATATGCCAGCCCGACAAGTTTTTTTCACGAATACGGAGAATATGACAAGGAAAAACATCTAAAAACGATAGATCTTGAAAGGAAAATAATAATCTTTTTAGATATGCCACATACAAAATTGCTTGAAAGACTTAGGCCAATTCTGAGCCACGATAAGAAAGAAATAGAGAGCAAAATTACTAACAGTAGAAAACAACGAACTGAAAGAATTTTACTTAAAGGATATTCTTCGTTCATTTTTTGTTCAGCCAATCCAAGAATTGATGAGCAAGAGGCAACGAGATTCATCTTAACTTCCCCGGATACTGATAAAGAAAAAATAAAGAACGCTGTTCGGCTGAAAGTTAAGAAAGAAATTGCCAACGGGAAATATCAAGAAGAAATTGATTCTAATCCTGAAAGACAAAATCTAATTAAAAGAATTAGGGCAATTCAACGAGCAAACATAAAGGAAATTACAATAAATGCTGGTACTTCGTCAATAGTAGAAAGCTTTATAGCAAAAAGAACTTTAAAGCCAAGACATACAAGAGATATAGATAAGGTTTTATCTCTAACCAAGACCTTAGCGTTGTTAAATTTATGGACTCGCGCTGATGAACTCGGAGAAGCCGGAGAACCCAGAAAGATTAGAGCAACAAAAGAAGATTTTAGAGAAGCCTTAACGCTTTGGAATAAAGTCAGCGAGGCCCAAGAGCTGAATATAAGCCCTTACTGTTTAGAGGTATTTAAAAGAGTTTTTGAACCTTTAGCGATAGACGGGAAAGGAGTAGCTCGGGAAGAAATAGCGCGGAATTATAGCGATATCTATGGGAGAAATATCTCTGATTGGGGTCTGAAAAAAAGCATAATCCCAGCTTGGGAAAATGCAGGTTTAACATTTATTGATAATGATCCATTAGACGCAAGGAAAAAGTTAATTTTTAAGAGTTAATTTTTAAATAACTTGTTAAGGATTATTAAGATTTATTAAAAACTTGACAAAAAAGGGGAAAACTATAATAGGTGTTAGGGGGTATATGTTTTTAAAAAAACAGATAAAAATATGTCAAAAATAGCCTTTTTCCTTAGAAAGCAAGCTTTACAGAGTCTTATCAAAGATAGAGTAGATATAGGTTTACAAATACTAATGAAGAATATAATAACTCCTGATAAGAAAATATACCCCCCCCCGCTCCTATTATACTTTTTAAAAAGAAGTTGACCTGCTGTCGGACAAAATACTTATAAGGACAGGAGCAAGAATAATTCTGCACAAAGTCCACGAATTCTACGCTATAAAAAGAGATTAAACAAAACCTCCCTATAACCTCTCCATAATGTAGTTTCTTACCAAAAGAATGTTTTTCAGACGGAATTGAAGAATCAATAGAAATTAAACAGAAATTGGCTCAAATTAAAAACCAAAAAGCCCCAAAAGGGGCTTAATGGTGAATTTCAGATTTTCAATCAGTAAACCAATCTTACTTCCTTTTCAGGAAGAAAGCTTAGCTCAAATGAAAGAGCCTTGAGAAACTACTGCTTACTATGGTAGTACACAAAAAACAACTTGTCAATACTATCTTGTAAACTACATACCAGTAGTGGGATAGCGTGTCCCCGGCCGGACTCGAACCGGCAACATAAGAATTAGTAGTTCCTCGCTCTATCCATTGAGCTACGGGGACACTTTCTCCCACCCTTTAACCTTAAGACAAGTCCCAAAATAACGCAACTTAATTTGTTAATAAGTCAACAAAGCAAAGACCACTAAGAACAAAACAAGAAAAAGCAATAAAAAAAAAGAACCTTAAATAAAACATCTAATTAATTCTTTCTCTTAATTCTCCTCCCTTTTAAGCCCCCTTTTCCTGATAAGGCGTTATCTATCAACTAAGCTCTAAAGATCGTTTTAAATGGAGTAGAAACGCTGTTAAATCGATTTTGTGAGCAAGGTTTAATACCTAAATATGCTTAACAAAAGATAATAAAGAAATTTAAAAGAAATTAAAAATAGTTTTTTATTTGTTAGTAAAAAAACAATGATTCAAAAGAAAAAAAAGAAGCTCACAAAAAGAGTAATAAAGTTCAGCATTAACGAACTTAAGGTTGAAATAAGAAGCGACGAGTTCAATTACATTCTGTTGGCCGGCATTCCCGGACAAAGAAAGATTAGATGGTTCTTTAGTGACTTTGAAAGCCTACTAAAAAGCTTGGCCGAATTGTCTTTTAAAGAAAAGGTATCAAAAGAGAATGTTAAAACTTGGAAGAAGATCGCCGAAGTATGTCTTGAAATGAAGAAAGAAATTACAGAAATCATAAGACCTTTTGAGGAAGTTTTCAAAAAGTTTAAAAATAACGCTAAATAACATTAGGCGCGTTAAATAGCGTTAAACAGCGTTAATCATAGATAAATGGGCCCTCAGAATCGCCTTAGAGCGCGTTGTTAAAGAGAGTTTGACTAATAACACTATTAAAACACTTAATAAAAATGGCAATGGTAATAGCAATCAAATTCAAATGAGAAATAATTCCAATTCAACTTAATATACAAAGTGTTGCATAGAATCTAAACAAGTTAAAAGAAAAGACAATGACACTTAATCCTTATAGAATAAGGGTTTAAGAAGTTCTTTAATATAAAAAAAGTTATCCACTTTTACAAGGCTTTGACTACCCATTAAACATTTGTTATCCTTTTGATATAATATGTTTAACATAACTTATTATTTAATTAATTATTA
>Ga0307928_10002288_pt1 | contig 14730 bp, 33 predicted proteins | sample AceLakmetagen232_FD_201815 | JGI IMG/M metagenome (GOLD analysis project Ga0307928, IMG submission 201815) | Saline water microbial communities from Ace Lake, Antarctica - #232 | ecosystem: Environmental > Aquatic > Non-marine Saline and Alkaline > Saline | place: Antarctica: Ace Lake... | reverse complement strand
AGAGACGCCATGGAAACCCTGGAAGTCTTCCGCGAAATTAAATCAGGATAAGATGCAAGAAGAAATTATTGACTTGTGGCATTTCGTAATAAATATGACAATTGCGTCAGGGCTGTCGCCAGAAAAACTTTATGAAATATTTTATAAAAAGAATTGTATCAATCATAAGAGGCAAGAAAATGGATATTAATGAATTTAATAAAGAATATTATGACAAGATTATTAAAAAAGCAAAGGCGCTTAAATATAAGAAAATGAATGATTATAATTCAGGCGGGATAAATAGATTTGATTATGCTCTTCATGGTAATCAAACTTTCATAGACGAATTATATAAAAAAGTATTACGATTGGTAAGTCTCATTGACAGTAAGAATGCGTGCGAAAATGAACCGATAGAGGATACATTGATAGACGTTATTAATTATGCCGCTGATTTTTACTCTTACATTGAATGGAAAAAATAATTTGGTATAACTGATGGTTCTTTTAAGTGAGCTTTCATCCGAGACAATTAGTTGGATAGAGGAAGTAGACGAAATTTCGCTGGATACAGAAACAGTTTCTTTAAAGGATTTGAGTATCCTAGGATTTAGCTTTGCTGCTAAAAAAGATAATAAGCTTATTGCCTTTTATGTTCCGTTAAAGCATTCTAAGATGACTAACATGTCTTTCGGAGACGCCGGAGTATTGTTATCTCTCATACTGAGTAGAAAGAATGTTATCTTTCACAATTATTCTTTTGATTCCAGGGTATTGTTTAAAGTGGGGCTGGGAGTAAAATATCTTCCTCATGATACTTTGATTCTTTCTCAATTGTGGGATGAGAATATTCCGCACGGTTTGAAGTCTTTGGTGGATAGGTACTTTGGGTATCGTATGACTAAGTACGAAGAAATTTGCGGTAAGGGTAAAAGTAAAATTAATCTTAGCGATGCGGAACCTAATGTCGTCGATGAATATGCTAGTGATGATGCTCTTTGGACATTTATCTTATTTAGTTATCTTTATTCAAGAATAGAAAAAGATGAAGGTTTGCTAAGAATCTATGAAAAAATTGAACGGCCACTGACCAGAGTCATTTACGATATGCAGACGAAAGGATTTTTAGTAGACGTAAATCGAGTTGAGGAGATTGCCGTATTGTGTCGGGCAGAGATGGAGAAGTATAAAAAAGCCATCCATGAGATAATGGGGCGAGAAGTTAATTTAAATAGCACAAAGCAATTAAAAGAATATTTTATTGATGAATGTCATATGGATATTTTAAAGACTTCTAAGATTACGAAAGAGCCTTCAATGGATAAAGAGGTTTTAGAGCAATACGCGGAAAAAGTTAAAGAAGCGGATTTAATATTAAAGTATAGGCATTTTCAAAAAGTACTTTCTACATTTGTTCCAGCATTGACTCCTCAAGAAAGTGATAAGATATGTGCTCTTTTTAATCAGTCAGGAACCGTTAGCGGTAGATTTTCCAGTTCAAGTCCCAATATGCAGAATATTCCCAGGGAAGATGAAATGAAAATTCGGCACATAATATTACCGGATTTGGGAGAATTTTAGCCCATTTTAGTAGGGATAAAAAACTAGTGAAAGCTTACGAGGAGAAAATCGACGTTCATCAATTAACAGCAGACGCCTGTAGTTGTGGTAGGCAGACGGCGAAGACCATTAACTTCGGTCTTATGTACAGAATGTCTTCTAAGACGCTGGCAAAGCAATTGAAAATTGACAAGGCAGAAGCGGATGCTTACTTAATAAGTTACTTTGAACTTTATAATTCAATAGAGAATTTTTATAAACAGATAATAAATGAGGCCCATCGATATGGTTTCATTAGGACTCTGTACGGTCGAAAGAGAAGACTAACGGAACAGTATCATCACCGAAGCCGGGGAAAGAAGTATCATGAAATGACCAGTATTATAAATTCCAAGATTCAAGGCAGTTCGGCGGATATAATGAAATACTCTATGATTAAAATGTTTGAACCCTTAAAACTCTTTGGGGCGCGAATTCTTTTGACGGTGCATGATGAAGTTGTAGTGAGTGTTCCCGAGAAAAACGTTTTGCTCTGTTGCAAGATAATTGAAAAGACTATGGTAGAAGCAGCCGAGTTGTCTATTCCAACAGAAATAGACATCAGGATTGGCAAGAATTGGGGAGAAGCAAAGCATGGCCTAACTCCAGCAGAATATGAAAAGGGATTAAAGGGCTAAGCAGAAATGCGCAAGGAACCGCATAGGAGCGCGTAGAAGCAAAAACGCGTGGGGGCCTATATGTTTATCCTTAGTTTAGGTGAAAATGCGTCTACGTGCTTTAAAACACATTTAAAAGGAAAAGAGGATTTAGAATGAAAAAAGGGTGTACTTGTAATGATTGGAAAGAATTTGCATCAAAATTGGATGGTGCTATTACAATAGCTTATGTTCACGGCTGTTGGGATAATGAATTTAAGCCTTTTGTATTCTGTCCGTGGTGCAGAAAGAAATTAAAGGAGTATTAATAATGACGAATTGGGAAGAAATTAGATGCAATAAGTGTTCTGGACGCTGTAATAAAAGGGGTTTTCCTAGTGTAACTAAAGGGAGCGCATATTGTCAAGCAGAAAAAGGAACTATGACAGAGGAAAGAGCTATGCTATGGTCACAAACTAGAAATTCATGGGAACAACTTAAAGAGTTCTTACGGTTTCGTAGGTGATTTAATGGATTCATGGGGTTTACATGGAAAGAAAATCATTAAGATGTTTGCGACTTACTACAAGAAACAAACAATCGAAATGCTACGAGGGAAATTAATTGAGGATATACTAGGCGGAGAATGGGAACAATTTTCCAAACAGCTTGATTTTCTTGGGTATGAATATAATTCAAACAAGAGTAAAGATGTTTTAATTGACATGGTTAACATGAGGTTTGGTGCAAAATAAATGCCCAACGATAAAAAAATAAAGATATTCTGGAAAGACGGCAGAGTTGAAGTTAAAGAATATGATTTACAGTATAGTGGAACTGCAACTGAATCGTGTATTTATACACTTGAAACATTGCAAATAGTTTTTGGCGAAGCTAAAGGGATGCAGATGTGTAATGAACAAAATGAACGACTGGGGATTTATGGTGTGAAATATGTCTGATGAAGAAACGGAAGATATGTTGTCTGGTATAATGAAAGGTGTTTCTAAAAAGCTTGCAGAAAGTAAAGAAGCTTTTATTCTCGAAAAAGGCACGATTATGTTGGAAGATAATATGCTTTCTCAAAAATTAAGTCTTAGATTGAGGGAAATAAAAGAAGCTAGAGAACATGATTATACAGAAATTAGTGTAAAACTGTTAAATTTTAAAAGAGACTGTCTTGAAGAAGGTGCCGGGGAATTTTATGCAGGTATCGAGTATGCATCACGGAAATTGGATACAGTATTACAAGAGGTTCTTTTAGAAGATGATTAAAGAAATAAGTTTTAAACCTGTTAGGGGTAAAGATGAATATGAGTTAACTATTCTGTTTGATAGAAAAAAACACCGGGATAGCATTAATACTATTATCAGGATGCTTATAGAACATAAATTAAAATATAATGAATTTAATTTAGAAATGGGGTCTATTCGTGTCTGAAGAAAAGAGTAAAGTCGGGGTTAGGAAAGAGTTTGACGGGAATGCGATTAAATGGGCTTCAAGGATTGGAATTGAAGACGTTGCAGTTGCAAAGACTTTATATTGGTGTGTATTAAACATCTATAAACTCATGTCAGAATCGCAATTAAAATATGTTGAATTTGAAAAAGCTTTAAAAGACATTAAAGAAATGATTGGGGATAAGAATGATAAAATTAAATCTAAAAAGAAAAAATAAAGAAATTGAAATTGATTTAATTCTTAAAAGTAGGGTATATGTTGATACCGTATTTGAGGTAGCGCCAATTGAAATGCTTATGGGGGATACTTTTCAAGTAACTTATAATTTAGAGATAGGTGGTTACGTTGATGGGCGTTTAACTTCAACATTGAGGGAGAAGTTTAGTTATATTTTTGAAATAAAAAAAGATGTCATTGTTAAATTTATTAGATTTACAAAATTTAATGAGAATGCAAATATACAATGTTATAATAAAATGCCATTAAATTTTTATTTACCGAAAAAGTTTAATGCAACAAAAGCTGAAATGCCAGAAGACATTGAAGTTAAGAAACTAAAAAAGAGATTAACGAAAGCAGGTTTATTAGGAGAGAAGGATTAATGTTAAGTGATAAAGAAGCAGAAAAGAAATTCAAAGAAATGAAGCTAGTGATTGCGACTCCAGAGAAGTTAATGTGGGGTACGAACGTATCGATATTATGGACAATGGCAATAGCAGTAATGTTAAAACCTGAAGTTACACATTTTAAAGCAGATGCGGCATGTCCATTGTCTGTGTGTAGGAATAGATTATTGCGTTCATTCTATGATAGTGATAATGATTGGATATTATTTTTAGATGACGACACAGTTCCACCGTATGATGCTATATTGCAGATGATAAAATACTCGGATGAGTATGATATATTGTCGGGTTTGTATTTTAGGAAATCAAGGCGAAAAGCGCATAAGCCAGTTGCTTTTGCAAACGTTCATTATGATGAAGATGGTAAACCGTGGTGGAATAGTTTAGTTCGATGGCCGAAAGGAGCTTGTGACGTTTCAGCATTTGGTATGGGTTGCTGTTTAATTCCCAGACATGCTATCGAAAAAATAATTGAAAAACAAGGGCACCCATTATTTCATTACGACCAAGATGAGACTGATGGGTGGTTAATCGACGGGGAAAAAGACTATTATAGTGTAGGCGAAGATTTATATTTCTGTCGCAAAGCCGTTGATTCTGGGCTTAAACTAGGCTTAGTAACAACTGTCAAATGTGAACATACTGGTCCACATATGGCTATTACGGAAGATGACTTTATAAAGGCCTATAAAGAAGGTCGTTTATTGGGGCAAGCAAAAGAGTTACCCTTAATAAATATTGACCAGAAACTTGTATTAAATGAATTAATGACTTATTATCATGAAGAGCCTAAAGGGATAATGGAAAATATATCCTTAGGGACGTTCAAAATGAATGATGAGCTTAAGTCAATCAAACTTAATACACAGGAAGACCGTAGCAAATATTATATGGACAGCCGGAATTATTTATACCATACAATTGGATGGAATTATTTCTATCACGATACAGTTGATACGCGAAATCAGCTATCACTTATATCGGAAGGTTCTGTTCTTCATTACGGTGGTGGCTGCGGGGATATTGTATTGAAATGTGCTCAACTCGGTTTAAAGGATATTACATATTTGGAATGGCCAGGGAGTGCATACGATTTTTCAAGATGGCGAATCAATAATCGCAAACATTCGGATACTATAAAAACAGTTGAATTAAAAGAAGACAAAGATGTTCTCGAGAAAGGAAAGAAATATGACACTATAATTTGTTTAGATTTTTTGGAACATTGTGTTAATCCGATAGAACATTTGAAACGTATCCGAGAGCATAGTCATGACAAGACGAAGTTTTTGTTAGGCTTGAATACAGAATTAACAACGGATAAGAATGGATTGTTTGTTAAGCATTCGAAAAATTTACGGGAGATGTTTATTGAAGTCGGAATTCCAACGGATATTATTCAACCGCTTGAAAGCAAAAAGATGCCTGGCATTCAGGACGAGAAATTTAGACCCGTAGACAAGATGTGATTAGATGGGAGGGACATTATATTCTCCAATGAATGAATACGTTGGTAATCCGGAGCAGTCTGTTTTCGACGAAGATTATGATAAACTCTATGGTGAATATAATAGACGCAATATCAAGCAGATTGGAAATGAATGTTATCTAGTTACGTATGAATCAATAAAAACATCTGTTGATTATAAAGATAAAGTAGTCCTAGATATTGGTGCAGATTATGGGACTACTGCAAATTTCTTTATCCGACGGGGAGCGAAAAAAGTTATCTGTGTTGAACGGAATTTTAAGTTGTTCGAAAAACTGTGGGAGAATTCTAGAATTGAGAATAAAATTGTCCCTATTAATTTATCCATTTCAACCCCTAAAGATATAGATAAATTATTGCGTAAGTATAAACCCGATATTGTTAAGATGGACTGTGAAGGATGCGAAGTTAATTTATATAATTCTTTAGACGTTGAAGCAATACGTATTCCGCAGATGTATATTATTGAGTTGCACGATGTTCCATTGATTAGCAAAACTGATGTGCCAGATTTATGGAGAGATGAGCTTGCAATTATTAAAGAGGGCAAGATAGTTACTAAGGATGATTTTGTCAGGCTAATGAAACAACGTCTTGAGATGCGTAGATTTAAAATTGTTGGGGTTACTGAATGGTCTCCTAATTTGGATGAGTTTATGAAGCATAGAATGGAAGTTATTTTTGCAGAGAGGAGTGATTAGTTATGGATGATTGGAGTTTGAAGGGTAAAACATATGCGTTAGCAATATGGCAAATGAATGATGGTGCTACATTTTATGATGATGCTGGCGTTGAGGATGAAACAGAACCATTAATATATTATACTGGTAAAGATGGAGTCGTACAAACAACTTATAAGAAACCTGATATTGAAACCCTCAGACAGAAGTTGATTGAGGATTTAGAAGAATTTTGTAATAAATATTCAGATGATTTTAATGCTTGGTCTCATGAAATGCATTATGAAAGCAAAAAGATTATTAATAAACGATTCGGAGTTGATGAATAATGGGAATAGCGAAGATATTTTGTGATAATTGTGATAAGTGGCATGAAGTAAATTTTGAATACGCTAGTGATTTGCCGGATATAGTATGTCCAAAGTGCATAAGCGATAGTATATGGTTCGGTGATATAACTGACGAGGACAAGGATGACGGGCCGATAGAAATAGGAAGAGGAGGGCGTAGACAAAAATGAAAACATTGAAAGATATTGAACAGGCTGCTACGAAGGAAGGTATTGCTTATTATGAAAACGACCTTCATGATGCTGCTAGGGAATGGGTTGAAAAATTAGAAACTGAACATAAAAAAGATTTGAAAACGTTTGCAGAGGAAGATTTAGAGTTTGATGCAGGTATGATTTATGCTTTTAAACACTTCTTCAACCTAGAGGATGATTAAATGGAAATTAATTATGTAGCATGGGATGATTCAAAAGGATTTAGTCAATTAACATCACTCTCTAATATTAACTGGAATAAAGATGTTATTAAGTATTGTAATAAAGAAGGATTAATTTTACTTGGTAGACAACATGATGTCATTCATATAATGAAAGAGTTTATTGAACGATTCAGAGATGATTAAATGATAATTAGCAAAGCTCCTTGCAGGATAACATTGGGTGGCGGTGGAACTGACCTGCCATCATATTATGAAAAGCGTGGTGGCTTTACTATTACTGGTGCAATCAACAAGTATGTTTTTGTCGGGGCTTATAAGCAATTTTACGACAATATTAAATTGAAATATTCAATGATTGAGGAAGTTTCTGAGATTGATTATATTAAGCATCCGTTGTTTAGGGAAGCTTTACGACTTATGAATATCCCAAATAATATTGAATTGACATCATTAGCGGATATTCCTTCTGGCACTGGACTGGGAAGTTCCGGGGCATTTTTAGTAGCCTTATTGAATACATTACAAGAATATAAAGATAATAAATCAATTACGAAAAGAGGTTTAGCATCGGAAGCGTGTAAAATTGAATTGGATATTTTAAAATTACACGAAGGTAAACAGGATAAATATGCATGTGCATTCGGTGGAATTAAAGCAATTGAATATTTGCAGAATGGACAAGTAGCAATCTCATCATTTTCGGATGAAGATGCTTTGCGTCAGAATTTATCTGAGAATTTACATTTATTCTATACAGGTAGGGAACGTCGGGGGGTAACATCAGAAGCATTAAAATATCAAGATACTAAATGTTTAGAAAATGATAATATTATATTAGATTATCTTGATGATATTAGATTAATCGGTTACAGAACTCGGGAAGCATTTCAACAGTGTAATTTAGATTCGTTTGGGCGTCTTTTGAATGACCACTGGGAAGTTAAGAAACAATATTCGCCATATGCAACTGATGCTTATGTTGATGAGTGTTATAAAAAAGCTTTAGATTGTGGTGCATTGGGTGGCAAATTGATGGGTGCAGGCGGCGGTGGATTTCTATTATTTTATTATCCAGGCGAAATAAAAGAAAGATGGAATTTTATTGATAGCATGGAACAAATGGGGTTACAACACACGGAATTTAAATTTGATACTGAAGGCGTATCGACAGTTTTAAGGGAGTAGAGTTTAATGGATAAAGAAGATTTATTAAGATGTTCGATTTGTGGAAAAGAATTTATAAATGCGTATGATGAGATATTGAAAGATATTAATCCATATGTGTATAAACCTAATTGTGATTGTCTTAATAAAGATTTAAGAATAAGCGTAGGGTAATTAAATGATTAAAGAAATAATGCAAAGAGATTGTGGATGGGATGGACTTATGGAGATAAAATTTTTAACGGACGTGCAGAAAACAATTGAGGAGCTGAAGAATCAGGAGTATCAGTTGAAGAGAATTCAACATATTCTTAGAAATGCAAAATTAAATAATCAGAAAGTATTTATCTGTGGTAATGGGGGAAGTGCAAGTACAGCTACACATATTGCCTGTGACCTATTTAAAATTGGGGGCATACGAGCTATAAGCTTAGAGGATAACATTCCGTTGATGACTGCGATTATCAATGATAGCGGTTGGGAGAATCTGTATTCAGACCAACTAAAGAGATTATTCGACAAAGGCGATGTTTTGATTAGTTTAAGCGTACATGGCGGAACTGGGAAAGATGAAGGGGACTTCTGGTCTCAAAATTTATTGAAAGCCATCGAGTATGTTAATAAGAATGGCGGATTGACAATAGGCTTAAGTGGATTTAATGGCGGGAAGTTTAAAGAGATGTGTAATACTAACATAGTTGTTCCAGCTGAATCAACGGCGATTGTAGAATCCTTACATTGTTTAATTGGGCATCTTATAGCTATGACAATACAAGTAAAGGAATAATTTAAATGATTTATATTACAAGCGACCAACATTGGTGTCATAATAATATTATAAAATATACTGGCAGGGTAAAATTCATGAATGAGCATGAATTGAAAGAGTACGTAGAGTGCAAAGGCGATGAAGATAAAATAAGAAAGATGAAAATCAGTAATAGTTCAACGGATAAAATGGACGTCACAATGAGGCAAAATTGGAATTGCACTGTAAAAACGGGGGACACTGTTTTACATCTGGGGGATTTTGCGTTAACGGATAGGCATGAATTAAAGGAGTTACGCAGAATGTTAATTGGTACTATCATTCTTATTCATGGAAGTCATGATAGAAGTAAAAAACAAATGGCGGAAGCAGGTTTTATTACTGTCGAAGGACCAGTATTATTGAATAACTTTATTTTTACACACGAGCCACTTTCAGATAGCTCAATACCGAAAGGGATGATAAATGTGCATGGACATATTCACGAGAAGAAAACTTTTGGGCGAAGGATTAATGTTTGCGTAGAGCATACAAATTACACTCCTATATGTTTGGATGATTTAACGGGAAAGGAATATGAAATCAATTCATTGTAAGATTGCAAATTGGATACCCTGGTATTTTCCATTTGGGGATACTTTAGGTAGATTATTGCATAAATATGGAGTAGTCAAACAGAATGCGTATATGACAGTATACAAATGTAATCGTTGTGAGCAAGTGGATGCAACATGGGATTATCATAGGATAATGCATCAATAAAAATGGGGGCAAATATTTATGACTGAAATATTTTTAGATACGGCAAATCTAAAAGAAATCGAAGAAATTCAAGGATGGAATATTATTAGTGGTATCACAACAAATCAAAAGATTTTTGAGAAAGAAAAGGGTGTTAATTTTAAAGAGCATGCGAAAGCTATATTAGATATGGTTTATCCATTACCCGTATCGTTAGAAGGACCTAATACGTTAGCGGGTATTATTAAAGTTGCTAAAGAATTTAATCATTGGGAGACTAAGGGATGTCCTTTAAAAAATTTCGTTGTTAAAGTTCCGATGTTAGGAAACGGGGATGGATTACGAGCAGTTAAGAAATTGTCCCATATGAATATTGAAACGAATGTAACGGCTTGTATGACGCTAAATCAAACGTTCTTGGCAGTAAGTGCGGGTGCAACATATGTTTCTTTATTTTATAATAGAATGCAAGACTGGAAAAAACAACAACCAGCAAACAGTAAAGACGCAAAAGGATATGCACTTAGCACAATTCGGGAAACAATGAAGATGTTAAAGAATTATGATACAAAACTTATTGTAGGTAGTATCAGAAGCCGTAATGATATTGAAGATTTAGTGCAATTACAGCCAGATATTATTACAATCCCGTATAAAATTTTAAAACAAATGCCACAACATGATATGACAGACAAAACATTGGGGGAGTTTGAGGATGCCTGGAGAGAATTTAAACGATATGAGAAACAATAGAATACAGTGTGGGTATGAAGATGAATGTGAATCTTTAGACTGTTTCAATTGCCCTAAGATGATTGATGTAAAGGCTGATAGGATAACTTTAGCGGAAGCAATTTGTATTGAAGATTTTGCTGACGTTGATTTGGATATGTGGGGTAAAGAGAATATTAAAAGAAGAGATTTATCTCAAGACATTATGAAAAAATTATTAACGCGATTGGATTGGTAGAATGCTGTATATTTTTGATATAGATGGGACAATTGCAGATACAATGGGGGATAACTATGAGGAAGCTATTCCAGATGAGGCAATGATTACTTTAGTTAATATGCTTTATGACCGAGAACATACTATTGTTTTTATCACAGCAAGAGGGACGTCTAGTGGGATTGACTATACTGAATTAACTGAGAAACAGTTAAAGGATTGGGGGGTTAATTATGATGCCTTACAATTTGGAAAAATCATAACCGATTGGGCTCAGAATCCGGAGGGATTTTTAAATGAAATCTAAAGAGGATTGTCCCTTGTGTCAAGCGTTAATAAATGAAAGTAATAAATTTCTCTATGAAGATGATGAAATTGTAATCTTGCAGACAAAGACAATGAAGGGACACCATAAAAGAGTAATGCTAGTTTCGAAAGGGCATAGCAGATTTATGTTTGATGAGAATTGGTATGTACACAAATTCTTTAGAGCGTGGTGTCAAGTATATTTTGATGAGGAACCGACGTTTGTAATTTGCGAATCAGCATTTTCAACTGTTAAAAATCATTGGCACGTAATTGCATGTGATTGGTATGGAACGGAAAAAGAGATAGAGCAATTACACTATACACCACATACAACATATGAGACAAATATTGAATGGAGTCCAAAATAATGATTTATAGTATTCGAAAAACTACGTTTAGAGTGGGGCAATTCTTTCCAATAAAATTTAAAGATATAATACATAGCGAAATTGATAAACATGATAACAATTTTATTACTGTTTATTATCGTCAAAAGGAGACAGCTCATGAAGAGAACCTATAATGAAACAATAGAAGAATTATCTGATTTAGAACATCGACAGTGGATGCATTGGAGTAAGGATGTTTCGAATTTATTAGAAGAATTATTGAATATTGTAAAACATCCTGAAGAGGATAAAATTGTAATAGGACAAATTTGGAATAAGGGCATGAAAAAGCTAGTTAACTGGAAGCGGTATTGGATACCCTATGAAAAACTTGATGAGGAAATTAAAAATAAAGACAGAGAATGGGCAGCACAAACATATGATTTAGTTCCTATTAAATGTCCTGTCTGGCAATGTGGAGGAGTGATGGCAACTGTTGAAAGAGAACCGCCTGAGGGAAAAGCAGATGAGTATCAAGATGCTACATATTCGGGGCATTGGCAAACACCGGATTTAGTTTGTACTAATTGTGGTGCAGTTTATAAGTTTAACGGAGTAGAACGGTAGAGGAATAAATAATGAATAAATTAAAGTGTATTATGAAAGCAAGAATTGAAGTCGTTAAAGCGAGTCAGTTGAAGAAGGGGGATTTTATATTAGTTGCCGATAGAAAATGTTTAGTTAAATCTGTTCCTTTTCGATTGGAAGAGATTATAGAATTTGAATCTGAAGACAAGTGTATAGATTCTAGTGTATTTGAATCTAGATTTATGAATTATTATCGGATTCTTGATTGTGAAGAAAGAGATGTGTACCAAACATAAATGGTAGAGATAGTTTAGTGGTTAGAATTCCCGCCTGTGGAGTGGGAGACGCGAGTTCAATCCTCGTTTTCTACCTTGATGTTGTTATGTTTAAGAAATAAAAGGAGGAGCAAATATGACAGATAAATCAAATATATTATTAGCAGGAGTAGTTATCGCGTTATTGATAATTGCGGGATTGTTAGGTTTTGTTGCCGTAAAATTTAATCCTATAGAAGGCGCACCAGGAGTGCAGGGTAGTGCTGGACTCATGGGGCCAGAAGGACCCATAGGGCCAATTGGATTGCCCGGTGCAAACGGAATTAACGGAATAAACGGAGCAGACGGCGTACAAGGATTAATAGGGCCAAAAGGTAATCAAGGCAATCAAGGTAATCCAGGAGAAATTGGGCCACAAGGGATAACTGGAATAGACGGCCTTAACGGAATAGATGGTGTTGATTTAGAACCTAATGATGTACCTGTAATAGTTGTCAATGATTTTGATAGCTATGTAGAAGGTTGCGGAAAGTACGATGACTACTGGTTTAATCTAAACATAACAACTGCCGACACAGAAAATGACCTAAGAAAAGTATCCCTATATTACAAATGGGATGAAAGTCATTCTTGGAAACTCGAAAAAACTTGGCCATTTTTAACTGATACGGATGTATTAGTAGATTGGGAAGAAAATAAAGGTTTCGAATATGGAGAAAATACAGAAACTCTATATTGGTTAGTAGAATGTATGGATGGAGAGAATCTAATCTATCTGAATGGCAATACGTCTTTGACAAAGCCAGTCTGTATATAAATTTAGTAAATCCGGAAGAATCTTTTTCTTCCAACTTTTTGGGCTTGTAGCTTAATCTGGAAAAGCGACTGCTTTGCATAATAAGAGAAATAGGTAATATCCAAATACTCATATAACTGTATCTTACCAAAAAATCCCTCCCTTATTCAAAAAAGCAGTAGACTTTGGGTTCAAATCCCAACTCGTCCATCGGGCTTGTGAGGTAGTCTGGCATCCTCGCTGACTTGGATTCAGCAAACTCAGGTTCAAATCCTGGCTCGCCCACTAGCTCTCCCCTATATACGGTGAGCGAAATCTAAAATTAAGAATGGTATATGTCTTCCGGTTTACGGATAGAGTGGAAACGGAACTGTACCACGGTGAAAAACTAAATTGATAAATATGGTTCCAGAAAGGGTTAAACCTGACTGAACATTAGGAGTTTGAGACACTCCGTAAAAATCTTTGTATATTATGCTTTAATAAGCGTATACAAATATTAGGAGACAGTTGAAAGGGGGTTCGATTCCTCCCAGTTGAATATATGGCAGAAAAAAGTTTTAACTACACGAATCATCCAGCGTGGTTTAATGTCTATGTAAAGATACAATTAAAATTATTAGCTTTAGGATTAGAACGTGTTGGGGAATGCAATCATTGCGGCGATTGCTGTAAAACTATTGATATATCTGTTGATTTTGGAGAAGAAGATTACGAAGTAATCGGCAAGGAAGACGTGTATTGTAAAGCATATGACTCGACAAAACAACAGTGTAACAATTATCTATTGCGTCCATTGCTTTGTAGATTGTTTCCCATGCAGCCAGAAGATTTAAAATACCTACCAAACTGTTCGTATAAATTTGTTAAGATAAAAAAAGAGAAGTGATAATAAAATGAGACAAAGAAGAAATCAAAATCCCGTAGGGGATAAGCCAGGCAGTGGTCCTAACGGAAATTGCGTATGTCCAGATTGTGGTTATAAAACATTACATCTTAGGGCAGAACCATGTAATACAATAAAATGTCCAAAGTGTGGCGTATTAATGACGAGAGAGTAAAAATGAATGAAGGTAAAAGTAAAGAACTTGAAGGGTCTCCAAAGGGTGCTTTTGCACCCATGACCTTAGAGGAAGCTACTCACGTTAAAGTTTATACAGATGTTGGTATGCTGGGGTTAATAAATATTGAGGCTGTGAATCCTTACAATCTTAGTCATTACCCATTTGGTGATAAACGATGGAGAGACGTTGAAGCTGCACATATTGGAAACAAAGAAGCAACTGAAGAAAATCATCGTAAAGGCATTGAACATATGAAGAAGGGCCTAAAGGAAGGAAAGATAATACGACCCATATTGGTATTCAACGGATTCAGACGACAGGACATGGAAGATTTTGAGGACGTTATTGATTGGAGTAAAGTACGTTATCATCGGTTAGACGGTTTTAAGCGCTACATGGCGTTAAAAGAATCCGGTGTTCAGTGGATTGCGGTTCATGTCGTTAATACGTGGATTGAAGGTGGACAATCTAATCAACCGTGGCATTTATAGAAATGTATATAAACAAAGAAGAGCCTTATATTATGATAAGAAAATTTTGTTTCAAAAAAACACCTTTCTGAGATAATTTGAAATGAGCTGTA
>Ga0307928_10002287_pt1 | contig 14730 bp, 22 predicted proteins | sample AceLakmetagen232_FD_201815 | JGI IMG/M metagenome (GOLD analysis project Ga0307928, IMG submission 201815) | Saline water microbial communities from Ace Lake, Antarctica - #232 | ecosystem: Environmental > Aquatic > Non-marine Saline and Alkaline > Saline | place: Antarctica: Ace Lake... | reverse complement strand
ATATTTCTTGATGTTGTCTTTATTGATCTCTGTGTAAGAAAAGTCTTCATACTTGAAGTTCTTCTCTTTTGCTATCGGACAATCATTCAAACAGTAATTTATTAAGTGCCTATTTTTTGGACAACCCGCGCAGGGATCAGTAAAATCTCTGAACTTTGTCTGTATGCTTTCAGGCAGTTCAGGCTCAGGATTGTTATCATTAAACCAAGTATTGTTCTGTATTCTCCACAGGAACTGATCTATGCTTGCATTTTCCCATTTGGCATAGCGCATAACTTTCAACATTTCGTGGACAATTGATTTCGAATGTCCAACGTGCAATGTCAGAGGCTCAGATAAAAACTTTGTCTTTGTTACATAGAAATCGTGTATCTTTAAATATCTTCCTTCTTTATCCTGCGGTTCATCACCTGCAGGAGGAGGACTATATTTAATACCCTCTACGTTCTTAAACAACCTTATAAAAGGATTACTAAAAGGACCGCTTACTTGATGATGCTTAAAATCTTTCCAAGTATGAAACATTTTGAACATTACTACTGGTGGTGGTGATTCTATTTCTATCTGTTGCTTTAACATCTTTAAGTCATCTTCATGCATTATCTCATCGGCATCACAAGTTAAAAAGTAATCAGGTTTAAAATTTAATCCAGCAGTCATAGCAACATTTTTCTGCTGCCAAAGATTTTTAAATTTACCGCTGGCATATACAACCTTATCGGAGTCTAACATTTTTAAATAATCCATTGTTCCATCTGTAGATGGACCGAAAGGGCTGCCATCTACTACAACTATCTTATCACAAGCATCCCACAAGCCATCTATAACATCTTTCAAATACCACTGATATTCCTGGAAAGTTACTATAAGCGCTACTACTTTTTTTTGCATCTACTACTTTCCTCTCTAATTCTATTCAATTCTTTCCAAAAATCTTCAACTTTTATATATTCGTTGTATTGTCCTTTTACTTTTATCTTCTTAATTATTTCTTCCAAAGTCTCAAAAGTCACGCGGGCATACTTCGCCATCAATAACCTATGGTTTTCAGTCTGTCTATTACTATTTTTGCCGAGTTGTCCCACGAATATTTCTCTCTTATTGTTTGGCTACATTTCAATCCGTATTCTTTGGCTTCATCTTGATGTTCATACACCCAACGCATTTTAGCTTTCAAATCTTCTATTTTTGGTTGAGCCCATAATTGTCCTTCATAATAAGGGCATCTTGCAACCGCCGGTATTAATTTATAGTCTACTAGTAATTTATCTGTTCCATTTTCTTTATTCAAAAATTCAGTTACCCCTGACCACCCAGTAGTTATAACTGGCAAACCACATGCTGCAGATTCAATCTGAGGCATCCCCCAACCTTCACCCATTGTTGCAGAAACAAAACAATCGGAATTTCGATAAAAACTCCCAAGTGTATCTTCATAGAACTCCGTGTTATATAAAACATATATAGGGGCTCTTGAAGGTTTTAAACCAATTCCTGCCATTGACGCATAAACATTTAAATTTTTATCATTATTATTAATTTTTAACAACAACTGTACATTATCTTTACTAGAAAACTCCTCATTAAAAGCTTTTAACAGTATTTCCGGAGCTTTCCTCTCACCGTACTCAAAGCAAGATACAAAAGTAAATCTTTTATTATTTTTATTCTTTGGTAACGGTTTGATATCTGGATTAAACAACTCTGGATCTACCCCCAGAGGTACAACGTGAATAGGCTTTGTTACCCCTGCATTTGTAAATGTTTCTTTATTAAACTTTGTGCAATTATGAACCGTTATATTATTTGCGATATAGCTTTCATCTTTTTCTACACTTATATTATAAACTCTACCATTGTAAGTTTCTTTTGTAATTTTAGTAATTGGTATATAATAATTTTTATCATCTTCGAAAAATAATTGATTTCTTTCTCTTAACTTTTCTATTTTTTTAGAAATCATTATATCGTCATATTTTATATTACATAGTTCTTTTGATTCTCTTTTTTGCTTGCCACTAACATCAATACAATTATTACCAATTCTAGGAATATATCCCAACCTAAGATATATTTCATTTATTTGCCATATAAGTTTTTCAGATACAGAAGAATATCCGATACTATCAAAAGTTTCTGAACCATCACCTCTTATCATACCTTTTAATAAAGACAACAACTTATTTTTCGGCAGACCTAAAAATTCATCAGGTATTTTTTTATTCCAACATCCTTTACCAAATAAAGTTTGCATTAATTTACCAAATGTAGCATTACAAAAAGTAAAACCAACACCATTTCCTTTTTCGACTGATTTAGTTGGAGTATCGAAGTTTTTTCCGTGTTTACTATAATAATCTAAATTGAAATATTTTTTCACAATACTTATTATATCTTCCCTGTATTCTTTTTCTTTTATATGTAAACTAAAATTATCGTAACACCCTTCTGCAATCCAATAACCAAATAATTTTAATATTTCTTCATTTAAAGGAATTGTATTTTTAAACTTTTCTCTTTTTCTGTGAAACTGTTTAGTTACTTTATTATTATCTTTACTCTTTTTATATTGATTTTTATGATTTATATTTTGTTCATAAACTCGATATAAATTATCACTATCGTCTGTTTCATACCCTTTTAATATATCTGTAATTTTTATAGATATAATATCTTTAATAGTATGGTTATATTTTGGTATAATAACAAAATCTTTCTCTTTCACTTCTCTTGCTCTAATCCAATTAGTTTTTACTTTTATATTTCTTTTATCACAATCCTTCGCAGAACATAATTCCGAACATTTTCTATAGTTATAATATTCACAATTTTCAGGCCTATATATTAGTATGGGATGATTATCTGTAATTCTTATATTATATCCATAATTAGTTTTTATATTATATATTTCTTCATTAATTTCTCTAGACATTACACCGGTTACTTTTTTCTCTTTGCCCTTATGACTAATAACACTATCGCTAATCTTAATGTCTTTTATTGGAAAATACCCAATATTAGTTCTTATTAAAGTTTCCGGGGTTAAACAGGTCCAAACTTCATCCATGTCGTTTAAGATATCAACCCATTCTTTCGGCAAACCATTTGTCTCAAGCATTGTATAGCCAATTCTATAAGACTTACTTGAGTTCTTATATAATGCATCTCCCTGAGCCATTGTTACTTGAGGGATATTGTTATCAAACTTCTTTAACGCTACATCCTGTAAACGCCAGTCAGTAAATCCCTGTAACTTTGTCACACCATAAATATAATCGTATCTTACATCAACATTATTTCTATCCAAAGCCACTATCATATTTTTACTTGCCTGCCCATAGCCTGTAGAAAATCCAGCCAAAGTTCTAAAAGCTATTTGGTGATTATACTTATTTATCAACTTTGGATGCCAACTATCTATAAATATAGACCTTGATCTGTTGTATATCTGGTCAAAAGATACTTTATTTTCCCTTGTAGACACATTTTGATGGTGTATTATTGTTACTCTTCCATCATTATATGTACTGTAACCTACCTCTTTTGCTTTTAAACAAAATACCGTATCTTCATAATAACTTTCATATTCTTCTGGTAATCCGCCTATCTTATCAATAACTTCCCTTTTAATATACATACAACTTCCAACTACGCCTTCAACTTCTCGAACTGTATTATATTGATTAACATCTGGTAATCCCCATCCTATCTGAGCACCTTTAGCGATATTTCTTAACATATAACTTCCAGCATGCATTAAAAATCCATGAGCATTTCTTTGTCTACAACCAACAACTCCTATCTCGGGCTTTGAGTAAGCTGTTTCTTGTATCTTCGAAAGCCAAGTAGATTGAATTATTTCAGTATCAGTATTTAATAACAAAACATCATCTGTACCAGCAGCTTTAATGCCTATATTATTTCCTTTAGAAAATCCAAGATTAGAACCATTCTCTATTAATACATGGATTATTCCTTTTTGCTTGAGATTTCTAAGATAATTAATCGTATCTGGCTTTGATCCATTATCTACTGCTATTATCCGTATATTCTTCATATCTTTTCTATCTGTAACTTTTTGTAATGAAGCAATACAAGCATCCAAATAATGCAAACAATTCCAGACGCAAAATACTATAGAACAAGGACGAGTTAACATACTTTAAATTATCCTTTCTAATTTCAGATCTTGCATTACCCCTTTGGCACCTAAGACTTTCATCTTTAATATTGAACTCCCTACTGGCTTATTTAATTCATCTGAAAGCATACTAATTGTATTCTGCCATGTATAAGGCTTAGCCCATTCTTTAGCTTTTTCACTTGCTTCTCTCAATATTTTTTTATCTGCATATAATCTATCTAATACTTCTAAAGTAAAATGTTCATTTGGTAAAACCATCTTTACACCTTCGCTATTAACAAAATAAGATGCTGGTGGCACTGCTATGCCTGCTCCATTTCTTAATAATTCTCCTGATGCTGAAAAATCTATTCCTACTGATGGTATACCACAAGCCGCACATTCAAGAATAGATAATCCAAAGCCTTCTCCCATACTTGTTGTAAAAAATACATCTACACTTTTTATCAGTCTTGAAAAATCTTCTTCTTTAGCTATATAGTTTTTTGAACATGCTGACTTTTCTCTGAAATGTGGAAGATTATACATATACTCTTTTAAGTTAGGAGCACCCGCATCTTCAGGTTCTAACTTAGTATGATAAATAAATGATACATCTTTATCTGAACACCAACGATTCCATATATCAAATGTAGCTCCCCAATTCTTTCTTGACTGATTTCTATCTACTCTAAGAGTCACTAATTGCTTAGTTTCCATTCCTCCAGCACGACCTTTATTATTTAGATTAAATATTTCTGGATTATATCCTAAATAAATAACATCACTGTCTCGATTATATGCTCTTTTTATTTCTTGCTTAGCAAAATCACTTGTAACTATCAAGGAGTCAAATGTGGATATAGTCGGAAGCCAAGCTAATGGTAAATTTGCACAATCAACTGTTATATATCCAACCAACATGGTATCTGGTATGTCCCTAATTATGCTTGGAATATATAAGAAGTATCTTACATCTCCAAAAAATACAACTACATCAGGTTTATATCTAATTATATATTCTTTTACCTGATCTCCTAATGAACTAGGATCTGCCGAATTGTTTTTCAAATCCAATCCTTGTATTTCATAATCAATACCAAAAAATTCTATATTTTTTTGATCAAAATTATATCCAGTTGATATTACATCAAACTTAGACTTCAATCCATTAAGTATATATCTCGCCGATTTACCTAACCCTGTAAAAGCAGTGGGAGATTGACTTACCCACAACAACTTCTTTTTCATTACCCACTCCTTACTGTTTTGGTGCTTCCTTAACTAAAATATTTATTAAGTCTGTAACCATCAATCTAACTTCTCGATTAATCAACGTAGTAGCGTTATTTACTATAGTATTAACCATTTGCTCCTTAGTCATCTGCGGTTGTTCCTGAGCCTTTACTTCATCTACCATTAACTATTCACCTCCCCTTTTATAAAATATTGAACTTCAGGTTTCCCTGTTATCTTCTCTGTCCAGTGTGCAAACATACCTGCTAAACAATCATTTAGAAAATCAAATTCTGGCTTCCATCCCGTTTTATCTTTTAATTTCTTGCAATTACCATATAAAATAGGAACATCTGCTGGTCTCATTCTGCTTGGGTCCTGAACAACCTCTTCAGATATTCCTGCTATCTTTGCAATTGAATGAACTAATCCTTTAATTGCGTAAGTGTTCTCCGAACAAATATTATAAGGTGTTCCAAACTCTCCCATTTCTGTTAACATCCAATATGCTCTTACCACATCCCTAACATCCGTAAAATCTCTTTGTGCTTCCAGATTACCCAAATAAAACTTATCTCTTAAATCCATAGCTATCTCTGCTGCTTGTTTACATATTTGAGATGTTATAAATTCTTCACCTCTACGAACACCCTCATGATTAAATGCCCTCGTCAAAATAGTCTTTAATCCGTAACTCTTATAATAAACAAACCCAAGATTTTCTTGAGCCACTTTACTTACCCCATAAGGACTTAATGGCCTTAAAGGATTAGACTCTTTTATAGGTGTTTCTTCGGGATAAACTAACCCATACTCTTCACTTGACCCTGCTATCTGAACTACACATTCAGAAACAAATCTTCTTACTGCTTCTAATATATTAATAGTTCCTATAACATTTGTATCAAATGTTTCACTAGGCGACTTCCAGCTTTGTGGTACAAAACTTTGAGCACCTAAATGAAATATTTTACAGGGTTGATAATGTTCTATAGTCTTCTCTACTTCATGAGCATCTTCTAAATTAAATTGCTCAAATATAATCCTATCATTATTCTTTAAATGTGCTACATTTTCAAGATTACTATGTCTTCTTATACACGCTATTACTTTGTAATCTTTATGATTTTCTAAAATATAATCTATTAATGTACTGCCCACCATACCATTACTTCCAGTGATAAGCACTAATTTATTATTCATAATTTTTTCTAACTTTCTTTTTCAAAAATTAGGGGAGTCGATTTTATTCAACCCCCCTTTTTTCACTAATTATACAAGTCAGTTCCGCTCACAATCAAATAGTTGAAAGGAATTACTTTATCGCTTGGGCTGTTTAAAACTACTTGAAATGAATTTCCGTCAGATGGAGATCCAGTCGTAAACTTAATATACTTTAAGCCGCCTGCGCCTGCTGCTTCAGAATTGCTTTGCGTAAGAACAACAGAAACAATACTTCCAGAAGCTACCGCTGAATCATTGACCCACGCCGATTTTCTTCCAGAAGGAATAGTTCCACTACCTACACTTATGATATTCGAAATTGCTGGTTCTGGCAATTATTTTTTTCACCTCCAGTTTTTTAATTAACTTTTACTTATCTTCAACTTTTAAATATACTTGCTTTCTATTAAGAATTTAGTATAAAATTAAATTCTCACCCATATATTTCCATATTTGTCAGAAATGAATGCTGGAGGCTCTACAACTTCTGTAGATATTTGAAACTCCTCCAATAATTCTTTTCCTGATTTTTCTGTTCCTATTGGCGGAACCTTTACCACATCTTCAACATGTAAAGAAACAACTTGCTCCATAGTTCCTTGCTTCTTGTAACTTATCTTTGACATATCTAAATTTATTTTTTTAGTCTCATATTTATCACGGTATGCTTGTCTTGCTTTTATCAGTTCCTCATTTGAATCTACATCTAATACGTCTCTAGCCTCTGATAATTTATCTTTTCCAAGTGTTTGATTTATCGCCTTATCGAAGTTATACATAATTTTATTTATTTAATACTTCAGCAACATCTTCTATTTTTCTTGTAATAGAACTAGATATACCAGATAATGCCAAAAGAAATTGATCTCTAGCTATCTGCTGCTCAGCCCGATTAGTAGTAGTAGGGTACCATTTTTCTATCAGTCCTAAAAATCTGCCTTTCATTCTTCCATAAATCTCTGTAGACAAAGACTTTAAAACCTCTACTGCTTCTTCCTTAGTTTCAGGCTTTTTATAACTCTTCTTTTCATTCTCCATTAAACTTTTCTCCTCCTTTCTTTCTTTAAGAAATTACGTGTTTGACGCGCTTTCGTCTATAACCGCTATTTCTTGTTTTCTATTAGGATCCTTCATAATATCTAAAGCTTCTCTCTCACTAACCTTACGGTACTCTTTTCTTATTTTTTCTTCATCCTTTTTAGCCATTTTTATAGCTTCTTTCCTACCAGCTTCTTTCATTTGTCTATTAGCCTCCGCTGCCTGCATCTTACCAACTGGATTATCCCAATCTATTCCTTCTTGATGTCTTTTATCTACTGTTGAAAATCCACTTCCTGGAGTTATATTATCATCCCAAACTACAGCAATTGGATAAAATACCCTTTTTATATCCTTAGAAAGACAAGCAGGACAATCTATATCAGAAGTTGTATCTTCCATTTTTTCAAACTCTTCTTTAGAAACTTTTTTATCATCTATCCAATATGTAGACTTGTCAACACCATGATCGGTTATAACCTTAGTGTTTCCCATATGTTTATATTTTTCAAATTCTGTTTTACATTCGCGGCAACAATACTGGTATATTGGCATAGATTCCTCTTATAATTATTATTTTTTTTAAGATATATAATGGAAAAAATACTGTATATTACGTGCCAAAAGTACCTGAGTGCCGTTCACCAACGCTATCCTGCCAAGCACCCCCGCGACTATGTTCCTTTTGAGGTTTACTATTTGCTATGATTTCAGTTAACATCTTCTGTTTCTTATTTTCTTTTTTAACAATATTTTCAAGAAAATTGCTTATTTTTTTTGACTGCTTATCATAGTCTATTTTTTTACCTTTAGTTTTTCTTTTCTTTTTATCTTTAGCACCTATTATGCGAGATTTACTTAAATCTGTTATATATTTCTTAAGAGTCATTTAGACTTCCTTTCTTCGGCGAGACTCGCCGTACTTAAGCTCGTAATATATCTAATATCTTACTATTATTTTTACTGCAGTCTGTTATATATCCTTCTAACAATTCAATTTCTCTAAGATTTAGAATCTTTAATGCTATATTTTGCTTTATTACTTCTCTTATTTTTTGTTGTTCTGAGTCAAGAGATATCTTATAATCATTTTTAGGATCTAAATAAAAATAATTTCCGTTCCAATCAACTACTTTAAAGTCCGTATAGTAACGTTTAAGATCGCCGTTAATATCTAAATAATCAGTAACTTTTTTAGTGTACCTATCATAATAAGAGAATATTCCACTATCACATAAAATATCTAGTATATCAGCAGCTCTCTTTTCATAAGAACTCTGTATTTTTATTAATCCTGCATAATGGGAATAATATTCAAAGCATTTGCTCAAAGTACTCCCGGGATTTTCTACTCCATATCTATTAAGACAGGTTTTAATTTGTTTTTCTCTTGTTTTCTTATAATTAGGATTTAATTTACACCACTTATTATCCTTACCAAATAGGGGATTAGGATTGTGTCCCCTTAATACCCCTGAATTATATAGCGGTCGCCTTGTAATTTTGCCATTTTCTCCATACCTTTTGACTCTTTCATCTGTATCTTTTGTTAATCCTTTGTTCCAAGGAGATTTACCTTTATTTAACTTACCCAAACCGCTAAATTTAGCACAACAACTTTTATTATAGAATTCACGAGTACTGGTTATTCTGCATTCAAAGGTTTGACTGCAACCACAAGTACAGTATCTTCTTTCTCTAAGAACTCTTTTAGACATCTTTATTATCAACTTTACGACTTTTTGCTAATGCGGCCGTAAGTACACCTTTCACCACCGACCTCAAAGGCTCAGTAGCGAGTTTAGCGTCTGATACCTTAAATGGAAATTTGTTTTCATTATCTTTAAGTTTTTTATTGAATAAATCTATAAACCCTTTAGCACACGCTGTCCCCCCAGCAATTGCTATATTAACTACTCCGTCTTTATCTGCTATTACTTTACCGTCTTTAGAAAATTTCTGTGCTATTGTTTTAGTCATATAATCAAGAAGGTTCTCATAATAAATCTTTAATGTTTTTAATACTATATCATCTTGATCTTTAGAAAGGTCTAAGTCATTCTCTTTTATTTGAGTAACTTTACTTGCTGATATACCTTGAGCTTGCGCAGTCATCTTATCTACCCAATCCCCGCTATTAACTAATGAGAAATTCTGCACTTCAACACCCAAATTTGATATAGCAAAATTACACTGCCCAGCTCCAAGAGAAATACCAATTCCCGAGAAACGATTACCTGCAAGATTATCATATACAACTGCCATCGCTTCATTAATTGAAAACGCAGAAAACCCTAAACTTTCTATTAAAGATTTAATAAGTCCCTCATGATATATTGAATTTTTATCTGCATTGATCGGCTGTCCAGGCACACAAAACATACATATCTCATTTTCTGTTTGAGGTTTACCTAATAGCTCACTTACCATAAGCTTAATTATAGGTAATGATTCTTTTTCAGCGGGAGATAACATACCACTCGCCATTGGCCTTCTTGCTTCTGTATTAAATGATGCTGCTAATTCTAAAGCAGATTCTCCTAATACATAAAGTAACCCATCTTTTGATATATAGTTTACTTTTATACTCTCTAACATAGACCTTAAAAAGTCTGTATCGTCTATTGTAAAAAAACAATTCCTCATCAACATAATCTTCAACTTACCATCTTCTTTTTTTCTCGCTGATAACAAATTACCTGTTCCGACGTCTAATGCTACTGACATAACTTATACCTCCTTTGACAGTTTTATTTCTTCAGGTTTAATATCTCTTAAAAATATTATCCCATCAGCCATCTCTACGGCATCAATTCCCATATTAGCAAATTTCTTAGATATAGGAGATAAATCTTTAGCGCTATCTGCCACATCATAAAATTCATCTTGTATCATGTCATTCTCTTTTGTGTTATATTTTGCAATGTTCATATTAGAAGTATCAATGATAAATAAATTTTTTCCATATGTTTTACTGTATTCTTTATCGTCTGATGTAAATATTCCTGGATATCCGGACTCCATAAAGTCTTTCCCAGGGGGCATCTTCAAACCCTCTTTAAGAATTATATTACTATCTATATCTGTACCGTGATATAATTTTTTAATATTGTCTGATTCTTTATGTATTTTTTCTCCAATAAAAGATATTCCAAATTCACTTCCGGGATAATCTGGAATATAACCAAAAATATCTGCTTTCAGTTTTGTTTCTTTCTCCATTAGATTCTTATATAAAGTTTTAATTCTTGATGGAGATGTATTTCCTAATCCTCTACTTTCTAAACAGTCTGGAAACCAATCTTCTACAAACATTCTATATTTATCACTACCAATACTAATCTCAAATTCTTCATAAGTGGGAATATTATCCTCAACTGAAATAAAATTGATAGCTTTTTGATTTAAATCATCTTGCTTATTTATACCTTTGCCAGCTATAAATATTTTGCCTTTTTTAGATATTCGTGTATGTTGTTTTTGTTCTGATTTAAAAATTTTAAGTGTCATTTTCTATCCTTTATTCTTTCACAATATCACTCATGGGTAAGGCTTGTTTTTTCATACTTCTACTCGTTGTACTTAGTAAATTCTTAACCTTGTAGTATTTCTTTCCATCTGGAGTATTTTTAAAAGCCACCTTTAGTAAATAGTTATTTTGCTCAGTATTAATTAAATTTTTATTTCTTAAATGTTTTATTTTTTCTTGAAATTCAAAAAAATCTTTATTATTCTTAATCTCAATCGCTTTTTTTTCTAAATATTCTATCTTTACTTTTCTTTTAGTTTTATCTTTTGCACCAATAGTTCTTGATTTGAATATTTTTAGTGTCATTTTATTATTTTTTATCTCCTTTTTTATTACTAAACATAACATTTCCCTGCAATATCATGTTTTCGAAAGGTTGAATTCCTTTAAATCTATCCACCATACCTTTGCGAGCATAACAGAGAGTCATATGCGGTGTATAGTTTGGGTGAGTTATTTTACAATCTATATTATCTTTTATTAAATTATTAGCACATAAAAATTCTTTACCAAAATCTATCATCTTTACTATTAGAACATCATAGCCATCACAATCAAATACATCTATTTTGCCTAAATAGCTTGAAATATAATCTAAATTGTTTTCTTTTAATAATTCAAACACTTTATTTTTATCAGAAGCATTTTTAATACCATATAAAACTGTACAATGTGGTTCTAATTCTATTCCTGTTTCATTCTCTCCTAAATACCACTCTGATTCTGGAGAGTCATTTTATAGCCTTTATAAATATTATTTGATTATTGCTCTGAGTCAATATAACCCCCAATTTTTCTAATGAATCTATCTGTTCACTATCTAATATTCTAAACCCTTGATTTTTTATAACGTTCTCTACCTCTTCTTTTGTCTGAGGCATCCATTTATACAATCCTGCAGGTTTTACATTTAATCCATACAAAGGCATTATAAAAAATAATAGTCCCTCATTCTTCAATATTCTCTTCATCTCTGACATACAAGCTAAAATGTTATCTTGATTCTTCATGGCATCATAACAAAATACAGAATCAAAGTTATTATCCTTAAAATTCAATCTGTGATATTTGTCACAGTAAAAATGTTCATAATTATGTAGATCTTTGGCTCTCTTTATAACAGTAGGATCTTCATCTATCCCTATTGCTGTTCCTTTATTCTCAGATATCCACATAGTAGTATACCCTAACCCACACCCTATGTCAATTATCTTATTTCCTTTAGGAATCATTCCCAGCCAAGTCTTTAAGTTTCTAGGCAAAACACTCTCTTTTTCTTGACGGTTATTTAATGTTTTAAGATAATCTTGTTTTTGTTGTTGAGAAACCTCTATATTATTTACTATCACTCTTTCTGGCTTTATACTATTCATTGACTCAACTAGATCTTGTATACTCACTGTATTCTCCTTTATAATTGTGATAATAAATCGACTGCTTCATCTATTTTTGACTCGGTTGTAACATTTTCTGTTTTAATGTTATATTCTAATTTTGATGTATCTGGCGAATCAAACACTAACTCAGCTTTTGCCATCTGTAATGCCTTGTCTTCATCATAACCTTGATTGATATAGAAAGAAGTCTTACTGTTTAATATAGACTTTAAATTAGATTCACTCTGGTCTATTCTTGTAAGAATTGCATCTAATTTACTTTCTAATGTTTTATCTATTTCTGCAGTTTTTTCTACAATTATCTCTTGCTTTAATATCTCTCTGTACTGATCTCCATAATACTTCTTATAGACTATTTCTTCTGCTGTGTCTAATGGCATATTTCCATTCATACTTAATTGAGCTACTTCTTTTGCTAACTTTGTTTTATCTGGAATAGATAACTGCTCAATAAGACTATGAATTTCTTTAGAAATTGTCATTCGAACAGTGTCCTTATTTGATTAATTGATTGCGCACTAATGTATCAGTCAATACATTAATAAAAATCTCATATGTATCATTTTCAGTAGGCCTGGGACTAATTGAATGCTGCATATTGAAATATCTAATCTTCTTCTTGTTATTATCAGAACTACAACTTAATCTATAGAGTATATATTCTATCATTTCATGCAACAAAGATTCCATTTGTAATTTCTCAGTCGCATTACTATTTATCTTTATTATTCTATCAAATGGGAGCATCATAGCTACCCATTTGTGATTTCTGATCTTTTTTATTCTGAACTCTTCACCCATCAAATTAACTTTTTTAGGCAGCTTCATATAATACTTTTAGTTGGCTAAAGGCCCTTTAGGTTTTAATTTAAAATCATTTGGTAAAGCAATACCATTTAAATTATTTTTTTGAAGATTAACTTCACCTAAAAGCTCATTTAACCTAGTTGTAAGTTTCTGTTGTTTTAACATACAATCGTATACAGTCTCTTGCGCTTTACTTTTATCAACTTCTAATTGTTGATAATTCTTTTGTATATTATCAAATTCTTTTTGTACTTCAGTCATAGACACCACCATTGTTTTCTCTCCTTATAGTTAAATTAGCGGGGTATACTAACGCTAAATGACCTTATTCTAATCGAATAAAAGATTTTTAGTTACCCCGCATTATCAAAATCAACTGCATTTTTTTCCTTATACCTGTTGATTATTTCACATATCCTCTGTTCTATTCTAGGAATTTAAATATTTTTGTGTTCCTATAGATACAGAAAATTTTTATTACTTATCTTACTTAATTGTTTAAAATTTTAAACTACTATTTCGAGGCTATTAAAGGTATTTTAGTAAAATTCTTAAGCCAATTATAAAGTGCATTCAATATCAATAGTATAACAGTACCAACTGTCATCTCTTTCCAATTACCAATTATAGCCCAAATAATCTGAGGATTAGATATTAATAAAGCCAACCCTGCTACAATTATCTGAACCACTGTATTCTTTAAAGATTTTTGAGCTGCAACTTTGAGGCTAAATTTATTTGCCACTGCTTTTACCATTTAAATATCACCTCCTGTTGTTCATTAGAACCTTTGTTCCCTATTTTCTCTTCTTCTTGCTTCATTAACAACTAATGGTCTACCCATAAAATCTTTCCCATTCATTTCCTTAATCGCTTTTTCAGCGCCTTCTTCATCCATTTCAATAAACCCAAAACCTTTTGATCTCCCAGAATCCCTGTCGGTAATAATTCGTGAAGAATTCACCGTTCCATATGATTCAAAAGTTTTCTTTAGGTCGTCCTCTGTTGCCTTCCACGAGATATTACCACAGAAAATTGATTTCATATACTATTAATTCACCTCCTTTCTTTTATATTTTTAATTCAACAACTAAGCTGCCTTCGCATTTCTTCCTCTTCCAATAGGACCTCTTCCTCTTCCAATTCCCAATCCTCTTCCCGCTCCACCACTTCTAATTTTAGAACCCGGACAAACAACCTTTTGTCCATCAGAATTTACACAATTGCCAAATCCTCTTCCCGTTTGTTCGCCTTGTCCTCTCGGACCTGTTCTATCAAAACCTGGCATTTTATTCTCCCTTCTGTTTATTTTTAGACTTAAATTTTAAGCAAGCATCCATTTCGGGGTCTACTACTATATCTTTTAATTTACATCT
>Ga0307928_10002286_pt1 | contig 14746 bp, 14 predicted proteins | sample AceLakmetagen232_FD_201815 | JGI IMG/M metagenome (GOLD analysis project Ga0307928, IMG submission 201815) | Saline water microbial communities from Ace Lake, Antarctica - #232 | ecosystem: Environmental > Aquatic > Non-marine Saline and Alkaline > Saline | place: Antarctica: Ace Lake... | reverse complement strand
CGAATAATATTGCAGACTGACTCATCTTCTCAAAGCTGATATAAGTCAACTGCGTTGTATCTACCGCTGTAACAAAGGCATACGCTATCACTTCTGTTCCAGATAGCAAGCATATAATATCATCAACAGCCACCGCGTCAGTAACGAAGTCCGCTGTTGTATCTTCTAAAATAGTAGACGATGTATTGGCTGTAGCTGTGCCTGTAGTCTTTACTGTACCCATATTAAGGTGGCTGATATAGCCATACGAATCATCAGTAACATTATATACAACACATTCAGGTCGCACTCTACGACCGGATAGCGTTTTACCAAAGTTCATGCCAGAGTCTATTACCGTCCTGATAGACGCGGTAGTAATATAACTGCTAGGAAGGTAATCATAAATAGGCGGCGCATCTGCATAGAACTGATATACTCTCCCCTGATACATCGGATAGCTGTAGTACGTTGGCTTGCTAACAGTATTGGCAGGATTCTCCCAATCCATATAAGCCTCAACAGGCATGTAAGCTAACGGCTCTCTAACATTAGAGCTATTAGTATACCAGATTCTTCGTATACGGCTAACGCGCTCATCCATAGGATATGAGTATTGGTCTGCAACTAATGGGAAGGTCTTAGATTTAGGCTTCAGGTTGCAATCCCATCCCACCAGTTTCAATGCCGACTCAATAGCTTCATTCAGTATAGTATCTGACAGTAAGCCATCATTAGTGGCTCTAGCCAGTGTATTGGCAGACTTGACATGGTTCCTGATATACTCTCTATTCCACGCATTAGCCATTTTCATCACACCTTATTTATCAGTTGCGCCTGCGGCCATATACCCATATCCTAAGCTCATTGAAGGCTCAGATTTTGGCACTTTCCATACTGCCAGTCGGCCAAAATAATATGATAATATACCAACATACAACCTGATATAATACATAGTTACTCACCTAATCTATACAATTTGCCATACAGCATATTTTTATACAACTTATAGATTTCACCATACAGCGCTTCAAGCTTCTGATCACATAGAATCTCAACATAAGGTCTTAGTTCAGGGTGATTGACGATAACGGTAAATATCTTCTGTAGCTTTTCGTATCGCCTAGCATTAGGTACATCAAGCTTGTATGTATCGAAGAACGTACCTGATATATCATCTATATTGCCATCAAACCAGCCTTCTTCTCTACATATATCGCCAGTGATAGTTCCGGGATATGGCTGGAATAATGACGCCCATCCAATAGTAGGCTTACAGGCGATACTCATATCCAATGTCTGCAATGCCGTCTCCCACGTCTCATACGGTATGCCTATCATATTCTCAGTCCGAAACTTTATATTCAAATTATGCAACAATGCAGCCGATTCAAGTATATAATTATCGCTCATCTTGCGCTTCAGTATTTCGTTTCGCAAGGCTTCATTACCAGACTCGATAGCAAAGGTAAGGCTATCAAGTCCTACGGCTTTAAGCCTTTCAATCCGCTCTCTGGTTATCATCTCAACTCTTGTCTGTATATGGAATGGCGGCCCCTGATACTTAGATACGAATTCATCTAACCAATCAGTATTATACAAGGGGAATATATCATCCTGAAAGAATATCAAATCCAATGGATACGCCTGTAGCTCTTCCACTTCTGATATAACTTCATCTACAGGCCGGATTTCTGCCTTATGCAAACCGTACATTTTCTTGTAACGCTCGTTATAACAATATGGGCAATTAGCAGGGCAGCCAAAGCTACACATTACATTCTTGATTGGATTATTATAATTCTTTGGATAAGAATATATCAACTCCCTATCAGGATGCAGCAATGTGGACTTGTCTATCAAGGGGCGTAATGGCTGTATACTATCTTTATGAACGACATTAGGTATAGTTGCTATATCAACATCATGATCCATCCAATTAGCTATATCAACAATGGCCTCAAACCCTTCTCCACGCACACCATAATCAATACCCTCTTCCATACAGAACTGTGGGAAGAAGGTTATATGTGCGCCGCCAAAGATAGATATTGGTGTATAATCTAACTGAGCGCGTATGCTTAGATTCAAGTCACGATAGAATATGTGCTTGCCTGTCGTTACCGAATAAGCCAGTATATCCGGTCTGTAGTCTATAACTTTGGATATAGGCTCATTCGTCTTATATATACCAACATCATGTCCTGCATCTTTCAAGTATGCGCTAAGATACCCTACCCCTAATGGGTCAATGATATAATCTTCAACTACAAACAAGACTTTCATGTAGAACCTCATTCCCTTTCTAAAAACATAACAGACCATGAAGAGATGCGACCCGGATTGGGGAATATATAATCTTTCTCTGATAGCGTTTTTTCTGAAAACCCGTTCTCTGCAAATAGCTTTATAAAAAAGTCCCTTGACCGCTCCTGCGGATGATAAGGACAATTAGGATCAGGAATAGAATTAGTAATCTCTGGAATCTTATCAGTTAAAGCCAGTCGTTCAAGATGAGATAAATGATTATATCCCATTATTAGTTCATCCCTTTTTTCAACAGGTACATTAAATTTGGTAAACGGTTGCCGAATAAAAATGAATTGTTTGGTAACTCTGCACGTTTCAGCAATAACCGAACCTATATGTTCATCGTCCTGATGTTCATAAAAATCTATCGCCAAACATAAATCAAAATGTTGGTCAGGAAAAGATATAGGTTCTGTTGCAACATCAAGAGTTAATAATCGAGACTTAGCATTTGGTAAACAATGCTCTATTGCGAAACTTGATAAATCAAAGCCTACTATATCTATCATTGGACATAAGCTAAGAAAGTCGCATACAAACCCACCTGTAGCACAACCACAATCTATAACGCTATTCGGCATATTAGTCCATTTAAGTAGTAACTCTACAAAGGCTTTATTATCGTGGTCTATTGCCATTCCATTATTACAATATGAACACTTCTTAGTGAAGAAGTTTTCATTGTAGTACGATTTTCTCTCTTCCCAACTAATTGTACTCATAACTATTCACCATTAGCATCTATTCCCATAGATTTAATCCAACCAGATACTAGGTTAGGATGTTTTAAGTTCGCCGCTATCGCTCCCTTAGACTTTATATGCTCTAGGCCATTTTGTGATAATATCTTGTTAAGTACGATAGTTTCTTTCAAGTTCCCCTCTAATTCCTCGACATCGAATATTGCCGACCGACCATAAACTCTATCTTGCCATTTACCCGTTTGCCACCCCTGCCCAGTTTTCCTAGAATGATTGTACCGTGTATAATGCCATATATAAGTATAATTTTCCGTATTATATTCTATATCTTCCCGTTTAGGGTTTTCAGGTTTTAGATAATTCTCATCTGGAAAACAAGCGTTTGGGTAATGAAACCAAGCACTAGTCCGCTCATCATAGTATGCTACGCTATCATAGCCCTTTTTTATAAACTTGCCTTCCCATATTGCAGAATCCATCTTACCAATCATATAATCGGATGTTTTATGATATATAAACGGCTTGTTAATTGTTAATTTCTGCCTACGATTTCCATTAGCAAAGAAATATTTAGGCAGAACATAATCCTGATACATACAAAGATATTTTATGTTTATAGCCTCACGATTGCCTTTCTGGGCCACATCAACAGCTTTCAGTATCTTATCATAATCCTTTTCATGTATAACTTCATCCATTTCCAGATATAGACACCAATCACCATTACATGCTCGCCTTGCGGTGGTCAATGCCTTGCAGATAAAATCCCATTCAAGAAAATCTATATTCATTTCTATTGGCCTGACTCTGGAATCAATCGCCGTAAAGATTTCAGGATCATCAAACCTCTTGTCATAGGCAATGCAAAACTCATCGGCTACACGAAGCCCTGATTTTATGACAGCTTCATAAGGATAACGCCTTTGCTTAACACCTATTGCAAGATTATAAGCACTAATTGTCATTACATTATACCTCATATAAAGGTTACAAAATTAGTCCATATACAAACTCTGCGCCCATCCAATAACATCCCCTAAACCTTCATCCACTAACCTAAATCTTGTTGCTAGGTCGGGAATATACTTATATGCTCTGGTCAAGTCATAATAACAACCAACGGTTCCCGGTTGCCCTCTACGCATTGGTACAAATTCAACGCCGTTTATATCTATGATATTAGATACTTTTTCGGCCAACTTGCGGACTGTAATATTGCCATTGGGATTAGCAAGGTCTATATACGATGGTGCTGATTCTTCAAACGCTTCATCACAAAGCCCTATATCGACAAGAACGTTAGCCACATCTTCTGCATACATCATATTCACTACCGATTCGCCATCGCCATAGATGCGAATGTTAGCCCCCGATAAACCTGCTGCAATAAACATTGGTACAACTTTTTTCTCACTTGCTAATTGTCTAGGCCCATACACTACTGTCATTCTTACATCTAGGAATTTAGTGCCATAAGTATTCTTATACATATACCCTATTTTAGCAGCCGCGTGTTTGCTTATCATGTATGGATTAAGCCAATCTCTGATAAGACCACAATTTATGATTTTCGGATCGTTATCGCATGATGTCGCCCATTGCATTATTTCAGTCATCCCGATAACATTAACTTCAAAGGTTTTACTAATCTTATCAAATGTAGTATCTGATCCTAAAACTCCAGCCGCATGATATATTACTGGATATTCACCAGCCAAAAGACTTTTCATATCCAAAATACTACCTTCAATATACTCTGCTTTTGTGTCATATTCCGGTGGTCTCAGATCATAAATAGCAACTTCAATACTACGTTTTTCTAATGCTTGGACTATATGACTACCAATAAATCCAGATCCGCCAATAACCAATGTACTAACCATAACAATCTCCTATTCTGTAAAATTCAGTAGTACGATTTTCTCTCTTCCCAACTAATTGTACTCATAACTATTCACCATTTATATAAAGTTTACATGACGTGGGTTATCGTCCATGAGGTATTCCATAAACTCGTTCTTTTTATCGTGCCAACACGCAGGGCATTTCTGCGGGTCTACAACATCTTTTTTTGCCAATATACTGGCAAGTGTATTATCTTGTATAGAACCTATATTCCCCATAGGATGATATTGTAGAGAGCAGCATCTATAAACCGCACCATTAGCAGCAATACAAAAAGCCACATCTTCCATATAGCAATGCTTAAAGTTCTTTGCACGGCTTAATGAAATCCTATTAGAAAGCCCAAATACAGTAAAATCATCATCAGTTAATTTGACAGATTGAGCTATTTGCTTTTGTATTATCTCTTGCTCCACATCTGAATATATTATATCGCCAGCCTTATTTCTAACATAAGAAAACCGCGCTGTATTGAATCCCACTTCTTTCGACCATTTAACAAAATCCACCATTTCAGACATATTAGCCGGTTGAATAAGGAAACTCGTCCCAACAATACAGCCTTCAGAACGTATCCCTTTAATATAAGGCGCTAATATATTATGTATATCAAGAGGCTCTACACCATGAACTGTCCTGAAGGATTCTTTAGACATAGAATTTATAGAAAAACGTATCCATTTACATTTCTTCAAGAGGCTAATATCAACATTATCAATACAACTACCATTGCTGATAATAGCAATATCGAATCCTATTGATAGACAATAATCTAACAACCGATTGAATTCATGATAAAGTGTAGGTTCGCCACCTGATAATGATATGGCTTTAACACCTAATTCTTTCATCTGATCGGCAACATCTTTAAGAATTGGAAATGATAACTCAGAATCATGTACAAATTCTGAATAATACTTATTCGAGCATACAGGACAATCATAAGTACATCTCGACGTTATTAGCCAATAACATAAAAGCGGCTTTTTATCTCTCAATGCCTGAATATGATGCACAGCTTTGAATGGTGAGTACTCAGTTCCTTCCGTTTTCATTATTTCTCCTAATTTCTTCTTGAAAATAATCAAGTGGCAAATAATATTGTCTATACCACTCAATAGTTTCTTTAAGTCCATCTTCAAGACTAGCCAAGCTATCCAATATCATTATTGCTTTTGCTAACGATAAATCATGTTCGGTTTTTTTAATATTACCCGGTTGTCCACTACGCATTGGGAAAAACTGTATAGCTTTATTCTTATCAGCACAAAAAACTCCTTCTCGCATAGGATCGCTTTTCCATACCAAACGCAGGATTTCTTTCGCAAAATCAATCACTGGCATATCATTATCAGGATGCGATAGGTTAATGGTTTCTCCTGCATATTCCTTTTTAGCGGCTTTCACAACAAACTTTGCTACATCCTTCACAAAGATATAATTTACCCATGACGTTCCATCACCATATAGAGGTATTTTTTCGCCAGCTATAGCTTTTGTAATGAATGTAGGCGCAGCCTTCTTCTGCGTCGTAGACTGTCTGGGGCCATACACATCAGTAGGATTAACACTGATATAATTCACGCCCCATTCCTTATAGTACATCTTACCATATCGCTCACCCTGATTCTTACTAATCATATATGGATTATCCCAATCACCCATAAGATTAGTTTGAATCACTATAGGATCATTTGGCTGTGATTTTGCCCAATCTAAAACCGCTATCGTTCCAAGCACATTAACGGCTTCGGCATTATATGGGTCGGCAAATAGCGTTTCCGTTCCTATCATACCAGCGCAATGGAATACTACATCATACCTAGCTCTCTTAGGGAGAGAAAGCTCTACAATATTGCCTTCAATAAACTTTGCTTTAGTCTCATATTTTGGCTTAACAATATCGTATATTGTCACATCCCATTTAAGTCGTTCCAACTCTTCTATAATATGACTACCTATAAACCCACTACCACCTGAAACTATTGCCTTCATCTAACTCCCCTTTTAATTTAATTAAATCTAGCGGTCTCCTGCCGCCAACAAAGCCACATCCAGTCTTTACAATCTCATCAGTAACGATTTGCGGATTAGATTCAGTTATATCTAATACATCACGATTAGCCGCACAACTATGTCGCCCACCATGAAATAAATGCAGAATAGAGTAGTCAATAGTATTCCACTGTAATGGGGTGACATGACCAGCGGCATAAGCTGTCCGCATTGCCGTATCGTTATCCCAAGCTAGATTATCAGTATAGGTCTCGTTATGCCCACCAAGCTTATTAAAATAAAAGTCCCTATCATAAATAATAGATGCACCTGCACCACCAAGAGGATGTGGGGTTTGCCGTCTCTCAACTAGTTCATCTGTCCACTCGACTGTGTAGATTTTATCTTGTTTGTATTTTTCCGTTCCAGCCTCGTTTAACTTTATTTGCTTATCCCATCCAAAAGCATATTGTCCTGAAAGCGTCTTGATTATCTTATCGAAATAATCATCACCAAAGATTAAATCAGCACTCATAAATACCAATATATCACCGCTGGAATTCTTTGCTCCAATATTATATCCCCAAGGGGTACTATAATGCTCGTCTTTAACCGCAAGATAACTACACCGTGCATCTGATTTGTTTATAATAGAAGTATATTCCATCTTCTCTAAATATTGCTCAACGATAATCAATTCATAATCAGACATAGACTGACCAGCAATCGCTGATAGCATAAGCGATAGAGCTTCACCTCTACGCTGTTCAAGTTTGCCTACGCTCAATATCACAGAAAGTTTCATTATATGATTTTTCCATTATTGTATGATTCCATAAATTCATCATACCCATCCATCGCTGTAAGGTGTCTTATTCGCGCTCCTACTATCGGATACGATCCAGAATATTCAGTACCATTGATAGGCATTACAGTAATCTTTACTCGGTCTATCGCCCAATCATATACAGCCTTTATGCCTTTGGCCTTAAGTTCATCACCAAGCTCTTGCATATCGCCTTTCATCACGTTACGCACATGCTTGGCAACCTGATACTTAAATGGTTTCACACTAGCATAATGAAATCTCTTTATATGTGGCATATACAATAAATCATGATTCCAATCCACATCCAACTTCAATCCAGACTTCACCCATTTAGATTCAACTGTATAGTCAGTGTATTGTGGATTGCAAGCCATTGAAATCACAGCAACATCACCACATATCTCGCGGCGTAATTTAGTTTCTGGTGTAACGCATTGGAGTATGGTATGGTCTGTATCAAACCAAAACCCTATCATCGGGCAATAAAAGAGTTTCTTATAACTGTATTTTTCAACTATGCTTCTCATAGCGGCAACCTCTTCAGTATCATAAACTAAATCGCCATGAGTACGCATTACAAAATCACCTGTTATATGCTCCAATCCATAATTATTCTGCGCTGTATTATCCCATTCACCATCTCTACTGAATACACCAGATAGATAGACAATTTTCCCTGCATATCTATGGCTAAAATCATCTATAATAGCTTTTGTTCTATCAGTAGAAAGCCCTGCTTCACTACCTTCAACAATAACACACTCATCTACAACAGGTAATAAGCCTTCTAAAACAGAAGGTAGACATAACTCTTCATTAAAGACATGGAGTAATGCGCTAAATTTCATAACCATCTCTCACAAAGAATAAAGTATTGAATGAATGTAGCCCAAAATTATTTGGACAATGATAATATTCTTCAGGAAGATTCTGTTCAATAAATCCACAGGACTCAAAACATTCAATCCAGAATTCTCTTGGATGTTCATTAGGATGTTCTAAATATTCAAAATGCGGTCTAGTTTTCTCAATATATGGGTGGACATCAAGAAGAGACAATCTAACCTGATGTGGTAATACATTTAGACTAGCAAGCCAATCAACTAAAGCACGTTGGGCCGTTGTTGTTTCTTTATCAAAAGGCACAGAATATTTTACCATAGGTATTCTCAATAAAATATAACAAGAACTTACGCGGCAAGTCTCCTTAACAGATCGATAAATTCTTTCATAATCATTTTGATGTTCTAAAACATCGAAACTTAATACTAATTCAAAAGATTCATCTTTATAAGGCCATTTTTCAGAAATATCTACAACATCAAGTTTTGATTTAATTTGCTCAGGCGCATGATCGATAACAAATGGCGATATATCAAAGCCCCTTGTTATTATAGTTGGATCAAATAAATGTAAACCATATACCAGTGGGGCAGCAGCACATCCACATTCTAATACCGAACGCGCCCTCGTTAAATCAATAAGTGCTTCTGCTCCCTGTTTAAGTGCGTCTGGATGGCTCAAATAAGACGCATCGCCAGTAGGAGTTATATAACCAGAATAAGTAGTATAATAAGAATCATCATGTAAATATAGTTTCTTTCTTTCTTCCCATTCAATCATTGTTTTTCCCCCAAATGGAAAAATAGCGGTTCAAAGTCTTAATAGCCTTACGCTGCTCACTATCAGACCATATCGACTTATCTGGCTGCTCATATTTCATTACTTCCCCATTTTACCAAAGCCTTTCATTTTTCATATACTTGACCCATATAGAATTATGTATCTCATGTATCCAAAAGCGTTTGTGTATTTCCTGCTGTATATGCTCATAAAAGCAAAAGTAGTCATGCCCTGTTAATAGCCCATCGTCTTTCATCTTAGGCATCCAAGCATCTAAATTTTCACCAGTAGTTGTATGCCTGCCATCATAAAAAAGCCACGCAACAGATTTATCTAAGAACCGCTCTACTGCTTCAAGCGAGTCGCCAACTAAATAATAGCATTTATTCTCCAAAGGAAACGACTCAAATTCAGCTAACGTAATCCCAACTGATTTTATATTCTCACAATATTTGGCAAATATATCCTCAGTCTGTGCTATATTATGCTCAGGTTCATCTGGGCTTCCTTGCCATGTATCAATAGTAATAACTGGATTCTTACCACTTGCACCCAAATAAATTGCCGCTGAACTCCTGCCCATCCATGCCCCTATTTCAACAATTAGTTCGCCTGCTGGAACCTTCTTGGCGGTATCATGTAGCCATTTTAATTCGGGTTCTGACATCCAGCCTTCAAAACTTTGAATGTCATCTAGTGATTGGGTATAAGTCCATTTACCATCTATCTTTGACCATCCTGCCGGTGGCTGATGCCCCATATCCCAATACAGTTCATTATCTTTCTGTTGCCATTGTTCTTTTTTATAGTGTTTAATATCTAAATTGCAAGATTGCAAGTTAGTATAGCCAACGATTTTCTCGCTTATACCAATTTCATTAGCCTCATATCTGCAATGACTACGGAAAAAGCGTGTCTGATAATCCTGATCAAATAAGTTAATCAATCGACCATCAATAAATGTCTTTCGCGAAAAAGCATACGCATCGTATTCTTCTATTGTAACAAGTCCAGATAAAGCAGCCATTGTATAAGAATCGTAATACTCATCAGCATCAAGAAACAGAATCCAGTCACCAGAAGCCTTTTCAATAGCATTGTTTTTTTGGGTAGCGAAATTTTTAGGGAAAGGTATGTCAAATAACTTTACCTTATCATACGATACTGCTATCTCGCGGGTCTTATCTACACTACCACCGTCAATAATTATTATCTCATCGACGTAATCATATATACTATCCAACGCCCTTTTTAGACATTCTTCCTCATCCTGTACGATCATACATGCACTAATCATTTATCGTTTTTACTCCTTTTCTTATGAGTATAGTTCAAGACCTTCTCGCCATACTTCTTCTCGAAATCGGTAATAACCGCATTGCATCCATAATCAAATCTTATATCGCCTAAACCTTCAGCACAATCAGGCAGCTTACCGTAGAATTCCAGATATTGACAATCGCGATAGGTAAGAGCATGGCGTATAGCCCATTTCTCCAAGTCCTTGTGTGGCCCTCGCGCCAGCTTTGCCCCTTCTTCACCCCATGCCCCCATCTTTATATGCCGGATATGTTTAGCCACCTGCTGCTTAAATGGCCGTATCCAGCCAAAATGAAATACCGCAGCCTGTGATACATACAGAACTTTATCGAACTCAACATCCTCAATCTGCAATGTTCCATTCTCATCAAAAAACTTGTCACATTCAGAATTAACAGCAATGACTTTATAATTACTTGATGGAGTAGATAATATATCATAACCAGTATCCATCGAATCAACCCTGATATGCTTCATGTCAACCCAGAACTCTATCAGGTTCACAGCAAAGACATCATAATCTTCTTCTAGTGCAGCACGGAACAACTCAATATTATCAATAATCATATCAGCACTCAACACTACCATAATATCACCAGTTACATGCTCTAAAGCCATGTTGCGCTGACCACCAATGTCCCATCCACCTGTCTCAGTTTCAAAGGTATTGGAAAAATACTTTACCTTATCACACGCTTTAGCTATTTCCGCTGTCTTATCAGTTGACGCACCGTTAGGGCCGCCATCGACAACTATTATCTCATCGACATACGGCTCGATATTCGCAAGTACCGATGGAAGAAACTGCTCTTCATTATATGCTGGCAATATTGCTGATACTGTTTTCACTTATCGTCTCCTTTTCCTTATTGTCAAGCATTTCATTAAGATGCCGGTCGATTGTCTTGACTGTATGATCCCACGTTAGAGAACGGGCAACATATTCTGACGCTTTATCACCAGATACCTTAGCCGCGCCACGATCAGTATATAGAATCTGCATACCACTAATAAGCGATTCCAAGTCTGGTACGCGCCATAACCCTGCTGTGTTAGGCATACATTGGTCTACAGGGAGATAAGTCTCAGACATCTCTATCCAGTTACCATAATCTTTATCGAAGAACTCTCTAGGCGCAGAACATCGCGATACAAGACACGGCATACCTGTAGACATCGCCTCGGCTATCATTAACCCAAAGCCTTCTGATAGGTGTGGAGAGATATAGACATGATGCTTCTCGTATAGCTCAACAGACGACTCTGCTGTATCTGCTGTGAAAGTAATATTGGGATGGCCGCCATATTCTGCCTTTAACTGCTGGAACATTTCACTTGGGGAACTGGGCTTAAAGAACGTATGTATAGTAAGTGACACATCATCATCTTCATCAAAGGCTGCAACAAAGGCTTCCGGTACTAGCCAACTACCCTTCCTGAACTGCGGCACACCAGCATGTAGAAATGATAATGTTTCATCCCAATCGCGCTTGATATAAGGGAATTCATTTATATCTACACCAAAATATGCTATATGAACTGGCGTCTCAATAGGTGCTTCCAGAAGTCCTATAGCAGCAAATTGCGATGGGGAGAAGATTATCTCGGCTTCGTTCAGGTTGCGTATAACTCTATGCCTACCATCATATCGTATCGACCGCGCTTCTGTAAGCGCAATAGCCGCCTTCGCCTTTACGTCAAACTTCGACCAGCGGAAATATTGCGGGTCACCCCACCACATTTCTATATATTCTTCTGGATGCGAAGGCTGCTCATAAGTCATAACATCATACCCTATGCGTTCAAATGCCTCTTTAAGATTCTGCCATACAAATGTCCATGAACACGGTTCATAGCCATGTATTCTAAGCCACAGCTTCATTTAAAACCTCCTCAATATTAAACGCAACACGCTCAGGCGAAATTGTCTGCATACATGCTACATTTATGTTCTTAGGACATCGCTCATACCAGTCATCTGTTATTGACCAGCAATTCGTGCATACATAGGAATCAATAAACTTATGCCCCGGATACTCGAATAGCTTGCCGCGTGTGGGGCCGCGAATGATTAAAACCTTCTTAGCATCAACTGCATAAGCCATGTGCATAATGCCACCTTCGCAACATACAACGGCTGACGCATCCCTGATTACCGAACATAACTGTGGAATAGTAGTCTTTCCGCGTATATCTATCGCATCGAGTATTGGCTGGTCTTTTAACGTACCAACCTGTACTATTGGCATCTTTACTAATGGCACTAAATCATCCCATCCATCCCACATCTTCGTCTGTCTCATGCCTTGATGGATAGCATCAACACCATTAGATACGAGGATAAACTCTTTTGGTAAATTAACTGTTGGCTCTTCGTAATTGTATATATCCATGTCAATAGTATCACTCGGCAAACCCAAAATCTCATCGGTTACTTGCACATGATGCAAGCCATAAGACTCCAAGTCGCGATAGTTTTTAGGAAACTGCTGGAATAAACCCTCTAATTCACTGAAGTCCTGCTCGAATATCTCGTAACCTTGCTTCTGATGCCACTTGCCAAGTGCGAATCGCTCTTCAGCTAGGACGTTAAAGTTACGATATATCTCCCCTAGACACTCAGACCAATTCACGCCACCAACAGTGATAATATCCTTAATGTATGGGTTGCCTTTGAAGATGTCCTTATATGACCTGATAACCAGCGTACTCTTTATACCAGTCATCTCGTATATCTTCTTCGCTTGGTCAACCATAGTGATTGTTCCGCCAAGTCCATCTAATCTGAATAATGCTATATCTGTCTTTGCCGGTCGTATACATATACGTTCAGGGCTAAAGGTTTCCGAAGGCACCTCTGAACTTATAACATTATCTAGCGCATGTACGACATTCCTAACCGATATAGTAGATAATGGATGTGTGATAATATACGGCCTATAATCTACAGGCTCAGAATATTCCTCATACCTACCAACGGATAATATCTGCTTGCGATCATAAGGCTCATACAAATCAGTCCATATATCGCGTGTAATAGGTATAACAGGAACTTTCAACGCAGCTGCAACGTGCATAGGGCCTGTATCGGGGCCGATAACAGCGTCCATTGCAGACAGCTTCCACATCATCTCTCTTATATTCGGAAGGTCTACAAGTAAATTAACATTCAAATCTGTTATGGCACTATCTTCAGGCAATAACACGCTGGCTAATACGAATACATTATAATGCCCTTTAAGCAGCTTTTTGATTAACTTGTATGTATAAGGCCAGTCCTTAACTTCATGCTTGCTACGCAGCACCACCGTAACACATTTACTGCCATACTGTCTACGGAACTGTCTTGCCTTCTTAATCTCATCAGTGCTAAGGTACAATCGTGGGCTTTTACGTCTATCATAACCAATACCACACGCCTCATACATCGCTTTTAGCTTGTTAGGCGATATAGTCCCTGATATAACATTACCAGCATCATCTTCTACAAGTTCGACAGAGGAAATAGCCTTATCTAAATCTAACAACCTAGCATCATCAGGTGCTTCTTCTAAATTATATATCCGCTTAATCCGAGGATGCTCGATAAACAAATCATTATAATGTGGTGTCTTATTATATATATAAACAGCAGGAAAAGTTTCAGCTAATATATCAGCTATAGGTTCAAGTAACACATTATCGCCAATATAATACTTATTAACCAATATTATCGGTGGAAAGAAACCGCTCAACAATAACCTCCAATGTAGCATAGGGCGACGACGCGCCGCCGCCCAGTTAAAGTTAGTTATTGACCAATAGTGATAAGCATATCGCCAACACCTTGTGCCGCAGTACTATCATCGGCAAGTGCAACAGCAATTTGCTGAAGCGATGGTGTGCCATCAGCCAACGTTTTAATTCGTCCATCAGTGGTATCAATAGATAGTACGTCGCCAGCACTAACACTTTCGTCAGTCAAGGCGGCTATCTTATTCAGACCACTTATCTGCGTAAAGCCATACTTACCATCAGTCAGTGCAGCTTGGAAGAAGCCAGCTACAGCATTAGGACAGGTAATAGCCGTTCCAGCGGCAGCACT
>Ga0307928_10002285_pt1 | contig 14750 bp, 21 predicted proteins | sample AceLakmetagen232_FD_201815 | JGI IMG/M metagenome (GOLD analysis project Ga0307928, IMG submission 201815) | Saline water microbial communities from Ace Lake, Antarctica - #232 | ecosystem: Environmental > Aquatic > Non-marine Saline and Alkaline > Saline | place: Antarctica: Ace Lake... | reverse complement strand
TTAATTGCAACTTGATCGAAGTCGCTATTACTGTCGGAAGCGTTAGAACTTGTAACGTCCCAGCCTTCAGTTCCAAGCGTGGGCACACCGTAATAGGTCGCTGTTACGTTCTCCGTACCGCCGTGATTATCTCCGGCCAGGTGTTCCCCGTCTTTGCCTAGAACGTCGGTATGGTCGGCGGCCAGGGTGTAGTTGGCGGACACGCAAGACGAAGTTAACCCAATATCAATGAACAAGTCAACACAAGCAAAGCCAGCGGGCAATGCAAAGCCAGAAGAAAATTCTACCATTTCGGTATCAACGTGCGCGTTGGTGCCGTGGTTGTGTCCCGTAACGGTTACGCTAGGCCAGCCGTTATTGGTATAGGCAACCTGTACCTGGTCCATGTGATAGCCGCCAGAAACCTTACCAATTTTAAGGTTTGTAAGGAGAATATATCCGGTAACGGCGGTATAGGTATAAGTGACGGAAACTTGGGTCTTAGAATCATGCGTTACGCTAACAATTTCGTCTCCGTCAAGCCCCAGGGCGGCAACGCGCGTAAGCTGGGTATCCAAGCTAGACGTTTGGGCCTTAAAGTCACCGCCCAGCGCAAACAAGTCGGTTGCAAGTATTCCGCCTACGGCAATATCAGCCGCCAATAGGTCAGCCCCCAGGGGTGCGTCCTTTGGTGCCGCGCTCTTAGCGGCTACCGCGTCAATTTTCTTTTTTGCCTTATCTGTCATTGTGTTACCCGTCCTTTCTATGCGCCTAATTGTTAGTTATTGCCATAAATCACGCGGAAGCGCGCGCGTAAAGTGTAGACTAAGCCCAAAACTTCCCCTTCCGCGTTAGCGAAAACGTTGCTGTAGATTTCAGGGTGTTCCATTACATCAAAATTGCTTACGTTGGGCTGCAAGGCAAGGCCGCAACTTAGCTTTGTAGGGGGAAACTTGTTTTGTATTTGGCCTTGGGCCTTAATAGCGGCCGGCCTGGTTTCAAACTGCATCAAGAAAATGCCATTACCCCACCAGGCAGCGCCAGGGGCGGGGACTCCGTAGTTTTGGACTTGTTCCGGACCCCCTGAAATGGAGAAAACGCCCTTGTTTACCAGGTCAGGCTCTAGGTAGTCCCCCCTGCTTATGTCCTTATTATCGCCCACCTGAACCTCTAGGGCCGCGCCCAGAAACACCAGGCAAGCCTGTTCAGCCCTGTCAAAACTTGTTAAGCCTTCTGCCATAATTCCCCCTTAGTCGCCTATTCTATCAACTGCGTCCTTAAAAAACGAGTTTATTCTAGTGGCTTCACCCGTTATTACCCTGGTTATGTAGTTCCGCCCGGCCCGGCTTCCCTTGTCAACTGTCCCCTGGCCACGATTATATTTACCATAGTGCATTTTGTAGGCATACTTTCCAGCGGCATGGTTAATGGGTACGAAGATTTTAACGCCGCCGTCTATGACTTCAAATGTAATACCCCGTTCCAAGTCGCCGCGTCGGAAGGGCGCGTTTCTTCGGGCTTCACGTTGGATAAAGAAGCCAGCGTTAGTGCTGGCCCTTTTAATGGCCCTGTCCGCCTTCTGCGGTTCCCATCGTAGCCAGCGAGTCAGCGCGGGTATGCCTTTAATTGTTATTTCTGTGTTTGCGTCCTTGGGCATCGGTTAAACTTCCTCCAATACAAACGTGGTCGCCCCGAATTTACCCTTGCCCTTTTCTACCACCTTAAACTTAGAATTGCGCCCAAACAATACTTCGCGTTCTCCGGGATTCTTCGACAGCTTCTCTATTGCTTTGCCGTTTTTGCCCCGGATGGTCAATACTACATCGTCCCTGTTTGACAAATCAGTACCAAAGGAGCTTCGGCTAGTAGATAGGTAAGATTTGAAAGATACATCTTCGCCAACCTTGAAGTCTTCTAAGAACTCCTGCATCTGGTCGGGCCTACCACCAAACCGCACTTGCCTAAACGTGTCCCCCTTAAAGTCCGGCATCTTGTCAAGCGCCTTGTCTATATTGCCCACAAATTCAGATTGCCCCTTACTTAGTTTGTCGCCAGCCCGAAGCTTTGTATTTAATGATAGGAAAGGGTCCCTTGTGTAATCTTCTATTGCCCCTTTTTCGGACCTTGATAGCTTCACTTTCGGCGTTGTGGCTTTGGTTGCCTTGGGCGCTGTCCTGTCTGCGGCCCGGTCTTCTGCCGCCAGCTTCTTTTCTATCTTCTTTGTGTTGGCTTCCAGGGATGCAATCTTGGCTTCCAAGTCTGCAACCTTCTTGGCCTGGGCTTTAGGCGTTGCTGGCGTTGCTGGCGTTGCTGGCGTTGCTGGAAGTGTAACACCCGCTCTGTCTGCCGCTTCTGAAGCCGCCAGTTCGTTCCTGAGCCGCTTAGTCTCGCTGGTAGGCTTGAAGTCCTTTGGGTCCGCCTTGGCTGTCTCTGTCAAGCTCTTAAGATCATCCGCCGCATTCTGGTCCTTTTCGGGTATGTCCCCAGGTGCAACTTGCTTCTTAGTCTCTGGAAAGCCCTTTTCTTCGGCGTCTTCCCGCATTTCTTCTTCCTGCTTTGCAACGTCTTCTTCTTCGCCGGGAAACATTACGGCCAGATAATGGCGGCAGCGTGGGTGGAAAACCCCGGCTTCTATGGCTTCGGAGTAAGAAGGGTATTTTGTGGACTTGCCGGAAATTGATATAATCTTACCCGTCCATTTCAAACAGAAGGGGCAACAGTTCCGGGGGATGCCGCCTTCAATGGTCGCCAGATCGTGCCCGGCTTCGGCCATTTGGGAAGTGTATGTTTCGCGGGCCGTGTTTGCGGCAAGCGTCCGGTTGAGCATATTAAAGTAGTTGTTGGCCGTCCATTTACGCCCGCTTTTGTCTATGAATTGCCAGGCCCCGCCCGTTTCTTCCATGACGCGCGCCTGTGCTTCCCTGCGCCACTCCTGGGCGGTCATACCTGTAGCGGCTTGCAATCGCGTGGTGTCAATTACAACCTTCCGCAAGGCGTCAATATCGGCCTTTAGCATACCGCCCAATTGCGGGGAAAGCTGGCCCGAAGTAGTCGCAACGCGCCCCGCTATGGTTGAAGGGGTGTAAACGGCAATAGCGGCGGCAAGGTACTTCTTAGAATATACGCTCCAAGCGTCCTTATAGGTCAAGTCTGGTAGATCGTCAACGGCTAGGCGGGTCCAATCCTGGGCAACAGAAGTCACGCTTTCAGCCGCCCAAACGTCAAGATTGCCCTGCAACGCCACATATTCCCGGCGTAAGTCCTTGTAAAGATTGTCCCTCAACCGGGCGGCGGTGGCTATATTGCCCTTCTTTGTGGCATCGACTATCTTAAGCTCGATACTGTTCTTTGACTTTAGAAGGGTTTTGCGTAGGGCAACGCCGTTCTGGATGGTTTCAGCATCAAGAATCTTTTGGCGGTCTTGCCTGGGTGGAACTTTGCGGGCCATTCATTCCCCTTTGTCGTATATACGTCAACTAGCCGCGGGCCACTTTAAGGCGGCCAACTCTGGCGAAGTTTAAGGCAATAGGAGAAATACGGAAGCCGCGGTTTTCGTCTTCCTGTACGCTTCCGATTTTCTTGACCTTGGAAGTTACGGTTTTGCGGATCTGGCGGTCCAGGATTTCTATAGCCTGTTCGTAACAAGCCCAGTCGTCACGCTCTCTTGTGGCTACGGTGTCGAAGATGTCCCCGGTGCCTGGTCCGTCAAGCGTCCGGTTAAGGTATGCTTCAAGCTCTCGCTTAGAAGTAGCAAGGGCGCCCGTCCTGGTTGCGGAGTCGTAATCCTTCCAATCAGCGGCCCGGTCGTGGTTAGTTGGGACAAAATACTGGTCCGCGCCGTCTAAAGTGGGTGTAAATTCTGACATAGCTTCCCCTTCTGGCCTTGAAAGGCGCCCCAGACGTTACCAGGGCGCCGTCCTAGGCTTACTTTCTGGGTTTGCGGGTCTTCTTGACCGCGGGTTTCTTTACGTCCGTCTTGGGGGCTTCAGGGGCTTCATGCTTTGAAGCGTTCCAGCCTTTAGCTTCCCAGGCCTTAACGTCCGAAGCGTTTACCTTGACCTTTTCCCCGTCTTTGAAGACTTCCGCGGTTTCAACTAGCGTATTCTCACACATTTCAGTCTTTCACTCCCTTAAGGTGCATCAAACAGCATGACGGTAGAGGAAATAGCCCCGCCGCCTATAGCCGTACAAAAGTAATTAGTTCCGCTGGGTGTATCCGTAACTGTGCAAGTTGCCGTTCCGGCGGCAGAGGTTAATACCCAATAATCAGCCTTGTCGGTTATCTGCTGTATTTCAACGCCACTAGAAACAACAAAGTTACTAGCAACCGCCGAAGGGGCGCCGCCGTCTGACTCTGAAACCCAACAACGCACCAGGACTTTATCAGCCTTGGCAACGCCTTCCAGGTCGGTAAGCGTGATTACAACTGAGTTAGTTACGCCGTCAGAACTGGCCGTAGCCACAGGAGTAGCCGCAAGCGCCTGTTTAGCCGCCTGTGCCGAGATAGCCCCTTTGTCATAAAAGGCGTCATTATCCGCAACTGCGTCTTTAGAAACAAGACCACAAACAGCGGCCAGCGATATAGCAGCCAATCCACATACAATAATTTTCTTCATGTTCAACACTCCACTTAAAAGTCCACTTCAACCCATAAAAAGAAACCCTGGCGCCGGGATTAGCCCAGCGCCAAGGGTGCAATATTTAACCTAGCCACAGAACAGCGCGCCGCCGTTAGGCTGGATCACTCTGCAACCAACAAACACGTCAAACACAATAGAGTCTGCCAAGCTTGTTATAGACGAATCCTGCGAAACGCGAACAGTGATACCGTTATGCGTTGCAATAACAGAGTTACCGCCAGACAATGGTGCTGGGGCAACAATCGCACCAGTAACCGCACTAGGATGGTAAACAAGGTTAGAATACCCAGCCGCTTCAAACGCTACAGCCGCGCCGTCACCAGGTTCAGCAACAAGAGCCGGAAAGATACTCATATTGGTATAAGTATTACCGACCGCGGTTATATCCTTGCGGACAACGTAGCGGGTGGTGTCACCAGCCAGGGTAAACGCTGTTCCGGCGTAAATCGTGCCCGTAGCGTTTGTAACTCCGTCTATGGTGATCAGAACCGCGCCAATAGCCGGGGTTCCAACGGTCAACGGCGTTCCGGTTATATCGCCAGCGGCGGCAGACCGGGAGAAAGCGCCCAGATTGCTGTCATTGGTCCAGTCAAAGCCGTAGCGTCTACCAAGCTCGCCTTCTCTGCCATTCATTGCTGAATCAGGCCCAAAATCAAGGCTTTGGAAGTTACTAAGCTGTGAAAGCGAAGCGTGAACTGTAGTATCAATAAGACCAAGACGGCCAGCCTTCATAAGCTTTAGGTCTGTAAGGGTCTTCTGAGCCGCGGCAACGTGCGCCATAGAAGAAGGCCTATTCGTCACTGTGCCAGTCAGATTTGCACGAAAGACCTGCATCTGCTTCAGGAAGTGCTTATCTATGCTGTCAGCGATACCGGACACTTTCGGGATCGTAATCAAGCGGGCAAAGTCGTGCATTTCAAGACTCTTATTCTTTGACGTAAGGTCTGCGCGCTTGTAAAACCATTTTTCAAGCTTAACAGCCACTTCGGTTTCAACTGCATCACCTGCGCTAGTTGATCCTGTCATTTCGTCGGCATCAGTAACGGGTGGCGGTACAGTAACTCTGATTTCGTCGCCAACTTTGTCAGCAAATAGGGCTTCATGGCTTCTTGAAACCATGTTACCGACAATCAAGCGGTTCGACAGAGTTATAGCCGCATCCCTTGCAATTGCTTCCGGTGTTATGAATACATTACTCATCTTGTCCTATCCTTTTGGCCTTTTGGCCGTTGTTTATTAAGGCCTAATCTAGTAGGCCGCTTGATTTCATGCTTGCTTCTCTCTCTGTCGCGCTCTGTTTCATGGGGTCTCCACCACCACCACCACCGCCGTCGACTGGTTGCGGTGTTCCAGCACCTGAGCCCTGAGAGTCCGCGGCTATTACGCCTTTGTTACTCTCTTTGAATGCGTCAATGGCCGTTGTGACCGCTGACTCATCCGCCAGGTCTTCAAGTCCAGCAAGGTGCGAATTCAAAAGAGTTCGCCCAGCTTCAGGGGTAATAGCGTCAATGAATTTCACTCCGCCTGCAATCTTATCCATTGCAACGGTCCGCTGTGATTTTGAGAAATCAGCCTTCATAGTTACAAGGGCCGCTTCGGCTGTCTCTGCGCGGGTAAGAACCTTCTGATTCTCGGCCTTTACTTTGTCAGCGTCAGACAATCCCGACTCCTTCAAGCTTGCAATCTCGCCTTCCAGCGTAACAAATTTGTCCTGTACCTCTTTCTTTTCGGAAAGAATACGGGCAGCTTTGGCTTCGGAGTCCTTGAATTTCTTTTCAGAATCCGCCGCCGTGGCAACAAGCGCCGTCAGCGCCGTCAGGCCGTCAGCGCCCAACAGTTCTTTAACAGCTTCATTACCAGCTAATTTGCTTAGTGTTTCTTTTGCATCCATTGTTACTTTCTCCCTTTCGCGGCTTTACGCTTGCCGCCAGCTATCCACCGGGAAACGGTCCCGGCTACCGTACACCTAGAATCGGTCTAGGCAACCTTTAAATCGTTGGTTCTGGTGGTCGCACCTTAACGGGTCCCAGCAAGGCTTCCGCTTCTTCGGTCGAAACCTGCAAGAACATCTTTATTTGAGCTATTGCGCTGGACCTTGGAACAGTACCCGCTGCAACTGCCGAAACTAGACGGTTGACGGCGTCTATTCGGGCGCCTACCGTACCCTGGTCCCCTTTAGCGTCCCCGCCTTCGTCTTCACCTTCGCCGCCGGGCATAACCTCAAACATGGCATTAGGTGCCCAGTTCTGTATAGCTTCAGTTATAGACTTTTCCGCTTTGTCGTCTATATCGGCGGTGCCTATCTGTTTGGCCCGGTCATACAGTTTGCCAAGCAAGAAACTGTTTAATTCGTCAGGCATAGACGCGGACAAGGCCTCAACGATATTCTTCATTTCTTCGCTAAAGTTGCCAACATCAAAGGCCCTGTTATAAACGGGGGTCCATTCTGCAATGGTCGGGTCCCACATCTTCGTAATCTCAACAGCCTTCTTTTCTGCGTCTTCCAGCATCTCTGCACGTTCCCGCATTACCTGGGTAATATCCAAATAGTCCCATGCTTTAGCTTCTGCGCTGGCAACTTGGCGCGTTTCCTTCTGTAACATAAGCCCCACCACTTCAAACATGGCGCTTTTAAGGGCGTCTATTTCTGTACGCATTAACCCGGTGGCGCTTGCGTCCGGCATCATGTAGCCCGGCGTAGGGTCGTCCTTGTCCAAGAGAATAGGATAGCCCTGGCCGAATACCATACTAACGGCTTCTTCAGCGTTCACCTCAAATTGCTGTTTAACGGTGTCCAGCAATGATGCAGGGATGTAAGGCTGCGGAAACACGCAATTAAAGAAGTTGGACCGATTAGCGCTTTCAAGGTCCATAATGGTCCGATTAACGCTCTCAAGGTTATCAAACTGATACGGCTCGCCGCTGATAGTGCCCACCACAACGAAGGGCACAACGGGAAGGGCTGTGCCGCGGCTAATCTCTAGCGGGACTTCTTCGTGTGATTCAATTTCGGACATACTCCCAGGCTTGAAGACAAAGGTTGTAACCTTGCCCGGTTCCCATAGGCGCCGGACCTTGCGGCATTGGGCTTTAATGTAAGGCGTAGGGGCCTCGTACTTGCTTTCTTCAGTAATCGCCCATGCAATGCCGCCCTTGCTGTCTATGTGCCAATCCACAACATCTAAAGCGCTGTAAATCTTCCAGTAGGGGCGAAGCTTCAAGCGTTCCTTATCGGCCTGGGATACATTAGTAACGGGAAGTGTTTGCATATCAATGCCAATCCAAGCCCAGCCGCAAGCCGTTACTAGACTGTTAAGGCGACGGGTGAATTGGTTAAGGCTTTCCCCGTCCAGGGTAATATCTGCCAGAACTTCGTCCGCGATCCCATTACGGACAGGCCGGACCCCTAAAACGTGCTGGTTGATCTTCTCAACAATGCGGCCCAGGTAAGGGATGCAATGGCTTAACTCGCGGCGGCCCGTAATAAGGGAGCCGTCCCTGCGTTTGCATCCGTTCCAGTCGCTTGTAGCTTCCCCTGAAAACCTTGAAAGCCGGGCGTCTACATAAGGGCGCCCGCCCTTCATGCCTAAAATATTAGTGGTAAGCGGCTCTTTCCTTTCGGTGTAAATACGGTGTTCCCTGGTCGCTATTACCTTATAAACTTCTTCTGGCATTTTCGGCCCCTTTTACATGGTTGTAACCAAGCCTGTTTTAGGTTTCATGCAAGCATGATAACATATTGCTAGAGAATCGCAAGCATCATCATGTACACCCAACGGAAAAGTCTGAAAATGAAGCTTCCACTCCTTCAGCCATGGGGCACCTTTTGGCACGTGTACGTTGCCCATTTCAAAGATAGGCTCTAGCGGCTGGCATTTGACGGACTTGTCCCCCGGAAGCTGTGAGCGCGTCACAATACGCTTGCCCAGCAACACCTTTTTAAGCGTTGTATAGGCGTCCTTATAGGGTCCAAAGGATTCAACGTCAACGGGCACCCCCTTACCGTCTTTCTCTGTAGCGTTAATGATATGCTGGTCACGTTCCGGGGCTTCCCATTGCCCGGCAACGCAATCCTTAATCCAAAGATGCTCTATCCCGTTACTATCCTTGGTAACAGCGCCTAGTGTGCCCCATGTGAAGTCTGGGCTGTCCTTGTCGCGCTCTTTCTTGCTGCTGGCAAGGTCCCATGATCTCCTATAGTGGATTTCCGGGTAATCGGCCAGGTCTTCTTCCTGCACCCCTTCCACGTTAAAGCGGTTGCCGCTATCTGGTAGCGCGTTACAATCTAACAGCGCCGAAGCCCAGGCCGGGCCTAGCATTGCGTAGTGCTTCAAGTACCATTCAGCGGGGAAGCGTTCAGGGAATAAGAAAGAGCCGTCCGCCTTCTTAGCGGGGAAGCGTAAAGACTCAAACGCCGGGAAATCCTCATCTTTGCCCATTTTCTCCCGCAATCGGCCCCGCACATCGTCAACGTGCCAGGAAGTAGCGCATAAGATCGTAATGGAAACAGGGGCAACCCTCATAAAGGCATCCCCGAAGCCTTCCCATTGGCGGCGCCGGAATGCTTCGCTTCTGGCTTCGGCCCTATTCTTGCAGAAATCATCTACAACCAGCAAGCCCGCGCCTTTACCTGTCAAGCTACCGCCAAGGCCCGCAACAGTAACAAGCCCGGTTGAGTCTTCTATCTGCCATTCCGCGGCGGTGTCCGCGCCCTTGGCAATCTTGACGCCGGGGAAGATTTCCTTGTATGCTAGGCTGCTGATAATCTCTTTGGCGTTCTTGCTGAAGCCCTTGACCAGGGAATCACCATAGCCGGAAAGGATAACGTCCGGGTGTACTTGCTTGCAACGCCCCAGGAAGTAGGGGACCAGTGCCCGGCTAACAAGGTCTGATTTCCCATGCCTAAAAGGCACTTCCAGGTCAAGGCAGGTAGAAATTCCCGCCAGATAGTCTTCTATGGCTTGGTCAATGCGGTTAGCAATGATTACGGTATGCAATCCCACCAGGAAGGGCCAGGGCTTCCACCATACGGCTTGCATAAAGGCAAGAAAGCTGGTCCTAGCCTGTCGGTTGCGCTTTTCCTTTGCCAACTTCAAGAGTAGCTTCTTCTTGCTCATACCTATCAAGCTCCGCCTGGGCTTCTTCTTCGGTCATTCCGTCAATGCCGCTTGAAATCCTGGCTTCCAGGCGCTTGGGTGCATGGTCCCCGTACATTTCGTTTAGCTCTTTGATTGCATAAATGCGGTCCGATAGCTTCCGTTTGGTAGAATTCCACGGGCCACCCTTAACGCTGGTCCCCTTTTCTTCGTCTGCAATATCAGCTTTTGCGATTTGTGACAGTATCCGAGCCCGTTCATCAAAGGAAATAATGGCTTCTTCCCTGCGGTCCGCCTGGAATTCCTCAATCATGGCCCTAATGCGGGGGTCTTGCATAAGGAGACAAGCCCTAGTCTTTGCCGTTTTCGCTGAAAACCCGGCTTTTATCGCGGCTTGGGTTCCGTTTGCATCTTTCAGGTAGTACAGAACGAAAGCTTTTGCTTTGTCAGAAAGCCCCTTTTTGCCCTTCTTATTGGATCCGGCCTTCCCTGCTTTCTTCAGTTGGGCGGCGCCGCGCTTAGATTTGGTTTGTTTCTTCATAGCCCCACGTTAGCAGATTGCCCACTGGTTGTCAATTAGCCGCTTCCTTCATGTAATAAACCATGCCGTCAACGTCCACGATGCAGCGCTGGCCGTCTTCCCTGGTCATATACGCCGTATTGTTGGCCTCAACCATGAAGCGGTGCAACTCAAAGAAGGCAATCCGCTGTTCCTGGGCCTTCGGCATTTCGGGTTTATCGGGCATTACCGCCTCTTTCTTACTTCCCTATTAACAATCTCAACCACTTCTTCCAGCGTGTTCGCGACGGCAATCTGGCCTCGCCATTCCTTGTGAAATATGGTTTCTGCTGGGGTAAGCTTCCGCGCTGAATGCGGTTTGTCCCCATCTTTCAATTCTATGAAGACGTTGACCCCGGCCCTTCCGGCTAAGAAATCCCCGCAACCGTCACCCACCATTGACAGGACGCAAACGCTCATTCCCAGCGCCCGCAACCCTTTTACAACGTCCGGCTGGTTAGCGTCTACCCGTTTGGCTGTCATTCTACTAATCTCCCTTATGCGGGTAATAATTAGCAGGGTCTTTGTAGATATAACAATCCCCCACGTCAATAACGTACCTGTGCCATGCCTGATGCTTGCCGCACCATTGCCGGAACTCTACCCAATCGTGGGGATAGGCGTTGTCGTCGGTCACTACCACGCCGTGGACCAGGTGGCACAATAGCCCCATGTTTTTAGCCCGGTCTACATAACGATCCGTACCAACGCGGCAATTACTGGTCACGCCCCCAGCCCGCGGATAGGCCACCTTCATAAGCAGAGTCTCATAGCGTCGGTCAATCTCAGGGAACAGCGTTGTAGAGCATCCAGTCATTGCCAGGAGTAGTATTGCCAGTGCTGTTTTCATTTCTTATCGCTCCTATCCGGTATCCTATGACAACCGCAACAGTAGCGCGGCTTTAGTTTCAGCGCAACCACGCAATTAAGTTTGCGGGGGCAAGCGGCTCTGATCTTCTGGCCCTGTTTGTTGTCTCGTTTCATATCATCCTTTCTCTGTCGCAATAGAGCGCGATTCAATCGGCTCGTAGTCTACGCAATATATACAGTCTTTGTCTTGGTGACAACCCGCCAGCAAATTGAGACAGCGCCCCTTAAACACGTTCCGTTCTTTCTTGTCTCGTTTAGTATTCATGTCATTCTGTCGGACGTGGTGGAGATTGTTTTAACGGGCAATCATCTTCCTTACATGCGCCACCTACGTTAGCAGGGCAGTTAGTGCAGTCATATCCATACTTCCCTTTACCCATAACTAAAGTCCTTTCTTTGTCGATTGTAGTGGAGAATAGTCTGCCTTGGTTTTCCCTAACTCCCTCCATATACACTGAGCTACTTTCTTACATGATTCTTGAGCCGAAAAGACCGCTACGAATCCTCCATTCTTTCTGAGTGTAAAATCTCCGCCACTCTCATTTATCACGAAGCTCTCGGCTTCTGTTCCTGAGCCATGCTTTCGGGTTTTCCATCTCAATCTTTCTCTCATTCTGATAGTCCTTTCTCTGACCGTTTTAGGTCGTTACTTTACTTTTTTTCACTTTTGTTGACTCATGACCGGAATGTCCATCTCCTGTCGGACTAACTAAGTCGTTCCATGATGTGTAACAGTAATCAAATGAATTTTCCCAAGCAGAACATATACCGCAAGGGCAGGTCATTCTTACTCTCAATCCTGCGTAACTGTTATCATGCTCGATTACTAACTCTTCGAGCTCTCCGCATAAACATTGTTCTGTCGGTTGTGATGGAGAATACTTATCCCAATCAACGCATTGCTTACAGATACCGCATTGCTTGTCTTGGTACTCGCAACTGTCGCACCTAGTATGATTCAAGCAGTCTTCGTGCGCTACCTTTGGCGTGAACACGTGAACTTCGCCGTCAACTATCAGTAGCCCGCATATAAAACACATCATACCCATATCATCCTTTCTCTGTCGTATTGTGGAGAGTCTCACCATACGGGACACCATCGCTCTCACCGTTCTTTCCTGATAGGTTCGGCTCCCACTCACGATATTCAGACACCACTTCTGGCTCTTCCTCCTGTTCTGCTTTTGCTCCGCTGTTATGTTGACAGTGGCAACAAGGTTTGGTGGTATCCTCTTTATCATTGTGCGCACACGAAGAGCACGGAAAGGCGAAATACTCATTACTGCGCGGATGGAAGTAATCGACTCGCTCGTTTCTGTTTACATATTCCTCAATCGCCATAACCGTTTTACCTCGTTAGTTTACAAAATCCACATTTGTTGATTACACCCCGCAATCACAACGCCAAGCGTGGACCGTAACCATCTTGCAAAGGTGCCCCGGTATCCGCCCAGTCTGCCCGCTGTTGGGGTCCGGCACCCTCAACGGCCAGGGCCGCATAAAGCTTGAACAGTTGGGGCAGTACGGCGCGCCCTCCGGCCTGTTGGCGTTGCCGCCTGGGGTAAAGCCTAGCTTGGCCGCTTCCTTTACAAGCTCCGGGTAAGACGTTTCGTTGTCTACGGCGTCCAGGAGCTTTTGCAACAGCCCCACCATATTACCCATGCGGTCCGCCAGTATAGGCGCCGCTTGTCGTATATACGCCAAACCCTGCAAGGTTGCAGCGGCCCTGGCACCGTCCGGGTCAAAGGAAACGGCAAAGGCTTCACCCTCTTTGTTGTGCAACGCTTCCCTGGGGCTGGCTGTATCCATCCCGAAGGCCTCAACCGTCCAAGGTGGCTCTGGCATATCCTTGGCCCATGCGCTTATCCCTCTAGCCAGGTCTACGCTTCCCAGGCAAGCAAGGCCGTCAGGGACAGGGCCGGCTGTTGGGCTGTAATAGGCCGCCTCGGTCAATGTGTTGCAGGCTTCCATGGAAAAGCGGGGCGTTTCTTCCCATTCCAAGGCCGTTAATGCGGTTCTGACGCTATCACCTGCGCCCTGGGCTACGGCTTCGGTGCCCCCGTCCTTGACAACCAGTATTTCCGCACCTTCCGGTCCGGCGTCCGTCTGGATTAGATACCCACCGGAAAGGATGAAATTAACCCTTACGTCGTCCGGCGGCTCGATCCATAGCCCGCAACGTGTGCAATTCACGATAGCGTAGGGCGCGCTTACTTCGCCCGGCTGTCTCAATGGTCCGCATTCACATAGTGCTATATTCTTCATTTTGTTACCTCTCGTTTGTTGTTACTTAACAATCGTCAACCCATAGCGCAAAATCTTTATTTGCATTTCTGACTCCGCTGACTCCGCTGCTGACCACGCTACTGACCTCGCTGACCTCGCTGCTGACCTCGCTGACCTCGCTGCTGACCTCGCTGCTGACCTATTCTCTACGGTGTCGTTCTTTAGTACCAGTTGTGCTGCATTTATCGCTTCACTCACCCGCTTATCTTCGGGGTATTCCTTCTCGAAATTTGCAACGCATTGTTTAGCGGCGTATATGGAATACTGCAAATATTGCTTGCGAGTCATACACCGAACAATCAGCCAATGCGCCCAATCGTAATGATTGTCAGTGATGCACTGCCCAATAAAACCGGATAGTTTCGGCTTATTTTGTTCGCACCAATAGCGAAAACCCTCACTACATGCTTGATGATCTTTCAGGAATTCCCGCGTCACGTTGATTATTGCCTTGCGTGGTGTTGCTGGTGTCTTCATTTTGCTATTCCCCTTCATTTCTTCGCGCTAAGTTTACCTTTGTCAATACCTCTACAACCCTGTCTATAACTAACTCACCCCCCTTGTATTGCGTCACCAGTAGCCGCCCAGGCCCATAATGCACCCATAGCCGGACAATCACCTTGAAAACAGGACAACGGCCCACCTTGAAGGCCTCATAGGTCTTAACGCCCTTGTCGTCAACATACACAAACGGGCATTTCCAAGGGACGGCCGAAGCGGTAAGCTTAACCTTCTGGAATAGCTCCAGTTCGCTAATCTTCCCGTTAGCCTGCAAGAAGAGCAAACGGTGTAAGCGCTCTATAAATTCAGGGTTGTTGAATGGGTTAGATTTTGGCTGTTTCATGGCTTCACCTTTCTCTTGAATGAATCACACTCTAAGACTATATCCGCATCTTTACCGCGGGCGCTTGGGTCGCGGTCTATGCCGAAAACAACCTTTTTAGCCTTGCAGGTAGCAAAACCGTCGAAGCATTCATCGCAAAGATGAATACCATCATAAGTCTTGGCGAACACATCAGGCTTGCATGGATAGAAATGTATGCCGTCACCCTCATCAATAATCCAGTCATTTTCAGTCACTCTTGTAGCTTGTCCGTGAATGGTAGTTACAGAACCATACCATTCATAAAGACTACGGGAGCTTGTATGTCTACTGGATGAACTTAGCCTCAGTCCCTTTGGGTATGGAACCAAATCAAATACAAAACCTTCTATCATTTCGCGTGTGACTTGGTATGCATCAACCTCTACTGGCTTCTTTCTGAACTTCATCACTTCCCCCTAGCTGCTGCTTTCTTAACTCTCTCAACCGCCCCAGGC
>Ga0307928_10002284_pt1 | contig 14751 bp, 20 predicted proteins | sample AceLakmetagen232_FD_201815 | JGI IMG/M metagenome (GOLD analysis project Ga0307928, IMG submission 201815) | Saline water microbial communities from Ace Lake, Antarctica - #232 | ecosystem: Environmental > Aquatic > Non-marine Saline and Alkaline > Saline | place: Antarctica: Ace Lake... | reverse complement strand
CTGTTTCCATATCTGTATGATTTTCATAAAACTCCCCACTTGTGACATGAAGTTTTGTTAGTACATAATTTTTGATTTGTTTTGGTGTCATTTTATTTTACCCAAGGATAGTTATTTAGTATCTTTCGGTAGTAATCCCTACCCTCTATATTGGGTTTATTTATTCCTTTTAAATGTTTTAATAATCCGACCAATTGGACTAAAGTATCATAGTTCCAAATATGTTGGTATTTTATTCTACTTATAGGATATTGACCCATAAGGATACTTTTAGCTGTTACTTCACTAAATCCATCATGTTCGTTCATTCTTAATCCACAATGGTAATTCTTAATATCTTTATTAAATTGTTCGTTTGATACGAGTCCATGTTCTATTATATTCTTCTTTTTAAGTCCTACACTTGAACCATATAAATGAAACTCCATCTTTGGGAATGTTTCAGCTAATAGCTTTGCTATCTTAAATCCATATTCAACCTCTCTTCCTGGTCTTCCTGATAAAAATACTTTCTTCTTACCTTCTTTAAAACTAATTGGGAAATCGTCTATGTCTTCTAAAAATGAAGGCACTACTTTTGATTCTATCCCTAATTTCTTTAATTCCTCTTGTTCTATTTCATTCTCGACATAATGTTCAGCTTTGAATACTTTGAATATCCAGTGCCAAGGTATAAAACTGTATTTCTTGGACTTCTCTAGTCCTTCTCCATCTGAGTAAGCGTATCCTTTCTTTATGTTCTGAATATCTCCCCCTGCCCATAATACGAACCTTTTTCCTCTGTGTTTCATAAAGGCTTTCCAATCGTTAATATGATATAATCCGAAGAATACTTTGTTACCATAGTAGTCTTCTTTCTTACTGGCTTCCTCTAATCCCCAAACTTTTAAGGCTTTATCTTTGAAACCGTTTATTGAACTTGATATCCTCAATTTGTACATAAATGTATTGTTATTATATGTCCCCAGACACCCCAAGGTATTGGTCTTTTTCCTCCCCATAAGTCTGGCATTCTTTTAATTGTAACTTTATATCCCATATCCTCTAAGAACCTATAGTTGGCGATTAACCTATGATTTCCTTCGTGAAAGTCACCATAATACTCGCCCTCCTTTGAATATTCTTCACTGTGTGGTTCTATTATAACTACTCTCTTCTTAGCCACCCTTATCATTTCAGAGATTATCTTCTTGAAATCCTTGATAGTATTCATTACCATAACTGCTTGACAATAAACAATATCAAAACTGTTGTCAGTGAACTTCATATCCTTTCCATCTCCCCTTGAAATATCTAATCCTCTCTCCCTACCCTCTTCAATCATTCCCTTATAATTAAGGTCAGCGTAACTCTCCTCGTTATCTATTCCTTGTATATCTTTATCTGGAAACTCCCTCTTGACTTCAATCAAGACATCTCCGTGAGAACAACCAACTTCTAATATATTATCCCACTCAATATCTTTTAACTCTTCATTTATTAAATTAAATTGTGTTTTTAACATAGTTTTTCACTTTATAATATCTTAATCTTACTTCTCTTCGCCATAACCTTATATATGTTCTGACTGCGTATGGAAACTCTCTATGGATAAGTATAACCTTTCTATGGTAATGACAGTCTTTTATCTTCTTATCAAGATCGTCAACACAATTAACCTTATGACCGATAGTTGTTGTAACACCCTCAACTACTCCTAACTTTCCCAATTTACTTAGTCTTAACATCAAATCTAGGTCTTTTGCCCTTGGTAAATCCTCGTTATATCTCAATCCCTTACGAAATAAGACTGAACTGTGAGGAAATGGCATTCCCTCTAGGTTGATTTTAATCTTTCCGACTTGTCCTGGTTGCGGGTTAGTTCCTACTGCGATATAATCAGGGTTATTATCCAAGAACTTAACTTGTTTCTCAAGTTTATCTTTACTCAAAGACCAATTATCATCATCATCTAAGATTGCGATATACTCTCCCTTAGACTCGTCTAATCCCTTATTTAAGGCTTTAGTTCCACCCAACTTTCTATCACTATCATCGATAACTATAAGCTCAAAGTCCTTATAGGTTTGACTTCTAACACTCTCAATCGCTCTTGTAAGGGTTTCTCTACCAACAGTAGTAATAATGACTGATACTTTAACTTTTTTTGACATAACACATAATATTATTACTAATTATCTCTAGTTCTATTACTTTGTCACGTGCGACAATGTTCTTAATATCCTCCACTGAAATACTCCATAAGTGTTGGGAATATATATGTCTTTCAAGAGTTTCGTCTTTAGGGCAAGAAATTGCCATAATCCCATTTGGTTTCAATACTCTCTTTGCTTCTGTGATAAGTTTTTCAGGACTTTCAGAGTGTTCTAATATCTCTCCTAAGACAACATAATCAAAGTATTTATCCTTGAAAGGTAAGTTATTCATATCTCCAACGATATAATTAACCTTATTCTTTCCTTTTAAGGTATCAATTAACTCATCTGCGAAGTCCACCGCCCATACTTCTGTATCTGGTTTTTCTGAGGCTATTAACGCCAAGGGAGAAACTCCACAACCCATATCCAATAGTTTTCCCTTTTTGAATCTTTTCAACAACCAATTTATCCTCCAAATATCGTCATAGTCTAGACCACTTTCGTTAAAATGGTCTAGTAATGATTTGTTGTAAATCTCTCTAGTATTACTATTTCCTTCTTCTAACCTAATCATACTTTTGTTTTATCGTGGCACTTTCTACAAAGTGTTCGCCCATTATTTATATTCCACAACTCTTCACAAACGAGTGCCTCTTCTAATGTTTTGAGTTTATATTCTCTAATAATATCTACAAATCGTTTGATATGATGAGCTTCTAAATAACAACCTCTTATATTACATTCCTGACAAGTGAAATCATCTCTTGTAAAAACATCTGAACGCCATTGGCGATATTTAAAACAAGTCCTTATCTGATTACTCAAAACAGATATTCCCCCCTTCCAAAGACTACATTTCTCACCCGTTCTTCCTCTCATATTAGAAGTGTCTTTTATCTTCCAATGTTTTCCAGTATTTAGAGATGTCTGATTTTTACGAGCTACTTTGATTTTATCTTTCTGACATTCTGTCATTGGTGGTCTCTTTTTGCCAAACCAGTATCCCTTATGACCTTTTTGAAATAAGTAATCTTTTAACATATTATTCTATCACTCCAAACTTACTTATTATCCTTTTCTTCTCTGCCTCATCAGTAAACTCTTTACCGATAAAGTCGTGTTGAGTCTTTTCTAGAGCGTCATGTTTATAACCCATCCAAGTAGTCGAAAGATTACTTCCATGAGTGTTTACCATATACTTACCATCTGATAAACTCTTACACTCGAATAGTTTAATCACATCCTCGTGACTCTTCATATCCTTGATATACTCGTAATGTTTCTTTGGGTCTAAGAATACATCAGCTGGATACATAATTGTGTAAAATGGTGGTAGATGTCCTTCTGGTGGATTCCACTCAGCTAATCTATCGTTATCCATATCTCTAAGATATCCATTCCAGTAAACTAAAGCTCCTTTCTCAACGAATGGTTGTTTCTGTATCTCGGTAACAGCATCCTCATGAAGCATATCGTCAGAAGCTAATATAGTTTCATAAACATATTTAGCGTCTCCAACTGTTTCTTTAAAAGTTGGTAGAATATCTTTCAATCTCTTCTTCAAGTCTTTCTTTTCTGTTCTATCAAACTTATCATCCCAGAATGGTAATCCTCCAAAAGTAAATATTGTTCTCCATTCCGCACCACAAAGATAATTAAATAATCCTTGAGTTAGACTGTTCTTAACCTCTTCTGGTCTAAAACTTATCCAGTGAACAAAGAATTGATTTGATTGGTTCTGTAAACTCTTAAGAGTATTTTCTTTAAATATCTTAATCCTTTCCTTAAACCATTCGTCTCCCTTAAATCCACGAGACCCTTTTCCAGCTCCTGCCCCTAACCCTGTGAAAGGAGTCATAACTAGATGACATATTGGACTCTCGTCTATACGTCTTTTTTCTTCTCTGAATACTCTTATTGATTCTTTTACATTCATGATTCTTTTTGTTTATTTTTTTTAAATCCAAATTCGTATTTCCACTTCATATCTGCCCAATACTTGTCTGCATCAGTAAACTCAAACTCTTTCAAGTCTATCTCTCTCATAACATCCATAAGTCTGAATCTATAAGCGTCATCATATTCAAAGAAAAGACACAATATATCTCTCATTTCAGTCCACTTACCTTTCATCTGTTCCTCTCCTTCTCTACTTCTCATAAGGGTAAACACCCTATGGAGTTCTCTAACAGGCTTTGAGTATTTCTTTGGGTCAACTAACCCTATGTCTCCATTCTGTGACTGTGGAATCATGTGATTGGGTAGTCTTTCTCTCATTACTAACCAAGCCCATTTGTATATGATTGGAAACATCTTCTTGATTACTGTCATCGTTTCTACCACTCTTGCGTCAGGCATTCCAGGAAAAGGAAATTCATGTCCTGGTATCCAACTCTCCATACCTCCCTCGTCTGGGAAATTATTGAGTACCTGTCCGACATCGGTAGATACTATGTTTGGATTATTTGGTCTCTTATATACTTTTAAAAGAGCTTTCAATAGAAATCCTACTATATTGTTTAATATTTTTTTCATGTTTTTATTTCGTTTTCAAACGCCATCGGGGAAAAGCGTTTGATTCTCCCCCCGATAAACGACATTAAATTAATGTTATAACAGTCCTAACATCTGACCTCCATCTGTTGAATCACCTGAAGCGATAGCCATTCCACCTAATTGATACAAATCAAGGTCAGTGGCAATAGTCAAAGTTGATGTAGAAGTAAACGCGTTTGTTCCATCTCCAACTACGAAGAAAAGAACAATTGCTTTATCTTCTATATCATCAGCTTCAAGTCTATTCATTAAGAAGGATAATGCTGACATTCTTGAACCAGCGTTAATTCCCCAGTAATTATTAGATTCTGTGGAAGCACAAACACTTGAGTACACACCATCTGCGTCTATCAATAATACTCCAGCTCTATAACGAGTTGCAGTAACATCATATCCACCAGTTGCTGTGTTGTTGGTTGCAGAATGAGGAATCAAGGTACAAGTTACACCACCAGCTTCTCTGGTTGTTGAAACTGCGTCTGTAATTCCTACACCTTTCATATAGGTTGTATTACCAATCCTATACATAAAGGTTCCTGTAGTCCTCAAATATCCACCTAATCCTGATGTACCAGTTTCTGTAGTTGGTACTAATGCCATTGGGGCACTTCTGTAAATAACTACATTCTCAAGAGACCTCTTAATGACATAAAATGCTTCTTTTAGGTTTTGATGTCCTAGGTACTGTGAACTTATCCAATTACTAATCATTTTATTTTAACCGTATTTGCCCCCCATTCCCCTAAGCACGTGGAGTGCATGGTAGGGGCATTACTTCTCATCGACCTATTAGTCCGTGCTTTGACGGATAAGAAGTTTCTTATACATCGAGAGCCGACTTCGTTTCTTCACCTCGTTGTCCTATTGCTTGACTTCTGACATCCAATTCAACATCGAATCTTTCAGAAATCATTTCAGCAACTTGTTCTGGGACTTGAGTCATTGTTCCCTTTGGAACATTGAACTTATATCCATTAATACAGAACGGTTGGACAGCTCCTCTCTTCTCCCCTTTTTCAAGAGGGATAAGAATACTCACTTTGGGTTGAGAGTCAAGATAAACTTTCTGTTGTTCAGCTTTCGTCTTAACCCTTTGTTGAATATCACTAACAGAAGGAGTTTTGGTTGAAGTCTTTGGCTCCTCTCCTACTGTTTCATTTTCATCTTTGATGTCTTTTAATTTCTTAGGCATAATCGTCCTAACGAACTTTTAACTCTTATGACTAGACAGCTACTGTACACTCTAATCTCAACATTGCGTTATCGTCTAGAATCTTGGCTACAAATGTAGCTTTCCAACCTGAAGTAGTTCTTTGGTCTAATGGATCTCCACTTCCTGCTGAACCTAGAGGCTTAACAATGTTCTTCATAGCTTCCCCTGAAATTCTAGTAATACCATAGGCGTTTTGACCTAACATTAGGATAGAATGAACAGTGATTGCAGTTGATGCAACATTGTTCGTAATAGCCCAAGTCTTAGCTTCACTTGTTTGAATGAATCTTACGTCATCCAATGCTCCGAACTCTCCATCCATTACATCTCCTTGATTAGGATATGCTTGGACTGGAATAAATCCAGTTAAACCTTTTAAAGTATAAGCTACCTTTGGGTCAGTGATACCTACATAAGCTGCATTAATTGGAGTAGTGTTGAAACCTGTGGCAGGATTTACAATTCTTGTAATCTTTTTAGCGTTGTTATTAGCTAATGTAGCCACTCCTCCTCTGACAGTGATAGCGTCTATATAACAAGTAGCTAAAAAGTCAAGTCTGCTTCTTCTTGCGTCTGGGTAAGATACTGAAGTTCCAGCTGTTACCACATCTCTAGCCAAATTGTCTAGAGTTAATGCTGCCTGTTCACCAAGAACCTGTGCTGCTTCTGTCAAAACTGCATCCTCTGATTCGTAGTTAACTACATCAGTCAAAGTTACATAATCACCATATTGTAGTACATCTGCTGTAATATCTGATACAGACAATTGACTACCGACTGGAGTTGTTCCTTCAGTTAATGCGGTTGTTGCTACTGCAAGAGAGGAATACTTTCTAAACTTAATAGTATTACTTCCTGACTTTCTAGGAATATCTCTTACTTGTCCAAACTTAGTATAAACTAACAATGGGAGTAATCTTTCTAGTAAAGTCCTGTCATAAAAATTGTTAACTTCGTCAGGTATTTCTATTTTAGTTGTATAAGGCATTCTTTTAACCGTAGTTAATCTTGTAAGTCTGAAATATCGACTTTAAACTATTCCCGACTCTTGTGAAGAATATCAGTTTGATACTCCTCGAATTCATCTTTCGACATATCCCAGATACCTTTCTTCTTTCCTGGAACAGTTCTTTTACTCGAACCTCCTGATTTTGTTTTGTCTGCCTCTTTATCTGCTTTTATCTTGAGGTCAGCTCTTGTATTCGCTTCATCGTCAAGATGTTCTCCGACTAATCCTGAAGCGATAAATCCAATAGGAACGTTGGAATAATCATCGTCATTCACATACTTTCTCATTGTCTTTTCATACTTTCTGAAATCAGGATTTTCAGACAAGAACGTTTGAAGCATCGTCTCCGAAACAGACTTTTTATCACTTTTATCTAATAAGGAGCGTAACTCTTTACGAGTTACAGGTTTATCGTCTTCTTCTCCCTCGAAATCGTCATCATCTTCTAACTCTCCAGCTTCTTTCTTTTTCTTCCATTGACGAAATTCATACCCTAACTTCTTATCTTCAGTGGTTTGTTTAGGAAAACGCTTCTTTGGTTCCTCGTCTACAGGTTTCTCTTTTTTCTCTTCCTCTTCAGACTTTTCATCTTCTTTCTTCTCTTCTTCTTCAGAGGGTTTTTCTTCTGTTTTTTTATCCTCCTCCTTGGTTTCCTCTTTGGTCTCCTTAGATTCAGACTCTTCTGAGGTTTTCTTTTCCTCGTTTTCTTTCTCTGGCATGTTTCTTATTTGTCGGACTCGCTTTAAAGATTATTGATGAAGAATGCCGATACATCACCTTTCTCTCTAACTAACCGACTAAATAGTTACTACTTTTTTCGACTTTCTAAGCCTTTACGGGCTCGGAAGTTCTCACTAGGTAGTCGTTACGGTTGAAACAACCCCTGATGAGAACGTCTGAACCTATCAACGCTTTTTAATCTTTTTTTTATCTTCCTCTATTTCTTTTACATCCTTATAATAAGGGTCAGAATCTATAAAGATATCTGGTTGGTTTGTTGTCAACGCTTCTATCAATTTATCAGGAAGTTGACTCAATATAATCCAGTACGCTCTTATACGTTTCTGTTCCTTTTCCTCTCCCTCTTTCCATTCCTTTTTAGGGTCTAAAATCTCATTAGTGATTTCCTCTATATCTGTCTTGATTAGTTTCTCTGATAAAAACACCCAGTCAGGATTGTCTTTAAGACTCCTGAAATGGTCGAGAGCCTCGTTCTTAGCTTCTTCTGTTGTGAATAATTTATCTAGTTGCATGTTTATGTTCCTGTGTTAGATGTTTGAAAAGTCTCTGGAATATTCTCCTTAGACCCTCCTTGCGTGGTTGGTTTAGCTTCCTCTGGTGACCTTTCTGCTTGTTGAGGCATATCTATCTGTGGTTTCTCTTGCATTGCAGTAACTTGATACTTTCTCAATAGATATAACGCTTTCTTATGGTTTTCTATATGACTATCCCTTACTTTACTTATATCTAACTTCATATGAATTATCATGTGAGATTGGTGGTCTTGTTGAACCTCTACCCTTGCCTGAGTTCCTTTCTCCATCAATTCATTCTCCATTTCTGCCTCTATTTCATCTAATGTCATAGGGAATAACATCTTAATTTGTTGGGTTCTAAACCCATTAAGACGAGCTAATTCTTTATCCGCATATCTTCTATTCGTATCTGGGTTGTTGACAATTATGCCATAATATTGTGTGAATGCGTTCTTTTCTTTTAACCTCTTAGCCTCTGCTACTATTCTACTTTCAATTATTATATCTGGGTCAGCTAAACCTATTAAATCACCTTTCTTATATGGTCTAACTTCTGGTCCCCATACTCCAGCTATTCTTACCATCTTCTTATCAATCTTGTCTTTGAAGTGTGTTTTATACCCAAGATACCACCATTGCCAGAACTCTGCCTCTGACCATCCAAATATCTTAGCGGCTAACGAATATCTTGTATCAACCTTAGCTGATACTAATTCTAACTCTCCAAGTGTTCTTGCTTGTCTTGAAACCATACCCTGTTGTATCTCTGGGGTGGCTAAAGCTCTTTGAGCTGACTGATCCATCAAGTCCATAATCCAACTGACTTGTTGATGTACTAGTGGTTTATTCATAGGTTGGACTGCGTCATTTACAGCTCCTGCACCTTGAACTCTTATAAACTTATTAAATCCAAATCTCAAGTCTGACCTATTCTTTATTCTATCCTCATTAAATAGATACATTGGTTCTACATCAGCCTTTGCTGACATCAATCCAAGGTTCTGTAATATTGCCCTTGCTCTCTGTTTATCCTCAGTCAAATCAGGAACTGATACTCCATCCCAATCATGTGCTGAAGGAAATAACTTTCTGTTTATGGCAGGCCATATATCCTCCTTAATTAGTGTTAATCTTACTAACTTTGTCTGACTATTCCCAACTGTTACAAGGTATTTCTTACCCTTAATATGTGTATACCAATCCAAGAGAGCGTATTCAGCGTTCTCTTTAAGTTGGTCTTCCTTCTCACTAACATCTGACAATCCTTGGGCTCTTCTTCTCTTCTGTTTCGCCTTTGATAAAAGAGACTTTAACTCCTTACCAACTTTCAATTGGTCAAGGTTGAAATATTCCTTGTTCTTTTCCAACTCATATTTAGTAGCTGATATTTCTCTACCCCAAAACCTACAGGCGTTATTACCATTGGAATCTCCATTAAACGCTACAGCTCTAGGGTCTCTTAATGTCGTACAAGGATCCATAACTTGTGGTCTTGGACACATCTTTTTTCTATCAAACTCCTGAACTAACAATAATCCATTACCCATAAACAGAGTATCCCAATCCCACTCAAAGTCTAATAGGTTTTTCCTCATCTCATCATAATCAAACTCTGCTGTTAGTACGAGATTTTCTGCTACCTCTTCGTCTCCTTTTTCTCTTGGTCCAAATCCTACATTCAATCTGTCATCATATAAAGAGGCCAATAATGTTTGAAATACTGTGAATAATAGAGGGTCACCAATCTTTGTCTTATCCCTCTTTTGGTTGTTGTATACAGTCATTCTGATAAGCCATTCCTCAATCTTGGGTCGCATAAAATCATAACACGGTTCATATTCTTTTTGAACTTGTGATATTATAGCTTCCTCTCCCCCTAAGAAATCTATCAATATACTCTTCTTATTTTCTTCTGTTGTCTCTTCTTGTTTTTCAGGCATGTTATTTTCTAAACCTTTTTAAAGTTTCTTCTAATTTGGTTTTCTTGTTTCCCTTAGAACTTGGTTCGATACCTCTTATCTCAAAACTACTGTCGCCACGATCTCCATCAATATCTTCTCTTATGTTAATTCCTGTCATCTTTAATTCTAGACCGATATTATAAGTTTTCCCTACTTCCCACTTCCTAGATTCTGGAAGATGTTCTAACTCAATAGAAAAATAAGGATACCTTTCTTTGAAAGGTTTCCCCTCTATAGACTCCTTTGATGTCTTAAGTTTTAGTTTTCTCATAAAATAAAAGAACCGAAAACAACGTCTTCAGTTCATTTTAATAATTAAACTTTTTATAGTTCTTATAAGTATATCACAAATTACAAGCGTGTCAACTACCTGCTATCATCTATGAGACGAAAGTTATAAATCATGTTCTTTATCTCTCTCATTTCATTGTAGAACCTCTTGTATGGGTGGTCTTGCATCGACATAGAAAAGTAGTCATTGATTACTTCTTTCAATCCATCCTTATCCTCAAAGTGAAACATAAATCTTCTTTGGTCTAGTGGGGTTATCTTCTTAATCCTACCACCATTCATTCTAAGAACAACTGCTAAACACAAGTCAGATGTAGTGTACTCTCTCTTTATTTTGATTGTTTCTGTTGTCTTCATATTACTTCTTGGAATCTCTTTTATTAGTTGATTTCTTCTTTGGTTTATCTCTTTCAAGAAGAGTCTCTACAGTTGTTTCCGCTGCCTTTGAAAGGAAATGTACCATTCCATTTATCTCCTTATTAGTTGCTAACTCTTTACAGAATACCCTATACCACTGATACCACTTTAATTGGTTCTTGATAAAAGTACCATAGAACTGTTCTTTGTAAATCAATAGATACTCGAACCTCCACTTGTCTAATTGTCTAATTATTATCGGACAATCCTTATATTTATATTGTTTAAATACTTTCATTGTTTTCTTCATCTTATGTAGGGATCATCGTCTTTTAACTCTGAACCCTTTGGCATTGGGCTTGAGTCAAATGGACGATGAGCCAATTGTAATTGATAAGCTGTTGCGTCTATTACATCATCTGTCATACCTTTTGGAAAAGTAAATAACTCTTCCTCTAGTGCGTGACATTCTCCTTTGATATGTATTATCGACCTACTAGCATATCTTGGGATAAGACCTCTTACTCTTATTTCTTTCGCTGTTCCCTTATGACTTAATGGTTCTATCGGTAAGAATGTATTTCTCTTTCTCATTTGGTCATCTATGTATGGTTTCAATCCATCTGTATATTGTGTTTTCTCTATCCCTATCTTCTCATAGTTTCTTAATCCCTGTAAGAAGAATAGTTTCTCCACCAAGTCTTTTGGATCTAACTTCTCTCTCCACGCTTTTAAGTTCCAGAAGTTCTCTTTATCTACAGAGTTATCACAAAACCCTGTATAGTCTGCTGAACTCTTCTGACTCAACGCTGGGTCGACCGTTAGATAGTTTCTGGTATCCATTGCTCTTACTTCTTTTTCGTCACGATATGTCATCCAGTTATTCTTAAACTCTTGTCCCTCTGTTAGAATTGGAGTTTGTTGGTACAGTGAAGACCATTCATAAGGACCTATGTTCTTCTTTATATTCTCTAAGGCTTCTAATGGAAACTTATATGACCATAGTGGTTCTCCTATCTTTCTACACTCCTCTTCCTCTATCGCTATAGCTGGAAACGATACCAACACCCATTCGTCTCCTCCCTCTTCTTCTGCTTTTAATAATCTACCTATTAAATCATCTAAATGCCAACGAGTTGCTATAATAATAACTGAACCACCTTTCTCTAATCTTGTATATGCTGTTGATATATACCAATTCCATATCTTCTCTCTAATAACTTCACTGTCTGCTTCCTCTCTATTCTTAAAGGGGTCATCAATAATCAACACATCAGCTCCTCTCCCTGTTATGGGACCACCCACACCAGTTGAGATATATGTTCCTCCCTCTGTTGTTCTCCACTTACCTTTTGCCTGTTCGTCTGCTCTTAGAGTTGTTTCAAATATATCGTGATAGTTATCACTATTAACTAAGTCTCTTGTCTTTGCCCCAAAGTCCTGAGCCAAGTCAGACGAATAAGAAGCTGTTATGATTTCTTTCTCTGGATGTTTTCCTAAATACCAAGCTGGGAAGTTTATTGTTGTCAACTGACTCTTCCCATGTCTTGGTGGCATCTGAATCATCAATCTTTTAATCTTTCCACTCTCTATCATTTCTAAACCTTTCGCCACCTCTTCGTGGTGCCAATTGGTTTTATAATCTCTCTTGGTTATTATAGAGAAATCAATCAGGCTGAACTTTCCCGCCTGCATTATCTTTTTTTGTTCTTCTACTGAGTAACTCATCTACTTGTTCTTTAGTTAATAAACTCTTTAAATTATGTTTTATATCTAACCCTTGTCTAGGCATACCATCCATATAATTCCAAATAAGTTGTCTCATCTTATTATTATGTTCTAGTGCGTCTTGGATAATATTCTCTGCTAACATTTCTAAAGCATCTCTCTTACCATCAGGACTCATCTCTATAAGCTTTTTTTTAATCATAGCAGTTAAAGACAAAGTTCCAGGTTTCTTACCTTTTGGATTACCTGATACGCCTGGCTTGAACTGAGTTTTCTTTCTACCATCTACCTGCTTTTCACCTGCTTTATCAGGCTTATCAGCGAAGCCCTCAACAATAACCGCTTTCTCTATTGAACTTTTCTTTTTCTTTTTCATACTACTTCTAACCCTTGTTTAATTAGTAATTCATCGTTGTACTTATCGACCTCTTCCCTTATTGGTATTCTTATATTATTTTGTTTGGCGAATTCTATAAACGCTTTCATATCTTTTGTTAAACACTTACCTGAATATCCTCTCTTTCCATTATGGTAAACTTTTAGATGGGCTTTTCCTGCCCACTTACCTACCGCCATTGCGTGAGTTACTTCAACCCACTCTTCTTCTGTAAATCCTATCGCCTTACATATATCATATAGTTCATTATTCATTGCAACTTTTATTGCGAGCCAAGTGTTGTCTCCATACTTAATCATTTCTGCTACTCTTGCAGGAACTATACTAGAATACTCAGACTTTGGTAATTGTGACATTATCTCCTCTGCAACTGAATGACTCTCTCTTGTATATCCTACTATTTGTTTATCTGGGAAAAATAGATCCTCGTGAGCTGTGGCTTCTGCCAAGAACTCTGGATTGAAGATAAACTTATGTTGTGGATACTTCTCTTGTAACATATCTATAGTTCCAGGGATTATTGTTGACTTGATAATAAGAACCTTACTTCCTGTTATCTTTTCAACCACTGACTCTACTATACTTATATCACATCCTACTCCCTCTATGTAAGGAGTTGGAACACAGATATAAATAAAGTCTGCCTTGTTGACTTCTTCTATACTACCTATGTTTCTTCCACTATCATATAGTATTGGGCTTCTTAAGTATTCCGCTAAAGTTGCCCCTACCATTCCAACACCTATGATTCCTATTGTATACTTGAACATATTGTTTCTGTTAATTTTATTACATCTTTTGCCCTTACTCCCTTTCCTTCTATTAAGTCTTTATAGACAAATCTATGTAAGTCCTCTTGGGACAAATTATCCTTTGAGGAAAAGTTATAATGATTTCCATTTATCTTGAACACTCTCTTCTGTGTCTCCACTGGTTCTTCTGTACTTAATTTCCAACGACATCTATATTTCTTTCCAATCAATATACCCTCGGCAACATTCTCTTCATTTCTTATCTTGATAAACTCTGTAGGATAACCGAATAGATAAAACAATAAATCAAAATAATGTATCCCTAGATTAAACACTATCCCTCCACTTCTCTTCTCGTCTCCTTGCCATCCTTTGAAATAATTGTTCTCCCTGTGTACGCTAATATTCATCTCAATATTATTATAATCCAAGACCCTGATTTCTTTTAATGTAGGGTGATACCTTAATTGTAATACCACAAATATGTTCTCATATTTTGTCAACTCTTCTACATCTTTAACAGTTATGGCTAGGGGTTTCTCGCATAATACAATCTTACCTTTCTTCGCCTCTTCTAAACAATATTTGAAGTGAGTATCATTGGGTGTCAGTATCGAGATATAGTCCTCTCCACAATCTCTACCTACTATCTCTCCACCAATACTTTGAATAGCCTTGATATGTCTTGGACTTATAAATCCATTACCTATTAGAGAAAACTTCATACTTCTTTTGATATCTTATCTAGTTTCTTGAGTCTTGCCTTGATTCTCTCAACCTTTCCCTCTTTTCTTGTGTCTGATACATCTTCTAATAATATATCAATGACTTGTTTCTTTATCTTTTCTTTATTCATTTTCTTTTTTGACGCAGGATTGCCTACCCAAGTCTCCCCGTCTGGAATATCCTTGGTAACGACACTCCCTGCACCGATTACACTTTTAATACCTATTGTTATCCCTGGGAGTATAGTTGCTCCTGCCCCTATGACTGCTCCCTTTTTAACGAGTGTCTCTGTCCAATTCTGAGAGGGTGGATATTTATCATTCGTCATAACTACCCCTGGCCCAATGAATACATCGTCCTCTAGCCT
>Ga0307928_10002281_pt1 | contig 14759 bp, 24 predicted proteins | sample AceLakmetagen232_FD_201815 | JGI IMG/M metagenome (GOLD analysis project Ga0307928, IMG submission 201815) | Saline water microbial communities from Ace Lake, Antarctica - #232 | ecosystem: Environmental > Aquatic > Non-marine Saline and Alkaline > Saline | place: Antarctica: Ace Lake... | reverse complement strand
GAATCTATATCTTGGGTGGAAAAGGGGATAAAGATAGAGTAGTACCACTTCCAATAGATTTTCAAGAAACACATCTAAAGTATTTTCCTATTGGTTGCAGTAAAAGAGCATTACAGAAAGCTTTTGAAACTGCTGTTAAGAATTGTGGATTAAAAGAAAAGAAACCTACAGTACACTTTCATAGTTTAAGACATGGGTTTGCAACTCATTGTTTAAGGAAAGAAGTTAAGCTTACAAATATTCAATTAGCTTTAGGTCATAATGATCTATCAACAACTTCAGTATATCTAAGGGTTACTCCTGATGAAATGATTGATGATATTACAAGTAAATGTTCGTGAACATAACAATGGAGGAATAAGATGGTAAAGAAAACTATAAAGAATATCGAAGAAGAGTATGAATCACAAATATATTATTTGGAAAAAGAAATAAATGAATTAAAGAAAGTGAATCATACTGGAAAAGTATTATATAAATTAGCCCAAGATAATTATAAAGAATTAGACATATTGGTTAATACTTTAGAAAAACATCTTAAGATTGTAAATACTGAAGATGATGGAGAAGTTTTTCAAAGTATTTTATCTGAAGAATCTTATGAAGAATTAATCAAGAAAATAGAAGATTCAAAACAATCTTATGCATAATTTTGATACAAGATGAATAAAGAAATAGAATATCATTCAGAATTTTATAATAAGTCTGATAATACAGAACAGAGAATAAGATTATCTGATGGTTGTTATAGAAATTGTTGGAATTGTTATGCACCAAAAGAAAAAAAGTTTTATCAAATTCCAGAGATCATAAGAAATAGAGTTATTCTTTATGATATGAATTTCATATATGCCTATCCTAATCCCTTAAAGACAATAGAAGAATTAGGAAAAATTAAAGTTAATAAGAAAGTAGTATATTATGATTTTCAATGTGGATTAGATTTTACTTTACTTACTAAAGAATTATCTATTGTTTTGAAAAAAGGAAGATTTGGAAGATTCAACAATAAAAGAAATTATTGTAATGGTTTAAGAATTGCTTGGGATAGAGGAATAATAGAAAAAGAAATATTTATTAAATCTATTGAAATGCTTAAAGAGGTAGGATATAAACAAATTCAAGTATTTATGTTAGTTAATGGTAAAATATCATTTAATGAATGTGTTCAAAAGTTAAAAGTTTTAAAAGAATTAAGGGTTGAAATTGGGGATTGTTGGTATGACAATCAAAGAAGGGGATCTGTAAATCCTATCTATTGGACTGATCAAGAATGTAAATTATTTGGAAAATTATGTAGATCACATAATGTAGCAATAAAACAAAAACAATATGACGCTATGGATTATCTTTATGCGTCTTGTTTGACTTAGAGGTATAAATGAACGAAATAGAAAAACCAGAAAAATGTTCAGAAGAAGGATGTAATAATAAAGCCTATGGTAAAGATAGACTTTCACCAATACATTATTCATGGGTTTGCAGAAAACATTATTATATGTATGCTTATGGATATAGTGAATATGAAGCATCAAGAAAATAATTTATACACATTATTACGATTATCGGTAAAAGATTGCGAAATCAAGCCGTCAGAGGTGGACAGTTAGTATAAACTGGTATGGCACTAGCCCACGAAACCAAAGAGAAGGTCTTGGACGCAAGAATCTTTTACCTTTATATTTATTCACTTAATGCGTGACAGAAGATAAAATGATATGGAACAAAGAAGCAGGTGATCCCAGGAAAGGTTATATCTATTATGATTGCAAGACAAAGATAGAATATTCTCTTGAAGAACTGAACGATTTACCCAGAGAAATCAAGCAAAGAATCTGTCAAAGGTATAAAGTAATTGGCTGCTTTGTTCCTAATTAGAATCACAACATTTAAATATATAATACATTTAAGAATGTAAAGATTGGTTGTAATACGAAACAACCAATGAATAAGTACCTACAATCAAAACAACACAAAAGGAGATAAGATACTTATTCTATATAAAACTTTTGAATTAAGTTATTTAGAAGGCTATTAATAATAGGTAGATTTTATAGATTTTAAGCCTTTTAGAGCTTCTATCCAAAAGATTTTAAAACGTATTACACCCGAAAATTACAAATAAAAGGTGAGAAAATTGATAAAAAAAAGAAATATAATATGTGTTAATTTAACTGAAAGAGCTATGATCGTAATGCAGAGACATGGCTTGATAGATGGCAATAAGAAATCTAAAAATGGTGAGGTTAGTTCTTTTGTATCTCATTTAATTTGTGATTATTCTATTAAGAGTCACAAAGATAAACGAGAGATTAATATTGAACTTGCAAAGATTAAGCTTTTGGAATTACAAAGAGAACGTGATATAATTGAAGAAACAATGCTTAGAAAAGCTAATTATATTGAAGATGAAAAGAAACTATTATGAGGTGTAAAAATGACAAACTTTCATATAAGAAGAACCAGTATGGAAATCAATGAAGAAATATTTAGGGAACGTGGTCAGGAATTAGAACTTTATGATGAAGATGACTATGAACAATTAGAAGAAGAAAGGATCAAAGAAGAAGAATGAAGGTTTTAATGAAAGACCGAGATGGTGTTATTCAACATAGATATATAAACTCTACAAACATAAAAAAGTACAACGAAAGAATTATTAATGTAGAGAACGAAACATTTATATACAAGCCTACCCATAAATAATCTTATTGTATCGATCACCTCGATATTATTAATTAGTTGAATTAACGGGAGTCTTATCAACTCCCTTTTTATGATGATATATTTCGCAATTCGATGTATAAAATGTGGAAAGTTCGCAGCAAAACAAGTAAAAGAACATCAACATATACACAAGTTAAAACATAAATGCAGTTACTGCAATAAATCTTTTAAATTGAAAAGGAAGAATGAGTTTGGGCTTATGACTATTATTAAAGGACCGTATTCTGCGAAAGATATTAATACAAAAGTGGGTGAACTTAATGCCAAAAAATAAGGTAGTATTTAATATACAAAAAAAAGATTTAAATATTGAACCTGGAACTTATGATGTTATAAGTTTTGGATTTACTGATGATCCATACTCTGAATGGAGTGATGATGCAGCACACTTGGGTTGTTTCAAAATGGGTATAGTTCTTTACGGTTGTAAAGTTCAAGAATTAGACAGGCTTACTATCTTCTGTGATAAAATCACCAGAAAGATGACGATACCTGACAGACGTTATATTAATATTGAGAAACCTATCCCTTTGACTTCTACTAAACCTGACGTTAGAAATACTATGATGATTGGGATTTTTAATAAAACTAATCGGCACATTATTTCTCCAATTGCAGACTTTACCATGATTCAATATGATAAAGAGAAAGCTACTTCTTACGTTTGGCATAATGATTTGGAAGAACCTGTCGCTTTGATTATAACTTCTAATCAAGACAATAAATATATAACTAAGCGTGGATTCTTTACAACAAAGACTTACCGACAAAAGAATGATTTAGAAGAAATAGGAAGGTCTGACGATTTAAAGGAGAGTGTAACCAAATGGCACATTTAATTATTGGATTGTATGCTCCGCCTGACATCCATGAAAAGTTTATGAGTGATGTTAATAACTGGCGGTATGAAGTAGAAGGAAGATTCAGGGCAGGTAGAGTTGCACCATTCGTTTCAGAGCTTAAGATGTATGACATTCGACTACCTGAAGATATAATCCCACCGTTCTTACGAGACATGAAATCATCTACTCCTGAAGGATTATTTGAACATATCGCTGCGTTTCAATCAGGTAAAGGTAAAGTCTTAAAATTCTTATTTAATATGTTCAAGAAATATAATCCGTTAAAACCTGCCGAGAAAGCTGATGGTCCTTCTCAACATAATTTGGGCAGTTGGAGTAATGCTTATGTTATTGGCAAGGTTGATGATGACGGAACTAAAAGTATGTTTGATGGTAAGATGCGAGAGGTCTTATGAATAAATCATTAGAAGAATCTAAAATATGGCACAGCTATCACATTCCAGGCCAACAATCTAGATGTACTTTAAAGAAGAATGCTATCTTTATTTCTACAGGTAATACTTTACGGCATGAGATGGCTAAATTCATTGGATGTTTTATGATAAAGAAATATGGTGATGTTAAGTTTGATGATGATTTAAAGAAGATGATACTTACTACTTCTGTTTATGTTGAAGAGAAATTAATGAATGGATTTTTCAGGAGTAGGTCTTGTAATTACATTACAGAAGCATGTCCAAACAGAGAACCAAACAGGCGAGTAGACGTAGTTAATATTACAAACGGTGACAGGTTTGAATTTGAATCACTCAAATCTGTAAAGAAGCCTGAATCTCTTGATGGAAGTCAAACAGTTACAATATATTTATGAGGTAAAGAATGGAACAAGAATTAAAGAACACATTGATTGGGGTTTTTGTTGGGATTATAATAGGATTTGGTTTATTCTTTTTTACACAAAGTCATTTAAACTTAGAAAACCAGAAACATGACAAGGAACAGATAGCTGATAATATGGAACAACTGCTTGAGTTCAGTCGTTTACCGCATCAACCTTTTGATAAAGAACTTAATGATATGACTATTGGCGAGATACAATTTGCTTATAATATGTATTCTATTCCGAGAGGGATGGGTGCAGTAAATAATATTAATTCTCCAGCCAGACAGTTACTTGAAATACTATCTTATGATATATGTTATAAAGACCTTAGCAAATATACTGAAAGTAATTATTTAAAAGAAGATGTAATCTTTGACATTGATGATAAACAAATAAAGATATCACAAGAGAAAGCTATACTATGTTTATTAGAAAACGGTGAGATTCAATAAAGATGGAAATAAAAGATATATTTAAGTTCAGGTGGCTTGTAGATGATAAGATGATTTTCCCGAGAGAGTATAAGGATCATCTTAAAACTAAACAACAGAAAGGATTTTATTGGTTCTTTAAACAATGGCATACTTACGGAACAGGAAAGGGTGCAGTATTCGGAAAGTTTACTCAACCGTTCCAAGAGATATTTTTCGTAATAGCTGGGATTGAATTTTATACTCCATTTCATTTCACAGTTTGGAGTATTGGATTATTCTTATTAATAATAGTAATATTGAGTTGGATTTTTGGAAGATTGTATATGGCGTTAGAAATCGACAAGATTGAAGGAATCCCGCCAATGCAAAGAAGTTTATATACTGATCAGATATGGCAGAATATCTGCGAAAAACAAACAAATGAGGTAAAAAAATGAGTAATTGGAAAGAAAGTATGGATTGGGGCAAAGAGTATAATTTAACAAGGGAAGTAAAAGCAACGAAAGCTAACATTGAGCAAGACATTCAAACATTAAATGCTGCAATTGACAGCCGTAATGATGAAATTGTAAAGTTTGAAGAGAAAACTCCTATTGCTTCAACAAAAGAACTGACAGAACTTCGAGCAAATATTAAGAAGTTAAAACAGATGGAAGATTATAATAAGGAAGCTGAACATATCGTTAAAGTTAAAGCTGCTATGGAAGAAGAGAATAGACTACTTGCATTTAGGAAGAAGTTTTTAGAATCTGCTCCGAAGGAGAAAGATAAAAACAAATGAATACAGTAGAAGATTACCTGCTTAAAGGTTATAATTTAGTATATGAGAGTAAGGAATCTATAATACTTGAGAAGCCAAAGAAGTTCAGTATTCTTACTTGGATAGGATTAGGTATATTAACTGGTGGTTTAGGCTTATTTATTTATCCTTTACTTTATAAGTTCATGGAAACAAAACGGGTGACTATTGAAAAATGAATATAACACTTATTGATCCAAAAGAATGCAAGCATTATGAAAAGAATACGAAGAAACATCCAAAGAAACAAATAGAGAAGATTAAGAATTCTATTAAGGAGTTTGGATTTAACGTACCAGTTATTCTTGATAAAGACAATTATATTATAGCAGGCCACGGAAGAGTTCTTGCTGCAACAAAATTAGAATTAAAAGAAATCCCAGTAATATATAAGAATGATTTAACTGCTGAACAGATAAAAGCTTATAGAATTGCAGATAATAAGACTGCAGAGAGTGATTGGGATGATGATTATCTTAAAGAAGAATTGCAAGAGTTACTAGATAGGGATTATGATCTGGAGTTTACTGGTTTTGATTCTGATGAATTGGATTTATTACTTGAACGAGAAAAAGAAGTAGTAGAAGACATGGTTGATGTTAATGCTTATGAAAGAGCAAAAGCAAAGACTAAGATACAGAAAGGTGACATCTATATACTGGGAGAGCATAGATTAATGTGTGGCGATTCAAATTCTAATTATGATGTAAAGAAACTAATGAATGGAAACAAAGCTGATATGATATTTACTGACCCGCCTTATGGGATAGATTATTCTGGTGGAAGGACACAAATTGTAAGAGAAAAAGAATATGGAAAGATTGAAGGTGATGAGGAAAAAGACAATAGTTTATTCGCAGAAATAATAATGAAGTATATTCCAACAGAAGGGGATGCTTATATCTGTATAAGTCCAATTAATATTTTACCAGTTCTTAATAAAATAAAAGAATATGATGGTATTATTGTTTGGAAGAAGAATGCGCCAGGTTTAGAATATCAATGGATAAGAAGGTATTGTGAGTTTATTATATTTAAATCTACAAGAAAGAAGAAGAAGGAAGAATTAAGCGAGTTTGATTTCTGGGAAATATCAACAGATAATAAGACAGAATATAAACATGGTACACAGAAACCTGTAGCATTATCTGGTAGGGCCATAAAATTTAGTTCAAAAGAGAAAGATATAGTATTAGATTTCTTTGGTGGTTCTGGAAGTACTCTTATTGCAGCAGAACAATTAAACAGAAGATGTTATATGATGGAATTAGATCCAGTATATTGTCAAGTTATAATAGATAGATGGTCATATTTGACAGAAAGGAAGGCAGAAAAGGTATGACCGAAGCTGATTTAATTCCAATTACAAGCAAAGAACGAGCTATTGAACTGGGTAGCAAAGGTGGAAAGGTTAAATCTGATGGGAAGAAATATGCTGCATTGATAGCTAGAAGTAGAGTTGCTAAGTGTAAGAACTGCAGAGCTGTCTGTGTTTTGAAAAAGGGCCACATAGAAATGAATAAGAATTTTATATGTAATTTGCCAGATGCAAGGGCCAAATCAATCTGGTTTAATATGCCTGTGATGAGTGAAGAGATACTTGACAAGATTGATGCGGAGTCTCTTTTAAGATTAGTTAAGGAGTCCAAGAATACTAAGGATTTTAAAATGATTCTTGATGCAGTTGCTACTAAGAAGAAAGGTGACTATCCAAAAGCTCAGAAGGTTGATATTGATCAGAAAGGTGTAGTTATAAACATTGAAGGGGTAGACCTTGACAAATACTTTCAGACCAGCGAATGAGAAGCAGAAAGGCTTTATTGAATCAAAGAAACGTTATTTACTCTTGTCTGGGGCAGTAGGGGCAGGTAAGAGTTTCTTGCTTTGTTGGAAAGGTTTCATATTAAATTTAGCGTTTCCTGGGAACAGAGGACTTATTTGTAGGAAAGAAGCTCGTAGTTTACAAAATACTACCATTCAGACATTACTTAACCAAGTTATCCCACAGAGTTATATAGTAAGTTATAATGAACAACGTGGCGTATTAGTTCATAGGACTTTAGATCCAAAAGTTAATTCTACTATTGTATTTGCTGGGTTAGATAAGAAGGCAGCCCAGACATATCCTACTAAGATTGGAAGTTCTGAGTATGGTTGGATAGGGGTAGATGAAGGAACTGAGTTAATTGAAGGTGATTGGATGATGCTTACTACAAGGTTACGTCATAAGACTGGCCATCCGAATCAAGTGTTCCAGATGTTTACTGCTACTAATCCTGATGCTCCAACTCATTGGATGCATAAATTCTTCTTTGAATCTGATAATAAAGACCGAGACGTATTTCTTACAACTCCGTATGATAATCCATACCTTCCAGAAGATTACATTAAATCATTAGAAACTACACTTACTGGGATTTCAAGGGAGAGACTACTACTTGGTAAATGGGTCCAAGCCGAAGGAATAATCTATAATGGATTCAGTAGAGAAAGACATATAATCGAACCAGACAAACTATTACCTATTAAAGATTATAAAATGTTATTCTTTGGTGGAGATTCAAACTATCCTTTGCCGAGAGCTTTCGTTCTTGTTGGTGTTAAAGAAAACGGTCAGATAGATATAATAGATGAATTTTATAAACCAAGTTCATTCATTGAAGAAGCAAGAGACTGGTTATTAGAATGGCAGAAGAAAAAGGAATGGACATTATGCGGTGTAATCGATCCTTCTGCTCCCAGCGATATTGAAAAACTTAATAGTACTCCTGGCTTGAAATGTGATAAAGCTAATAATGCAGTACTTCAAGGAATAAGCGAAGTGTCTAGATATTTTGATAATAATTTAATAAGTATTAACCGTAACTGTAGTAATTTAATAAGAGAGTTACAATCATACAGATGGAAGAAAGGTGCTGACAAAGAAGTCCCTGACAAAGTTGATGACCATTTAGTTGATGGATTACGGTATTGTTTAATGTCAATGGGTACACCTATTCAACCTTTTGTAATGGGTATGAATATCTTTGGTAGATAGATTTAAAGAATACTATATAAATTAATATAACTATAAAGACAATACAATGGCAAAACTACAAGAATTTATCGGCAAATTAAACCCTTTTTCTATAAACTATGATAAAATAGACATGGAGAAACTTAAAGACAGTAAGGAATTCAATACGCTTGTTCAGAAAGAATCTACTAATCTATTAGCAGAACTTGACAAGAGACGAGTTGGTGGATGGCGGTCAAAGTTCGTTAGTGACATTTACAAAGAAAGAATCCTTTACCCGCATGAAGAAATGTTATCTGCAAAGAAAGCCTATCTATATAATGCATGGATAAATTCTTCTGCTGATGTACTTGCTACGTTCTTATTAGGTGGTGAGATAAAGGTTAGCTCTGAGAATAAGAAAACTGAAGAGTGGCTTAATGATAAACTTAAAACTTCTAATCTTGGTAAACTGTACCAGGAGTATCTATTTAATAATTTGGTAGTAACTGGTAACTTCTATGCAGAGAGGATATTTAAAGAAGGTCAAGTATTCTATTCGCAAGTACCTGAACCTGAAAGAATTTACCATGAGTTAGATGAAAAACAGATGGTTACTGGTTATGTATTAGAATTACCTCCTGAACAATTACATGGAAGTCAGTTTGTAACTATAAGATATTATGGTGATCGTAGGAAAAGTGTAAAAGGTCTTCCAATTGCTAAAGATAAACTGCACCATATTAAAATGAATCAGGCATCTATTCCTTCTTATGGTAGAGGACCAGTTAGTGTTGTTATTAATGATTTTGAAGTATTGCTTGAAATAGAAAGAGCTATGGCTATTATTGCAAGATATAAAGCTATCCCTAAGAAATTACTTCAGATGACTAATGCTAATTCATTCAAAGACACAGACTTTTTACGGAACGGATTAAACAATTTGAATGATGACGAGAACCCAATAATACCATTTGAAATAAAAGTTGATGATTTAAGTTATGGTGGTAAAGAGTTAAACTTTGAACCTATTGTTAATTATCTTAAACGTAAGATGACAATAGCTATGGCACCAAGTTTTTTAATACATGGTGATGAAACAACTTATGCAGTAAGCCGAGACCAAAGGATTTCTTTTGAGTTAAAGACTAATGCTATACGTTCTCAGATAATCCCTCAGATGAAACGAGAGTTAAGATTTATTGCAAAGAAAGAGAATACTATAATAAACGATTTCGAGATTGAGTTTGGAACTTATGACATTGGTGCTAATGATGAAGCAAGACAGACAGCCATCAATTTATTTAATGCAGGGATTATTACACTTAACGAAGCTAGAGAAATTATTAATCTTGATAAGGACCAAGAGGTTGGCGATTTCTTTGCTTTCGATTTAAAATCAGGAAGTGACAGTTTAGAGAATGGTGAGAAGACAGAAGGTAAAGAAAGTAAGAACTCAAAGAATCCGACGAGTAAGGGATTACGGCTTTGAGAAAGCTATTAGGGAATATGCTAAAGATATACTTCTAGCTACTTATGAGTTTAAAGCTTTCGATGAAATAGGAAGAGACCTTTATAGAACTTTTGAAATTAAATCATCGAAGGAACAATTAATAGACATGTTTGCTGCATTGAATAAGAAGCTGCAGATATTTATTAAGAAGTTACCTGAGATATTTACTAATATCTTTGCTATGGGCGGAACAAAACTTATGGATGAATTAGGTAATAAACTTAATCTAGCTGTACCTGATAATGAAGCTGCAATCAAACAAGTTATAAAAGAGAATGTAAAACTGGTAAAAGATATTACTAACAGTCAGAGGGGTGGCATGGTAGAAGTTCTCAAGAAGGGAGTAAAGGATGGTAAAACTTATGCTCAGGTTGCTAAAGATATGCATGAGACCGTCAAAGATATTTCAGTCGAAAGAGGTAAACTTATCGCATCAACCGAGATGAATAAAGCTATGAGTGCTTCAATGGAGAATACTTTAGTACATAATAAGATTGAATTCTATTTATACGTTACTGCCAGAGACAATCGAGTCTCCGAGATATGTAACATGAACAGTTATGGCCAGAAGACACAAGGTAAGACAATGATTAAACATACAGTTGGGAAAGGCCCGTTGCCGGTTAGAAATTCGCATCCAAGATGTAGATGCATAATTGTCAAAGCTCCCGACTGATACGGCACAAATTATATATACTAGTTGTATTATACTAACTATATGAAACGAATAAATAAACACACATTTGGAGAAATTGGAAATTGTATTAATTGCAATGAAGAATTTACATATAAGAGACCAACACAAAAATATTGCGGTACATCATGCCAGATGAAGTATGAATACGCACACGGATTGAGAGATAAGAATAAAACTGTTGAAAAAGCTCACGAAAAGAATAAACAAAAAGGACTAGAGAAATTTAAAAATAATCCAAGTATAAAATTAGGTAAGAGGGGATATTTCCTTATATATTTACCTTATGAAATTGCTGGGAAAGAACGTGGATGGAAAAAGTATCATCATTATCTTTGGGAATTAGATGGGAGAACAATTCCAGATGGTATGCACTTACATCATATAAATTGTAACAAACTCGACAACAGAATAGAAAACCTTAAACTTATCGAACCAGGAGAACATACAAGATTACATCATAAATTAAATACATATCCACAATCACGTTAATGTATTATTTTGATATACTAGAATTACTTGAAAAACATAAAGGTACTAAATTTACCTCTACAGAATTATTCTTAGATTTATCTATAAAGAAACCTATTGTTAAGAAGAATCTAGACAAGGCCTTGTATAAGATGTTCATGTCGAATAATCATATAAAAAGACAATATATTCAGATAACTAGATTCAATCCAGGTTATAGAAAAATAATCTTTTCTGCTTATGTTTACTGGTTTGCTAACTAAATTCAAGGAATACTATATAAATTAATATAACTATAAGGTTATTATGGAATATAATAGGCAAACTATTAAGAATGAAATCGATAGTAATATTATAAGAATTTCTGTAGAAGGATTTAAAGTTTCTAAGACTAAAGAAGGTGTTAAAATAAGCGGTATTTCTTTACCTTATAGTAAAACTAGCAGGAACGGATTTACTTATGTCACCGAGAGTATAAAAGATTGTCATAAGAGTATGCAGTCTAAACCAGTATTATTTAATCATAATCCTGACATAGTAATCGGTCATAATATTGGATCAAAGATGGAAACTGAAGGTCTCGGTTATGACGTAGACATTAATCCTAATGCAATCAATGTAATGACTGGTGTACCTTTTGCTGAATCTATCGAGAGAGGAGACTTAAATAAAGTTTCTATTCAATGTATGTATGATGATGAAAAAAGTTTTGTAGACGAAGAAGGAATAACTCATGCTTATATAAACGAGTTCCTTGAAATGTCTTTTGTTTCTATTCCTGGTTTTGAAGATACGACTGCGTATTTATCAGAATCATTGAAATTAAAAAATAAACAAGTAGGTGAGAAAATGCCAGAAGAAAAAGCTAAAGCTCGGAAAGAGCAAAAAGAAGAAGAAGAAGAAAAACCAAAGGAAGAACCTAAAGAAGAAAAAGCTTCTAAAGAACAAGAAGAAGAACCTGAGGAAGAACCTGATAAAAAGAAAGAACCTGATGCTGCTGAAGTAATGGAAACTAGATTATCTGCAATGGAAGATAGGTTGGCTGCTTTAGAGAAATCTAAAGAACAAGTCGATGAAGAACCAGAGAAAGATAAAGAAGGGGAAGCTGAAGAAAAAGTAGAAGAAGCACTAAAAGATAAAACAGTAGTAGCTTCTGAGTCAAATGATACGCCTAAAGAGGTCACAACAACCGACCTAAAAAACATCTTTAAGCAAAGAGGTAAATGAAATGAAAAATATATATGTAAAAGAAACATCTGACCTTGGCGAATATTCAAAGGAGAATGTGACCAAGTTAGGAAAAACGTGCGTTGAGAGTCTATTAAGCGATTCCATGAAATATAATCAGAAATGGAAGTCTACAATTGAAGGACTTAAAACAATGAAGGAACAATTAGACGTTTCAGAGTCAGACCTTTATACGACTGCAATTACAAGTTTTATTGAAGAGAAAATGAGACCTGAATTAGTAGTCGCACAAGTCATTAAAGTTATTGATAATTTTGATACTAGAGGACAAAACGCAATAAAAGTACCATCAAGAGCTGCACTTATTACTGCTGCTGATTTACCTGATAGTGGTGCATTAAGTTATGCTACTGGAAGTTATACATCAACAACTATAACACTAACATATAAGTATGCTGCAAACAATTTAACACATGAACTTATTAAATTTGCTAACGTAGATTTGATAGCTGAAGAGTTAGGTGAAATCGGTTCTGCACTTGCTAGAAAACTTGATGGTGACATTATAACAGCACTACAAACAGCAACTACAAGTTTAGGTTCAAACGCTGTTGAAATCGGTACTGGAACTTATGTAACATACGCAAGACTGGTAGACGCACAAGCTGCACATAAAGCACTATATGCAAAACCTGATGTACTGTTAATTGCACCAAGCACAACTGCTGTTATAATGCAATTGTCTCAATTTAGTGGAGCATCAAACCTTGTAGGAACTTTAATCTTTAAAGGAGATAAAGGAGAACACTTCCCGCCTGTTACAAGTATTTTAGGAATGCGACTTGTAGAATCTACACAAGTAGATGACGACGATGTATTTTTAATAGATACTCAAAGAACTGGATATCTAGTAAAAGCTGGTGGAGTTGAAACATTCGACGGAAGAATCTCAGGATATTTAGCATGGGAAGTAATCGGAGCATTGAATTATGGAATAAGCGTAGTTCAAACTGATGCTGTGTATAGAATCCAAGAGAATACTGGAGCAGGGGTATAAACCCCTTATTTTTTTTTATTTATTATTATTATTAAAATAGTAGTTAGGTGAAACCATAATGAAATACAAAATACAAAACCTAAAGACAGATAGACAGATTGGTCTCGGAACTAAAAACGGTAAAATGTTAAGTTTTGCTCCTGGTCAAGTAAAAGTCATATCTGAAGATGTAATGAATTTATTTAACTTTGAGATTAATAATGCAGTATCTGGTAAATTTCTTGTTATTTTAGGAGAAGAGAAAGAAGAATTATCAGACAAGTCTAAAGATAGAATAAAAGACTTTAGTGATGATCTAAAAGATGACGGTAAACGTAATTATTCTAATAGGAAAAAAACAGTTGTAACAAACAAAAACAAAAAAACACTCAGGGAGTAAACCATGAGAAAGTCTCTTGTTGCATTCTTTGTAGTTCTTTTATTAGTCTCTTTAGTTTCGGCTGTAGATTGGACTCCACAGGGAGATATAAATTTAAGAAATATTTATGGTATAGAGTCTGTGACTACTATTAATATTACAGGGTTTTTATGTTTTAATGAATCTTGTTTTAATGCTACTAATTTAAGTGCATCAACTGGTGGTGATATGACTACAGTTATAGGTTCTGATGGTGTACAAGGTGGAGCAACATCTGGTGTTGCAATACTTTATACTAATTGGACACGACATAATGAAGTATATATAAATAATAGTATTTTTAATAGGACAGTTAGTGAATCAGTAAATTATACTTCTGTTGATGGGAATTTATCTATTGATTCTGGTAGTAATGTTATTACATGGTTAATAGATTTAATAACAAAGGCTTCAGAATTAGCTAATGATATGGGTTGGGTAAATAGTACAATAATACAAGGTTGGATAGGTTCTAATTCAACAGCAGATAGAACATATACAGATGATAGTATATCTTCTAATATTACTGCTTTAGATATTGGTCAATACGCTACTAACACTGACGTTGAGAATAATGTAACCGTATTAGTAGCAAGAGATGATGCTATTAATGATTCTACTAATATCTTTGATTTAATACAATCTTTCTTTTATAAGACTTCACAACTTATTGGATACAACAATTTAACTAAATGTAGTGATACTCAGATTTTGAAAATGAGTGGTACTGATTGGGTTTGTGGTACTGATAGTTCAGGTAGTGGTGCTGTTGGATTCACAGAAACAAGTAGTGATTTC
>Ga0307928_10002280_pt1 | contig 14763 bp, 17 predicted proteins | sample AceLakmetagen232_FD_201815 | JGI IMG/M metagenome (GOLD analysis project Ga0307928, IMG submission 201815) | Saline water microbial communities from Ace Lake, Antarctica - #232 | ecosystem: Environmental > Aquatic > Non-marine Saline and Alkaline > Saline | place: Antarctica: Ace Lake... | reverse complement strand
TGGCGCCGGCGGTGTGCAAGGTCCTGAAACTCAAATCTGTAACGCTTGAGAGTGAATCCGACGCAGTAACGCACAGGGCAAAGCACAAAGAAGCCACGCACAGCGAGTTAAATACCAGTAAACAGGGTGATTTAGGGCATGATGCGATGCATACCGTATGCAATACAGGTGCAACGGCGCAGGTGGATAGCGCGGAGGGCACACCATCGCTACCCGTCATCCATGACATAGTACCATCTCTAGACCCTGACGATGATCCACAGGACACAACCGCACCAGGACGCGGGGAAACATGCACATCGGAACCCGCACCCCCCCCCGCGCAATCTCACGACTATATATCACCCTATCCTCCCGTATCTAATCTCCCTGGTGTCGGACATTTGGCTGAGTTGAACGAGATATATCGGAATTGGAATCGTTAATGAATAAGATATTGAGTAGTAAGGTTGGTTGGAATCTGGTGCAGGAATATTTGACTCGGAAACTACTGGAAAAGGAAGGTAAAGAGACATGAGTAATACTGTAGTTATGTGTTGTTTTTTGGGTAATTGCGTTATGTTTTTTATGACGATTACACTGGTGCATAGCTGTTTTTGCGAGTTGCGTGATGAGATCAGGAAGTTGCGGACTGAGATAGGGCATTTGGGAATATCTAAGTCGTCTATTGATCCTCGGTTTGATCCTCGGTTTATGACGGCCGACAGAGGTATAGACATTCAGGATGCATTAGAGCAACAGGCGGAAGATATTGAGAAGCTGAACATAAAATAGGAGACGTGAGGATGATGTTGAAACCCCTTAACCATCGAGTGTTGGTAGAAGACCCGCAGTTATTGGAGCGTAAGGTTGGGAGTATAATTATTCCCGAGGGAGCGTGTGAAGATGCTGTAGACGGTCACTGGGTTAAGTGTTTTGCAGTTGGACCGAAGGTACGAGATATCAAAGTGGGTGATACTATTTTTCTTACGAGATACAGCGGTCACAGAGTAGTTGTCGATGGAAAGCCGTGTGTTTTGACGGTTGAAGACGACATAAATTCAATACAGGAGGATGAATAGTCATGGACAGAACACCAGATAATGCAGCGGAGCCAGCAACCAAGGAGCCGGTGACCAAAAAGCCTATACTTGATCCCGCCGAGGAAAAGGCGGCGTCTGTTGAGGTTGCAGAGACGGAAATGGTCAAGGAGATTCGCGGAATGGCGAACTTTCTTGAAAAACACGCCGAGGAAAAGAGCAATAAGAACCGGGCAGAGGCTATCAAGCATCTGCGTTCAGCGGCGGTATTCGTTTCCCAGATATAGCCTGGCAAAAAAAGAGGTAAATTCTGACCGATGGTTTCTGAAAGCTACAGCTTCATCAAATCAAACAAAGAGGGCTTAAATGTCCGAAAATGAAACAAGGGGAGCTAGTCCAAGTAGGAAACCGTCGGTTTCTGCTGACCAATTACGGAGAATTGACCGGAAGCACACGATTACGGTTCGGCCAGAGATAGACAAGTGGATTTACGAGATATTTTTACCATCTAACCCGAGATTTGAGAACAACTACAGCGCGGCAAGAGACGCACTTGCCCGAATCGTAATGGAGGCTCATGGTTATTAACAACGACAACAGAGTATCTTTCCCCGGCGGTAAGGGGCAGAAACAGGTTAAAGTCCCGAATAAGAAGGAATTGCAGGCAATGTGCGAGAAGTTGATTAGAGATAATCACGATTTCACCGACCACCTTGCCAAAGCGGGGTTGACGCTTTGCCTTGTTCATGGAGCTTCAAAGAAGATTTGGAGTGATATGGGCGGCAAGATCATTCATCCGGCTATGGAGAAGCACAAGAAACATATTCAGGAGATTATCGACGCAACCGAAGGATACAAGGACTGGGACAAATTGGCAGAGGATAAGGAGCCGGATTCGACAAAAGGACTGAAATAAATGGAAAATGAAGGCAAAATAGCTACTCGGAAGGACTTGCCACCGGCTCTGTTTCGGGATTACAACAGTCCTGTAGCTACTTGGCGCGAGTTTATGGCAATACAGCCTTACGACTGGCAGTATGCAGGATGGTCTGCCTGTTGGAATTACGGGGCACAGGTCGCAATTAGAACGTGCAATGAAGCCGGGAAAAGTGGTTATTTCGTACCTGTACTGGCTTCTGCATGGGCGGTTGGTTTTCCCGGCGGTATGTGTGTTATTACGAGTTCTTCTGAGGATCAGCTTGGAGAGCAACTTTGGCCGGTCTTAAAGCTCATTGCCAATAAGAAGAAATGGCGTACCTACGGCACTACTGTAGAGCTTCCAAGCGTGGACGGGGTATTGCCAGGGTCTAAGATCATTTGCCGCGTTACCAAGGAAGGTGAGCGGTTTGAGGGGTATCACTCCAAACTTTACCCTGATAAGGACGATGTAGAGCGGTTTTGCCCGCTAATGACTATTTTCGATGAAGCAAAATCCATTAAACAGACTATTTTTGATGCTGGCGAACGCTGTAATCCTGCTGTTGAGCTTTATATCTCCACAACAGGCGACGATTCTGGAAACTTTCACGATGCCTGTATGTCCGAAGACTGGGTAACTGGTTACGAATGGCAGGGGAAATACTATAAATTCGCTATTCCTTGGGAACAATGCCCGCATTTGTACGAAGATCCAATAACATACAAGCGTAAAATGGCATTGATTAACCGACTGGGGCGCGATCATCCGTTTATCGTATCAAATTTATACGCTGGATTCTTCCGGTCCGGCACATATCAGGTTTTTACGGATGCAGATATACGCGCAGCGCAAGATGCTATGAGCCAGAATAGACCACATATCGGCAAGAGTAAGCGGGCATGGTGTGATTTCTCAGGTGGCGGTGATGAATTGACTTTTGGGGTGCGGAATGGCAATTATATCCATCCTATTGTCGGTTGGAACCGGAGCGGCCACGTTGCACCTTCCGACGAGGCAGATGCTTATATCCGTCTTTTCAAGCAGTTTGAGCTTAATTCTCAACAGATTTACGGCGATAACGGCGGTATGGGAGCCGGGATCATAACGGAAATGAAGAAGAAGTCCTATACGATCAACCGGGTAAACTCTAATCAGAATCCTATGGATAAGACCCAATTCGCTGATAAGGCAACCGAGGATTACTGGGCGTTCAAGCAGGCCCTGCATGATTCTCTGCTCATTCTCCCAAAAGATGAGAAATTGCTGAAACAAATGCGCCTCCGCAGATATGTGATGAAAAATACAGAAGATAATAAGTTTCGGTTGGAACCAAAGCGACAGGCCAAGGAGAAAAGAAAAGAAGCATCCCCGGACAGATTAGAAACCATTGTCGGCCTTGTTGCCGGTATGGAATCCATGCCTACCATTGAGGATATTGCCAGAGGGACAGTCAAAACAGGGATACCGGCAGAGTATTTTAAGAAGGTTAAAGAGGGTATGGATAATAACGAAGATGACTCAGTTTTCGGTGAGGAATGGGATTAAACTTGACAAACGGGTAATTTATTTGCTATGAATAAAGAGCATGAAGCGAAAAATAACAAACATTTTTGGGAGCTTGAAAATGTCATAAAGGACTTTCTAGCAATGCCTTACGGTCGTCTACTCATAAAGAAACGAGACAAGGAAATACACATAGAGAAGACGGAATTGAGTAAGACAAAACTAACATAAATAATTAGCTCTCAGCAAGTTACGCCGGAGCAAGAAGCCTAAAAAACTTCTTGCTCTTTTTTTATTTTTGAAATGCAACAAAAACAGAAGGTAGTAGGATGAGGAAAATGTTGGGTATATCAGTAGTGTTCGCTCTCATGGTTTCGGTAATGATCGGTTTAGCAGGTGGTCCTGGTGCGTGGCAGAATAGCTCAGAGGATTGTTGGGGAGCAAATCGTATCCAGACCTACATTGATAAACACGAACAGGGTACAGCCGGATACATGATGATTTTTCAGGCTGATGGCACATGGTCAGAATTTGCCATGAGCGGCGGAGCAACTATCGACACCAATGGGGTTATCACCGTTAAAGAAATTACAAGTTCAACGACTGTTGCATCACCTCCGCTCTGTTCGTCTGATGTTGGTACGATCAACACGACCAATGTGACCTCTGTTGCAGAGTATGGAAATGGCATAAGTCACAGGTCGATTCTAACGCTTAAAGGAACTGCCTCAGTTATAGCTGACGGAGCATTTGAAAATGCGCAGTTGCTTTACACGTTTCCAGAGGGGCATATAGTTCTTGAAGGTGGAACCGCTGACATGGTTTGCACTATGACCTCAACTAACTTCAATGCTTCTTCATCTGATTTGTATAATGTTGCAGTTGGCTCAGTTACCAATACCGATAATGACGGGACTATTTCTGCTACTGGTGCAGATATGATCGCTAATATCAGTATGGATACTGTCAGCGGTACGAATCTTGTTCTTAGTGCACAGGGCGCGATAGCAACCGTTGGAACTATTTATGACGGTACGTCTACCGCAATAGCAGTTTATTGGAACTGGGCTGTACCTGCGGCCAATGACAGCGGTGCAAATACAAATCATCCGTCTGGTACTGTCACTCTCGACTGGAAGAACATGGGTACTTACGAGTAATCTTACAAAGGAACCTATGGAAAATGAAGGCAAAGGCGATTCTGCGGTATGTCCGTATCTTCAAGAGATATTTGACGATATAGAAGCCCGCGCTATCTGGAACAGACGCGACGATACTTTTGTTGAGTATCGCATGGGCAAGCGCGGGAAGAAGAACAAGCCTTATAAGGGCGCGCCGAATCCTGTTGTCAATATCCTTGACGACGTTGTTAGTGAGCGGACGGATCAAGAGCTTTCGATGATGCTCAATACGCCGCTCTTGGCAAAGTTTACTCCTGTTACTGATGGTGTACCTCCAGAGATAGTAATGGCAGCTCAACAGGGTTTTGATTCATTTCTGAGGAGTATAGACCGGATCAGGCTCAAGAAGGATGTATTGCTTGACACCAAGAATCTACGAGGTTTTTCAGTCGCTAAGATAACGCGGCGAGAAGATCCGCTTTGGGGATTAGTACCGAATACTGAGCCTGTTGACCCTAAAGACTGTATTGTTCCTATGGATACCAAAGTGCCTGCGTCTCAGAAGGCAGAGAGAATGGCTTTTATTATCCGGCTCAGTCCGCGTGAGGTCAAAGATAAGGAGAAAGATAGCGGGTGGAAACATACTAAAGAAATCCTTAACGAGTTGAAGTCTCAGGGTGATGGAGATTCATATTCCAATGAGAGCGATCACGACGAAGAAAACATCCTCAAGATCAAGCAGAAGATAATCGGTATCAATGTTTCCGACTATGCTCACCAGACTATTGTTTTCTACGAGACTTTCCATTATGCGACTGCATGGGACGTAAAACAGAGCGGGAATGAAAAGGTAAAAGAGGGTGATGCCTGTGTATCCTATGTCTGTCCCGACGTTCCTAAATTTGCGACAAAGGTTATGCCTTGGACAAAGGCTAAAGAAGTTCCTCTGACACTTGACGAAATAATTAACGAGCGGCAAAAAACTCAAGAAGAAACCAGAGAGCCTAAGACCACCAAAACTATTCAGGTCAAGAAATCTTGGTTTGGTATTCAGTATCGTTTCGAGAACAGGTCGCTTGACTGGTATGATGTTCGTGGACTAGGCCATAAGAATATTGACAACCATATCACGGCTACAAAACTCAAGAAAAAGAAACTTATCTTTTCTGATTACTCAACGAATCCCATGTATCAGGATGATGGATCAAGTGTTGACAATGAACAGAATATTGCGCCGGCGCCAGGTAAGAAACTTCCGAAAGGAATAACTCCGGCTGCGATGTGGGTACAGCCCGGACAGATAGACTTTGATATTGATGCCGAGAAGCGAGAAGCCTCTCAGCGGTCAGGTGCAGGAAACTCTCTTTACAGCGCGGCGGTATCTTCCAGTCGGAAACTTGAGAAAACCGCTACTCAGCAGAAGTCAGAAGATGCTCAGAGAGCTATGTTGTCTTCCGCGAGTGTCGATAGGGTGAATGATCCCGATATAGAACACTTCGCTATGCTGTGGTCTGAATTGAAAGAGTTAAAGGTAAAGCTCCCGATGATCCATAACGGTCAACTACAGGGTTTTGCGCCTATGGAAGTTTACGACTACGATTACATGATTATGCCTGCTACTTCTCAGAAGCATCTTAATCCTGAATTACAGTTCAACCGTGATATGGAAGCCGTTGCCTTTGCAGCTCAGTTTAAGGGCGAAACTCCGATGAATCTGTACGAGACTCTTGATTATGTAATGACGCGGCACGATCCGCTCTTGGCAGATATCATGTTGCAGAATCCTAAAGAGCCTGGAGTTAATGCCGAGCCGCCTATGTATGTTTTGATTAACGAGGTTTTGAAGGCTGTTAAACAGCTTGGAGTGTCTGGACAGGAGCGAGATAAGGAAATTGAAGAAATACAGAAACTTGCTGTTGAGAACTCAGAAGACATAGAAAAAATGGAGACGCAAAATAAGGAAGACAAAAATGCTGAATTGGCTAAGAAAACCGAATAAGGTCAAGAAATTTAGGCTTGTGCTTGAAGCACCGGAGTTCATTCCTGCCGAGCGTGAGCATCTACAGTCTTTTATTGTCAGTCAATGGCCTAAGATCAAGAAACATCTTATCGCGCAGATGTTGACTCAGATACTTCATAATGATGTTCCCGAAGGATTTAAGGACGGCTGGCTTGCCTGTATAAGTGGATTTCAAGCACTTCCCGTACTGGAGAAAAGCGACAAAGACGAGGAAGAAGATGCCGAATACGATTGGACAGAAACGGAGACGTAAAAGACAACGGGCCCGGCGTCCGTAGAAGCCGTGACTATAGGCTCCGCAAGCCTTAATTGCGTGGAAGGTAACAGTTATGAAAGACAAAGAAGAAGAGAAGAAAGACCTAACCGCAGACGAACTCGAAGAAAAACTTGCCGGAATGGGTGAGGAAGTAAACGAGGGGCGTCCCGTCAAGGACGACGAGGAAGCCGACGATACCCCTGTCGAAAAAGAAGCTGTGAAAGAAGAAGACAAAAAGGACGACCAGCAGTCCGACGACAAGGATCAGAAGCCAGAGGACGAGAAGGAACCTGAGAAGGAGCCTGAAAAGGAAATAGTCCCTGAACCCGAGAAGTCTGAGGATCAGAAGAAAACCGACGATGCTATGGCAAAAATGAGGATTGACCTCAAAGAGAAAGAGGAAGCCATTGTAAAGTATGAAGCCGAGAAAGCCCAAGCGTTGAAAGACGCAGAGGAATCGGCCAAGCCTCCAGCGGCGGATCAACCGTCACCGGATTCGTGTTTTGAGTATCTGATAAAGGGTCAACTCGACGAAGATCGACATTTGGAATCAGCCGCAAGAGATGCAATCACAAAAGATCTATCTTCTGCCGACATAAACAAGGTCATTGAAAAGGCCGAGGTTGGCGGATTTGGAGAGGTGAGTGCTGATATACTTGAGCAGGCGAATAATTACCTGCCGAGAGTTATTGCGCGTGAAAATTCCGAAACTAAGGCAGAGCAGGAAAAATATGCAAATGACCAGAAGACCGCTCAAGACTTCCAAAATGCGTATGGCAAGGAAGTTGTTGAGGTTAAAAAGGACTTCGCAGATTTGCTTGATCCTACTAAGCCCGAGGCGCAAGCCTTTACCGAATGGACAACCAAGCTCATTGGTAAAGTTGAAAACGGACAAATTGTCGAGCCGGGTATTCTTGAGGGTGCTGAATTAGCGACTTTTGTTGCTCACCCCTACACGCAAGCAAAAATGTTTCGTGAGTCTTTCAATCCAACTGTAACCGCTGGTAGTGATTCTGAACTTAACGCGGCTAAGGCTCAAATCGCAGAATTGGAGAAAAAGTTAAATCTTTCTGATTCTCTCGAAAGTAGTTCTTCGTCGCATTCTACAAACTCGAAAAAAGAGCGGAACGCGGACACAGTTCTAGGAGAACTTAAAGAAATGTCCGCTTAATCGCGGAGGATAAAAAAGTGGCATTAAACCTTACAAGTATATTGAATCAAGATGATGGTAAGGCTCTAGTTGAAGAATATCTCAACAAGCGTCTTTTGGAACGTCGAGACTGGGAAACGATACTCACAAATAAGAAATGGGGGAGAGTTGATCCGCTTCGTACCTACGATGGGCAGTGGAGCAAGTTCACCCGCAAAGGAAGGGCAAGGCGTCCTCAGACAATGCCTTCTCCGAGTGGTACGGGTAGTGATCCCAATTCCGGCGCGCACATAAACACCGCACAGGTTAAACTGCCGATTGAATTCTTGCAGGAATACATCGACATATCCAAGGTCGCAAAAATGACCTCATGGATCAATCTTGATGAGTGGGCAAGAGACGATCTGCCTTTTGCTCTCAAGCGTCGTTTGCATGAGTTTGTGCAGAACCGTTTTGTTGTTGGTCGGTTTACTCCTGGTGTATGGGATACAACTCACAATATTGCGTCTACAGCATTTGACCAGAGCGCTGAAGCAACAGTTACTCTCTACGACGAGAGCTTCACGTTCCTGTCGGCTGCGAAGTATTACGTCAATGACGTTGGCAACTTCGATCTTATGGATGGAAGCGAACGTGCTAACTGGGCTGATATGCGCCGCATTGGTGTAAGGCTTGGACTTGCTGGTGCAAGGAAGATCGGTGGTACATGGATATGTGTGTGTTCCGAGGCGTTCTGGACTGACCTGCTTATGGATGACGATAGTGGACGCTTGACTGCGGCTATCGCTGGTGGGCTGCAGACGGCTATCAAGGGACTGGAAGAACATACCACTTTCCGGTATGCCGGTTTCACGTTTGTTATTGATGATGCTCCTTACACTGAGGATATTGGTAACGAGAACAAGCGGGCTAACTTTGGCCCTATCCACTCCGCTTTGTGCTTTGGTGCAAAAACGTACACATGGATGCCAATGACCGGGAAAGACGGCGGCTCAATGAAAGATCCACCTCTGAAAATCACGGATAACACGAAGACTGGTTACGGGTACTCACTGGGTTATCTGCTTCCGTACCAGACGGGTATTATCAACGATACATGGGGTTGTGTTTACAAGGCTCCGGTATCCGAACAGAAACCAAATGGCTACGATGCTGACGATCCTGATGCCATGCTTGAGGGTTTTGGTAACTACGTATAAGGAAAAATAAGTAGAAATTCCGGGGGAGGGAAAGACTCTCCCCCGTTCACACCTTAAAAATTAACATTAAACGAGGTAAAACAACATGAAAGTAAGGAAGACAATATTAAGCCTATTCGTAGTCTTGGGACTTGCGGGGCTTGTATGTGCAGGGCTGAATGATTATGCAGTAGGTACGTTTCAGGATACGGGTACAAGTGAGGCAATGGCTTTCACTATCCCGAACGGAAACGGTTATGTCGTTGACGAGACGATGTATGTTACCTGCTCGACAAACGTGAATATGAGTATATATAAACCGTCGCTCAGAACTTCGGCTGATTCGGCTGTTGCGGGGACAACCAATATACTCATTCATACAGATTCGAGTAATACGCTGGACGGTGTAACACTTGCCGCAGCCGACTCTATTCTGATTTACAATGGTACGAGCGGCTGGCAGTTGGCGGGATTGGGCGCGTTGGTTCAGGCCAATACGACTACTAACTGGACTCAATGGAGTCTTGATACGTCTATTACCTGCTCGGCGGACGATCTGGTGTATTTTGTTGATACTACAGATATTGTTACGTTCCCTTGCCTTTCGGGTACTGCACAGACAGACCACAAGTATGTTTTCTCAGGAAAACGTAATATGCCTGTTCACATAGCTGTTCCTGCTTCCGGCGGTGCTATGGTGTTGGGTGGAATGTATCGAATTGTCCGATAAGCGTCTCCAGCGTTAAGGACACGGCCCCGGCGGTTTATTCCAAAGGGGTCGTTATTAAGGCAAAGAGGAAGACGCTATGACCGTATGGGAGATTATTCAGGACGCAGTAAGTGACGGACTTGGACTCGAAAGAGACCCTATCCAGAACAATGTTATCAATGAAGGTATTGCCAAATACCGTAAATGTGGCAAGACCCTTTTCGATTTATACCCTTGGGACAATACCAAAGTACCTGTTTTTGATACCGATAATGCGACTTATGTTAGTAGTTACACGGTTGCGACAGGAATTATTGTTTTTGAATCGGTTGTGGATACTGTGCGGGCGGTACGTTCTGTTGATGCTACGGATACCGATAATGATGACACGATAGTTTATCCTCAGAGCGATATAAATGCGGCGATTAACGGTGTTGAGGTTTCCAGTGGGAGATTTGATCCTTACCCTGATGATAGTAGCGGGCATAGACGGATCATTGTCAGTAAGGCCGACGCTATTGCCAAATACAAGATTCTGGCTCAGATACGATTTGTTCCGGCTGTTATAGATGCGGCTTACGATCCACTTGCTCCTACCACTACACCGACTGATTACCGGGTTCTTTCTTGGCCGATAGATCATGCTGATTCGGCCATTATTGCTTATATAGCAGATGAATTACGGGTTTGGGACGGACAGACTGCGAAGGGTGACTGGACTGGACTGTTTAAGGTTGCGAAAGACAAGATTGAGAGGCAACAGGCCAGGGGCAATGAGGCTTATCCGGCTGACCCCATGTATGGTGATATGGACGAATGGTAACGAATGAGATCAGATAGAAGATACCAAGTTGTTGACGGACAGACCGACTTTTCCGGTGGCATGCGCCTTGTGGGTGATAATCTCGGTCCAACAGAGTACCGTTACAGCGAGAATATGGTTGTTCGGGGTGGCAATGCGGAGACGCGGCTCGGGTTTCGTAGGGCGTTCAAGCTCAATTCGGCGGCCTATAATCAGGGTTTTTGGTTTAACGAAGACAATGTGCGGTATAATGATGCTACACATACTGGTTTTTGGTTTCCATTCAGCTTTGCCGGAGAATTATGGATTGGTTTGCAGGGCATGACCTTCTTCCGATTTCTTGCCGACGAGTACAGTAGGCAGTTAGTTGTTACGAATGGGACGATCTTTGTTCACGATAAAGGGAACGTCTACGGTATAGCCCTTCCTTCCGGCGTTGAGATTGGCGTAGATGAGACAGTAACCTTCACACAGGGTAATAACAAGCTCGTCATGTTTCGCTACACTAAGGGCACTCCTGACGTTATACACGACCCCCTGTATTGGGACGGGGCGGACGAAGAAACCGGCTTCCAAGAGTTTACAAGCCCTGGTACAACGAACAGAATACCGCAGACGAAGGCTGGCGCGTATATGTTTGGGCGGCTCATGCCTTTTGAGGACGACGATATATATGCTTCCGATTCTCTTGATTTCGATACATACGATTATACATATCAGCTTTTCGGTATCAATAAGGGTGATTACAACAGACTCGTTAATATTGTTCAGTTCAGGGACGATTATGCGGTATGCTTTAAGAACGCATCTACTTACCTGTTGAAAGGTGCAAATTCCTATGTTGTTACAGGTTCCGAGTTAGTGGATTATGTCAGTATAGACACGATTTCCAAGACCAAAGGGCTTGTCGGCCGGCTGGCTTATGCTGTTGCCGGTGAGCAGATAGCCTTTCTTTCCTACGGCTCAATAGAGACCATTGAACGCACTCAGCAAGGGGAAGTATTGGGGCGTGATATACCGCTTTCTGCGCCGATTCAGCCGTTGATAGACCGTATCAACTGGAAATATGCGAGTGCGGCTTGCGCGATAGCTTACAGGAATTACTTTATTTTTGCCGTTCCAACAGAAAATTCGACTGTCAACAACGAGTTGCTGGTTTACGATCTGGAAGCTGCGGGCGGTAATGGTGCATGGGTTTCAGTATGGAAAAGCGAACTTATGACCCCAGTAGAGTTTTTTGTCGAAGAAGATAAGTTGTATTTCCTGAATAGTGATGGGGCTATGAAATTAATGTTTACGGAATCATGGTTTGATAGCGAGGATATTTCAGTTGATGTGCCTATCTACGACAATTCTAAGCGGTATGAGGTTGGTAAACACGCATGGGATGGTAGCAGTAAGGTCTACAAATGCTTGGTTGAGAATATTGGTGAAGATCTTACCGATACTGATTTTTGGGAAGAACAGACGGATCAGGCCGTTTTATTCCAGATAGCATCTGATATATGGACAAGATTCTACATACACGGTGATGAGGCCAGTCCGAAACGGTGGGGGCGGTGCATGATTAGTTACAAACATCAGAATCCCAAGATAACGGTTCAATATGAGACCAAGGATTTTGATACAGTTGTGGACGTTTTTGCCGATACAGAATATTCCCAAGTGAAATACGATGTAAATAATAATGCCGACTGGGTACAGACGAACGCAAATCTTGATTACCATACTCCGTATCGGGAAGACAATTCGCTGTTTATACCGAACGCTGGAATGTACGTTGATGATGACGGTGTGTACGTTGATCTTGATACCCGTCACGCATTGAGGTTCATCCCCCGCTCTGCTCGTAATACTGAATATTCTGTGCGGATACAGAACAACCAAGGGCGGTTGAAAATCAGTAGTATCTTGTCTTTGGCTCAACAGAATCTATTTGCCAAGAAGGAAGAAGGCTAATTATGAAAGAGAAACTTGCGGTAATTTTATTTGTCCTGTCGGTTGCGGCCGTTACGGTATTGGCGGCTGATAACTTTGTTCGAGGTTATAAGTTTGACGGAGAGACCGGACTGAAAACAGGAGCGCAGTTAGAGGATTTGATTACAAAATCATATTTCACTACCAACTGTACGAGCGGGACCAACAAACTTTTTGACGGTATAAGTTTGATCCTTGACACTTCCGGTGCATATCCTTTTCTCGTAGTCTGCCCGACGCAGAGTATTACAAAACTCACAGTCAACACAATAGATATGACCCCTCAGAAAAGCGAGACCATAAACCTTACCAATTCAAATACAGACGTTGAGAATCAAGCTCTTATTGATGCGGCTGGTAAGTATATTCCAATAGACCAAACTCTGACCTTCCAGTTTGGAGCAGGAACCTACACAAATTCTACAGTGCCTTATACGTTCGATGGGTTTTATGGTGGCGGAAAATATAGGGTTTTGGGATGGACGAATACATTTCAATCTACAAATCAAACTGTATTCATAGATGGAACCTTATTGACCAATGATGTTGATGTTATGAGATTCAAAGACAATGCTTGTGATTTTGAGGTTAAAGGAATTGCCGCTAAAGGAACTTTCTCTAGTGTAAATGGCGGTGTTTTCGATATGGAGAAGTGTAGCTCATTTGGACGATTCTTATATTGTTTTGGATGGAATACAGGAACAAATTTTGGTACAGGTTTCAGAACATTACATGGTGGTGCAATGGAAACAAAAACGTGTATTGTTATAGGTGGATTGTATGGGTATGAGGCAGATAATCTAGGTCATCTAGGTATTCTTTCATGCACGAATCTTTCTACACAACCTCATTACGGAGTTGCGGCAAGGGACGCAGGAATAGCTGGTATAAATTCCAGTACAGCACCAGCGTCATATCCAACTGGTGCGGCGGCTGACAAATTTGAGACAACTGGTGGACATGTATTCCCATAAGGAGAAAATATGAAAAAAGGACCTATTTTTATTATCGCATATATCGTGGCACTTTTGGGGTGTGCGTTTCTGATCGCAAATGCCGATGAGTCTCTTATCTGGCAGAAGGGTAACGGGAATATTATCACGCATGGTGATTATATTTCTTATCAGGACGGCAAGGCTTCCTGCGGCGGGACAACTCTCTCGGGAATAAAAACAAACGCTGTAGGATCTGGTACAGTTGCGGTATGGGTTGATGGAGCAAAGAACATAAGCGAACTTGGGGCGATAACAGAGATTTCTTGGCAGAGCATGAGCGACGATGTTTTTCAAATGACAACCGAGGGGCAGGCGATACTTGATACGATAGCTAAGATCAATCACAAGACAACCAATTTTGTTTACAATATCTACAAGGACAAAAAGAAAGATAAGAAACGGAAGAAGAAATGAAACGACTGGGTTTAACAATTATTCTGGTTATGGTGTGCGGGCTGGTTAATGCCGGACCTCCCTTTACTCCGTCTCAGAAAAGACTAATTGATCTATGGATAGCAGAAGCTGTTGAAGATAAAGTCACAAATCCGGCTACTTCCAACTGGAATGTTGCTACTTACAGTATAACGAATATAGATAATATTATTACCTTGGAAGGCGTAACGCTTAATAAGCCGCCTTCATTTCGAGCTGTCGCGGCAACAAATCAGGCTGTTGCTTCTGCAACAGCAACTAAATTAACCGCTGGAACAGAAATTAGCGATATTGGGGGCGGATATGATCCTGTTCTTTTCCGATATACTCCGCCTAAAAACGGACGGTATGTATCCTTTTCCAATATAAGGGGTATTTCATTTATTGACGATAAATATATACAATTAGCATTATATACTAACGGAGTGGCCAACCTTCCCAGTGTTGGTAGAAACTTTGTATCTACCGCAACATCAAATAGTATTACAGCTAGAGCTTTCAATATTCTTGATCTTACAACAAATGATTATGTGGATGTTTATATTTTGCATAATTATGGAGCCGCAAGGAGTCTTCATGCACCATATACTGTATTTTCAATGAGTTGGATAGGAGAATAACAACATGAGTTTAGTAACAACGACAGTAACAGCCGGATATACGTTCGTTAAGGACGCTCAGA
>Ga0307928_10002279_pt1 | contig 14769 bp, 18 predicted proteins | sample AceLakmetagen232_FD_201815 | JGI IMG/M metagenome (GOLD analysis project Ga0307928, IMG submission 201815) | Saline water microbial communities from Ace Lake, Antarctica - #232 | ecosystem: Environmental > Aquatic > Non-marine Saline and Alkaline > Saline | place: Antarctica: Ace Lake... | reverse complement strand
GTTGCGTGACTAGCTGTTTTCCAAACTTCATCAGCACTAGCACCTGCGTCTGCTTGGTCTTCACCAGACTTAATGTTAGGCAATTTTAATGCTTCGCTAATCGTGACAACAGCGTTTATTCTTAGTGTTTGGTCTGCAGGTGTCGCTGCCATTACTCCGTAGAGGATTGAGTTGGTTTGTTCGGTGGCTATGTCAGCTCTGGCTTGGTTGTCTATGATGAGAATATTCGCGGCAGTTTGTTTATTTCCAGCCTGGTAGCCCAAAAAGATACCATAACCTCCTGAGTTGGCACCTGCGACATAACCTATTGCTGTATCATTTGAACTATTTGCATTTAGTAATGCACCACTACCCACTGCCGTATTAAAACTCTTATTTGTTCCCGTAAGACTTTTTAATGTGTTTTTCCCTATAGCTGTATTATTAGCCCCAGTAGCAGTAACATTTCTCATAGCTTCACTGCCTATTGCAACAGAATCGGTCATTGTAGTCATCAACAAGAATGTTTCTGTCCCAAGTCCAAGGTTGTTAGTCCCAGTTGTTATGGCTCCACCAGTTCGTCTTCCTATCATTATATTAGAAAAACCCGTGGTAAGACCTTGACCCACCTCTTCACCTATTAATATATTCCTGAAACCCGACATAGTAGTATTACCTGCATTAGAACCAATAATCACACTAGAAGCAGCGTTTCCTCCATCACTAAACAATATTCCTCTTTCATCAACTCCACTTAAAACTGTTCCACTACTATTTTGCCATTCTTGTAAATTACTAGCCTGTGATGCAATACCCTTAACTATTAAAGGTACTCCGTCAGTGGCTTGTGAGTGGATGGTAATTCCAGCACCAGTTCCATCAAAAAGTCCGTAAATAAGTGGTGTTGTTGTGCTTGAGTTGGCTATGTAAAGTTTGTTGCTACCTGTTTCTGCACTACCAGCACTATATCCAATAGCTACATTACCGCCACCAGTTGTATTATATCTTAAAGCAGTTCTTCCAATGGCAATATTATTTTCTCCTGTTTCGTTTTCCAATAAAGCTCCTTGTCCAACAGCTATATTATTATTTCCTTCTGTGTTATCCCTCAAGGCAACACCACCAATTGCTAAATTATACTGACCCGTTGTTGTTTCTTTTAATGCTTCCCAACCAACTGCAGTGTTTTCAAAACCACTTGTTAAAGAATACATAGCATTGTATCCAATTGCAGTGTTGTAATTATTATTTGCATTTGACAAAGCGTTATAGCCAATACCAGTATTTCCAGCTCCAGTTGTATTAGCATCTAAAGCATAAGAACCGATAGCAAGGTTATTTGTACCTGTGGTGTTAGCACTTAAAGCGTTGTATCCAATAGCAACATTATTAGCCCCAGTTGTATTAGCATCCAGAGCATAAGAACCTATGGCGAGGTTAGCTGCACCTGTTGATTGATATAAAGCCTTGTAACCAATAGCTACAGCATCATCTACAGAACCAGTTCTTTGTGCTTCGTGTCCAATAGCTATACTCCTGCTAACATTTCCACCTCTTAAAGCAGACCAACCAATTGCAGTATTATTATTACCAGTAGTTATACTGCTACCAGAATTTGAACCCATAATCATATTATATGAACCAGTAGTTAAGTTGAGTAATGTTGTTTTCCCTAAAGCCGTATTACTATTACCAGTTGTAATAGAAGACATTGCTTGTTGCCCAATAGCAACATTATATTTTCCTTCACAACCACCAGTAATAGAAGAACTGTTATCTCTACCTGCTTGGTAACCAACCCACAAATTACTAGAGTCATTACTATCAATCCTAAACAACTCACTACCACTACTATTCTGTGCCACGATTAGAGGTGAGGTTTGAGTAGAGTGTGCTTGAACGATTAGTTGTTCGTTATCTGCTGTACCGTTGATGTGAAGGCGGGCTGAGGGGGTGGCTGTGCCGATGCCGAGGTTGCCCGAACTTGAAAGTCTTATCCGTTCCGTATTTGTTGGATAAACTCCAGTGGTTGAAGTGTAAAAAGCTATATACCCAGGTGCAACATTTATTGAAGAACCAGCAATACCTGTGTTTACATTATAGCCAGTAGTGGGGTGACGATTAAAAGACATTTGATATCCATAGATAATGCCGACAGGGGCAAAAAAGCCTATATCGTTTGCACCACCATCTAGTTTTAACAATCCATTTACGGTCAGCTTCTCGCTTGGACTACTCGTCCCTATCCCCACTCTTCCATTAGTAGTATCTACATAAAGCGTGTCTGTGTTAATAGCTACGTCTGTGACCGTTGAAGGTACTAACTTGCCGTCTACGATATCCCATAAGCCGTCTAAGAGTTGTAAATGTTCGTCGTGAACGGGATTGAAAATGACACGGCTCATTTCTTCCTCCTTCCTCCATAAGTGTCTGTGGTCTTGTGACATTCAACACATAAGGTTCTTCCATTATCTATAGCAAACCTTAGTTCTGGATAGTCACAAAAAGGTTTGATATGGTCAGCTTGAAGTTTACCACCTCTTTTACCACACCATACACAAGTATAACCATCTCTCTCAAACACTGATGTCCTCCATAGTTTATACTCCTTAGAGGTTCGGATAACCTTATTTCTCGGTGTTATTCCACCTTTCCATACAGGAGCATTTTCTCCACGATGATATTTATACTGACATTCTTTACACCTCTTTGGTCTATAAGAAGAAAGTTGCTTATTACAATCAACACATCTTGGTAATCCACCCTTCCAATTCCAACACTTATCCCCCTTATTTACAGAATGACCTTTTTTGAACATTGTCTTTATAGAACCAGTTTTTAATAAATGTGGTCTTTTTGTTCCTTTGGCAGATTTAAACTTACATTCATTACACATGTTTTTTCTTTTTCCAGACCTAATTGTAGTAAATGCTTCATAAGTCATCGGTCTTTCAACTCCACATTTGTCACAAACCACAAAGTAGGTTCTATCCCTTTCCCTTCTCTCTTTTGTTTGTTTAATGTTTCCCCATCCTGGGAAATGTTTTTTATTCATTATGCCTCCTCCCAAATACTAACCCCTGTTAAGTTACCGTCTGTGTAAGTCAATGTTTTTACATAGTCAGTACCATCAACTGTTTTCGTTAGTGTTGTTAAGACATCACTTGTATAACCAAGAACAAGTGGATTGTTATTATCCAATAAATCATTCACACTCTTAGTGATTAATGCACCCTGACTACCGACCTGCTCAACAGACGCACCTCGAGTGTGTGTAGTAGTATCAACAATCTTGATAATTTTATCTTCTGGTAGAGACATTTACCTTTACCTTAAATTTTAATTCCTTGCTCCCTAAGGTCTAGTGTCCTTTCTCTTTTACTAAGTAAACTCTCCTTAATTGCTAACTCTCCTTCAAAAGCTTTGAGTGAGTCCAAATTAGCTGTTATAACCTTAGTTCTTTCCTCCACACTGTCGTTAAGACCTTCCAATGCAATCCTCTGGTCGTTAATCTCAAGCTGTAAAGCGTCCTTTATAAGGTTTGCATCATTCATACCCTTTGTAGCTATACTAAAACCTTCTCTTGCCTTTGCTAAGTCCTTCTCGTATTTAGTTATATCCTTTTCAATAGTCGTTTTCTTGGAATTGAGTTTTTTAATCTCTTCCTTGATGGTTGCTACTTCTGCAGTCAATTTACTAAATAATGATTCACTCTCTTTCACTTCAACCTCTAACTCTTCTGTTTTTACTGAGTAAGCAGTGTTCTGTGCTTTGATTTCATCAACCCTAAGACTCAATAGTCTTATCTCTTCTAATTTTTGTTCAGCCTCGGTCATTTATATAATTACTTAATTTATTGAATCTGTACTGTAACAGTTACTGCTGACCCACCTGAAGAAACGCCTATAGTCTTTACAGACAATTCGTTTGCTTCAAAAGGTGTTGTTGCACCGATTGTTATAATAGCTCCACCGTTAATTGAAACGTATAAAGTTCCTGTACTTGAAATCTTTATATAGTGTGTCTCTCTTGGAACTGCTGTGAAAGGTGTTAGTAATGTCGTAAACCCTGCGATACCTACTAAGCTTGTATCAGCTAAAACTCCAGCTACATTTACCGAAGCACTCTCCCATCCGTAGATGCCAGAATGTCTGGTAGTACCGTCTTGATTATGTTCTATACTCATTTTGAAACGAAATACAATTTAAATACATATTTCTATTAATTCATATTACAAGTTTCTAATAGTAAAGACAATATTCACTACTTCCTTGTACCTCCGAAAAGGTATATATATTGACCAGTCGGTTCACCACCTAATGTCCACTTCCTATTCTTACTATCCCAATTGAACCTGGTCGTTAGTTTTATATCTAAGTAATCACCATACCTTTTATTAAAATACTCCTTGTTAAACAATCGTATGTGAGAAGGGTCTGCGAATGAAGGTACAGTTACTATGTACTCACTACCACTTGGAATGTTTCTTATAATATCTATATCTCTTTTAACATGCTCTAATACCTCCGTACACACGTATAAGTCTGCTTTTTTATAGTTCTCCACCTTGTAAGCGTCTCCAACCCATACATTCAAATCCTTACTAGAATCTTTGGCTTTGCTTATAGCATACTCAGAGAAATCAAATCCAGAGTAATCATCGACGTACTTTGACAATTCTGCCAGACCGCAACCTATGTCTAAGACACTCTTACCTTTTACAATGTCTCCTATGAACTCCATAATCTCCTTATACCTAGACATATCATTATCCTTTAGAAAGTGTTCGTCGTAATAATCAGAATCCTTCTCCTTTGCAGGAAATGTGGAAAACAACACACCACTATTGTCTGCACCTTCTGCAAACTCCATCCATCTCATACACTCTGTCGGTTGGGAAATCTGTGCAAGAAAGAAAATGGCATCTTTGAAGTTTGGGTTGATTTGAATCGCCCTTAGAAGAGAGTTGTAAGCCTCTTGTGTCCTTTGTTTGTAGTAGTAACACCTGCCCAGCATATAATAAGCCTGTGCTTCTTCACCCTTCCAGCCTGGATTCTCTAAATACTCTCTATACCAAAAGATAGCATCAGCCCAATTTCTTTTGTAGAAATGTTCCCTTGCTAAGTAAAACTTCTCTCTAGTAAGTTTCCTATCTTCCATAACAGCCTTTGTAAGTATCCTCAACGTCCTGTTCGGGTCTTTCTTGTGTGAAGGGGAACTGTCGTAAATAGTAGTTATATTAGAATTGTATGTTTTTATTTCACCACCGTCCTTTTTCAAGTAGTTGTGAGCTGCACCGTACCACTTTATTTCTGGAATATTCTTATAGGCTCTTGGGAACACATTAGAAATACCTGTCCCTCTAGCCACTGTGAAAATATTCATTGCCTCACACCCTTGTTTGTCTGCACTCTCTATCTCTGCCCTTAATTCATCAAAACTACAGTCTAAAACATCGTCTGCATCTATGGTTAATATCCAGTCCCCAGTGCATTTATCTTTACTGTGCTGTCTAGCCTTACCAAAATGGTCACACCAAACAAAATCTGTATACACCTTGTCTGTATACTTCTTCGCAATCTCTACCGTGGAATCTTCTGAGCCTGTGTCACAAATGATTATTTCATCTGCGTCTTTGACTGTATCTAAGCAACGAGCAAGTAAAACTTCTTCGTTTTTAACTATCATAGCTACACTAATCTTCATATCTATTTCTACTTAATTTAGATTAAGAACTGACACAACCCCCAAAAGGAGGTCGTGTTAGTACTGAATACTATGCACCTGTTGGTCCTGTTGGTCCTGTTGGTCCTGTTGGTCCTGTTGGTCCTGTTGGTCCTGTTGGTCCTATAGGTCCTGTTGCACCTGTTGCCCCGTTTCCAGTTACTTGAGTTCCATCTACATAGATTCCTCCTGAGAAATGTGTTGACATATTTTCTTGTGCTTAATTAAGATACGTAGCAGAGTTTATACCCTCTGCCATGGTAACAAACTGATTAGTCTGTGTAAGACGCACCGTCTCCTTTAGAACCCCATACTCCTCTCCAGTCTCTCCATCCGAGAGCTAATCTGAAGAAATACTGCCAGTATGTAATCTGATTCTTTGCACCGACTGCTTCTGCTAATCTCTTAACAGATGGTTTGTGTCTCCAACCATAGCTCAACTTGTGGCTTCCGCTTGCAAGTAAGAACCATGCTGTGTCTGAACCACCAGCTGCTGCACCAAGATAATCCCAAACTATTACGTTTAGCTGACCACCAGTGTATACGGACATTCCGTTTACATTAGCATCATTGTCTGCTGTACCACTTCTATTGGTACTCTTTGTAATAATTATAGCTTCTTTTTCTAGTGCAGGTGGTACTATTAAAGTATTAGGAACCATTGAAATTAGGTTTCCTCTGTCGTCTAATTGTCCTCTCATAGCTAGAATTCCAGTCTCCAAGTTTGCCTCAGTTAGAGTTATACCTGTTGAACTTGCATTACTTTGTGCTGTTCCACCGTCTGCTCTGGTATGTACAGTTGAACATAGTGGTTTGCCGTCTCCGTATGAAGTATAGCTTGTACTATGAGCATTGTTGAATAGGTCTGAACCTAGTCCTTCTGCTTTTCTTGTCAATGAATCGGTAGCATCTTTTGCTTTTCCAATTACACCATATAAATCGTCCTCAAGAAGTTCCCAAGATACTGGTAAGTTGTTACCGTACTTGTATGCTGTTAAGGTCGTGTTGTATGTAGGGATAATTGCATCCTCTCCAAATTCACCTGCCTCATTTACCATAGGGATTTCACCTAATCCTGTATATCCAGAAAAAGTTTCTGCTGTTGTTCTCAACTCAACTGATTTCAAAATTTTAGAAAACTTTGATTCTAACATCTTGTAGTTGTCAGCTAAAACTTCTTTAAATCCTGGGTCTACAAGGTTAGCATTTGCAACGACTGTTGCTGGTGCTACTATTGCTTGATTTGCCATGTTTAAAAAATTATAAAATTAAAATATTTACGAATTATAGTTCTCTCTCTGCGAGCTCTCTCTCACATACATAAAAAAGACCTACACTTGTGTCTGAGTCGCTTCCGTAACCTTGTGGGTTGTAAGCAATACATCTTAGACCTGCTACTGTTGAACTTAGTGAGCTGGTATCCATTACCATTGCACCAGTTCCTCCAGTAAAATCACCACAAAGACCTACATCTGTTGATACAAAAGTATCAGCTGCATTGTCATTGTCCATTAAAACCACCATATCTGAAGTTACGTCTACAGACACACCGTCTGTACCATCTACTCCAGCTTCCATAGCTACACCGAGGATACCTGCTCCTGCGGTTGCTACTACAATTTCTCCAGAATCATCGAATTTTACGAAATCTCCTGCTGCGAATGTTCCACCAGCATTAAACGTCATAAAAACTCTATCTCCCCCTGAAAGGGATTTAATTACTCTTGCTCCTGTCATTTGAGTTGTTATCAAAAATTATATATAACGAAGAATTATTCCTCCGCTAATCTTTTTGCATATGCTTCTTCTGTTATGCCGAACTGTCTTGCCATTGTTTTTTGTTGGGATGTTAATTCTATTTCTCCCAAAACGTTAGCAGAACCTCCTGAAGCGGCACCTTCTGTTGGTATAGAGTTCTGAGCCTGTGCTAAACCTTGTAATTTACCCTCTTCAATTAATTGCTTTGGGTCCATTATAACTTTATAGCCGTACTCGTAAGCGTCTTCCATTTTAGCTCCTGTTTCAGCAGAGTACTTTGCGGCAGCAGCACCAACGGCACTCCTATTTGCTCGTACTATCCTTTCGTTTCCACTAAGTAGGTCTGGATGTCTCTCTTCAAAACTCTCAAAGAAAGATTCCCTCTTACTACGCTCCTCATTCTTAAGAGCAGTTTCTTGTCTCATTTTGTCTTGAGCCCATTTCAGAACTGGGTCGCTATTTCCGTCAGTTGCCTGGGGATTAGAAACTCCCATGTCTTCAAGGACAGACTCATCGAGAATACCTTGCTCTACCAATTTCTTGTTTGCCATCTTCATAAAATCTGGGTCACCAGCAGCCGCCTTATCAAGGGCTTCTAATAGTTGTTGAGACTTTAAGTACTTGTTGTTTTCTGTTTCCAATGCCTTTATCTTCCCGCTCATACTCTTCTTATCATTCTCCCAATTATCAACAGGCGTACTAACCTGCTCTTCACCAGCGTCCTCTTCTACGTCAACCTCACTGGTAGGTTGGGTATCAACTTCGGTGTCTACAGCGTTCTCTGATTCTACTGGGGTTGTTATCTCACCCTGTTCTGGAGAGGCTATAGTCTCCTGCGTTATCTCTAAACTTTCGTCCATTGTATTCAATTAAATAATTTATCTACTTTTACTTATATAAAGAGCTATACACTAACCAATATTATTTTAATTCATCGTCATTGTCAATTTCACCCTGTCGCCTTACCAATTCTTCTTTCGCACGATTGACTACATCCATTATAAAGTCTATTCCAGTATTAACCCCTCTTACAAAGTTTATTGTGTCCATATTAGGGGCTACCAAGAACTCTTCCTTATATCTCTTATACTTCTCATCTTCCGCAATCTTACTCAAAAGAAAGAATACGTCTGTCTTCGCAAAATCCTTTATAGAATCCAACTGGTCTCCAGTCAATTCTTGTATTGGTGTCTTTTCAATTTCCATTACTGTAGTTTTCATCTGCTTCTACTAATAAAATTACATAGCTGCCATTGGTGGTCTACCTTGCTGTGGAACTTGTGATTGTCCACCCTGTGGTTGTTGTCCCCCTTGTGGAGCCATTCCACTCTGCTGGTTCCCTCCTGCTGGCATTGGTGGTTGTGAACCTCCCGCTGGTGTTAATCCAGGTGGCATAGGAACTTGTGGTTGTTGTGCTGGTGCAGGTGGTTTACCTCCCATGATTGCACTTGGAACCTCCATTACCTTAGCCTTATCATCTTCCATTAAGTGGTCTGCGTATTCCTGTGCTATCTTTTGAATCTGCTCCAGTTCTTGCCATTCTGTGGTCTGCATCAACTGTGGCATTATTTCTTCTCCGTATGGCTCAAACATCTTTTCTATTTCAGCCTTCCTACTATTAATAAGTTTCAATTGTTCAACATGGACCTTCTTATGGGTCTCATTTTCTCCAGGTATACCAGATACTACTTCTCCCATAATAAGCTGCTTACCTTGTATCTTAGCTCGTTCTATTGCTATATCACTATCCTCCTCTGTTATCGCTCTAACGTCACTTGGTATACCGTTTGTTTCTGTATACCATCTGAGTACTTTAGGTCCGTCTATCCATGGGGTTGGACTCTGCATTACACTCTCTGGATTGTTAGGGTCTACCATGAATGGTGCTAATTGAGCTAGTGCTGCTTGTGATTTCTGCATTTCAATTGCTCTACTCTTAACTTCAACACTCTCTGGAGATAATTCTATATCCCAGTCTCCGTTTATATTGAAATAGTCTGGTTTTATCTTTAAGTAAGAATACTCACCACGAGTTTCTTTAACTTCCATTGATTCTGGGTTTATTTCTATGTCAGTGAGTCTAATTTGTCTACTTTGAGCAGCTTTTGCAGCTGAATCGACTCTAGGGACAGTATAGAATTGACTCATAAGGGATATACACTGCTTAGCAAGTATTATCATTGATTCTGACCATAAATCTATTAATGCACTAATATAACCGTCCATTTGCTCTTTTGTGAGCATACTAGTGGTTGCTGATACATATTTCTGGTTTACACCCATTTGAACAGGGTCTATCTGAGTAGCAAGTACAGCGTCTCTGTCTAATGCTTCAATTCCTCTGAACATATCGAAATTCATTGACTGATAATCAAGTGTTTGTACATCGTCCATCTGGTTTACTGGTAACATGAGTCCTGGTTCTGCCGTTTGGTAAGACTTGGAAAATTCTCCATAAATAGTCTTTTTAACCTTAACCATTGGATTTGCTGTTATGTGAAGCCTGTCGTATACGAGATTCTTAAGTATTTCTTCTTCGCCTTGAATATTTTTAAGAGAATCTGGAATTCCCATACCATTTAACTGGTTTAGTACCTCTTTACAGTCTATTTTAACAAAAGGCAGCTGCTTATGTATGTATGGTAGTGGAATATCCTTAACTACTACGTCATTTGCTACAACAATATACCTATCTTTAGCCTTGTTATAATAGTGTAAAACCTCAACATAATCGTCGTTTTCAATGTCTTTTGGTGGTTCAAAGAACTCCGCAACGTCACTATCGTTGTAATATGATGCTGGTCTAACCTTATTTACATTCTTAGCGTCTTTGTCATTACTACACATAGCCTTAAATTGACTATAAGAAGGTAACATACGTCTAATTATGTACTGAGCCTCGTAACTTGTACCGTGCAAGTTCCTACCTGATGGGTCTACGAAGATTTCCTGTATTTTAACTGGTTCAAAAGCTATGTCATCATAATCAACAATTTCAGTCTTTTCATAGACCTTTTTATTGTCTTTTAATAGCTGTTTCTCTTCTGAAGTCATTTTCTCCGTATCAATCTTAGGCATTTTCACTTTTCTCTTCTTTTGAAGATAATAAACATGCAAATACCCCGAGCCGTGAGTTAGTGTGTCTTGAAACCAAGTATTCATTCTAGCTTTAAGTGCTCTTCTTTGGAATAGATTGTTCAATAGTTCTTGTACGACCCTACCTTTCCTCTTATCTTTATCATCCTTAACGTCGTCTGGTCTAACAACGAATTGTATATCAAGTTTCCTTAACTTCTGCATTGTAGAGTCTATTCTACCTGAAGACATAGGGGATTTAACATTTGACTTGAATTCCTTTGGGTTTGACTTCTCAGAGTAGCCTATAGCTATCTTTTCCTGGTCTTCCCATACTTTAAACCAGTCTTTTGTACTATGATACGAGTTATTCTGCAACCCAGTCTTAGCAGCATTGTAATCACCCCGTACTAACTTTAATACTCCAGCTTCAGCTTGGGTATATCTCTTTTTGGGTAGTGTTTTTTCACTCATTGTATTTATTTATTATTTTATTGTTCCAGTATAATACAATCTTTTTCTCTGCTATACCTAGGAATATAGGTCCTTTCTAAAAACTCTCCAGAACTATCGGAAATTATCTTACCGTATTTCAGGTTTTCAACATTTTTCAAACTTTCTATAGGGGTTCTGACTCGTACAACCTGGATTTCACCGTTTTTAATCTCCATGGTACGGTATTGATACGTATCCTTGAGTCCTTCAAACCATTTATAAAAAACAGGAGGTACACTATCTGTCGATATGGAACTACCTATTTGTATTCTTCCGTTCATTTATCTTTCCTATGACTTAAACTATGTGCATTTAGTGCTCTTTGGGTTGAAAATTCCTTTTCACACACTTCACAAACGAATATTTCAGCCTTTTCTTCACTTTCTGCTGGTTTTTCTTCCTCTTCTTGGAAATATTGTATATCATTTCCTGTAACTTGCAAAGAATCCTGCTCTTTTTCAACCGTTTCTGCTGATTTTCCAATTAATTCGAATTTTATGAACCCAGTTGGGTCAGATTTCAATCCGTCTGAGGTCTCTTTTGTCTTATAACCAAACCTACCATCAAGACTCTTCATAGCCCTATCGTCTACGACCTTTTCCTCGTCTTTTCTAAGTAGAAAAACGGATTTTAAGTTACCGTTTATAGGATTATCAACCAAATTAACCTTTTTAGACACCATGAATCTCTTAACATAGTCTCCCTTAATCAATTGCTTTGTTTTTCCACCACCTGCACCTGCAATTCCCTCTTGGATTGCGAAATAATCATCAAACTCTAGCCTTAACTTATCGCTAAGTAACTCATAATCCCAGTCCGTTATAAAAGGACCGACACCTGTATAGTTCTCAGCTAAATACGCTTTGTATTTACTCATTCTTACTACTACTAAAATTATTTAAAAACTTGAGTTTGGGGAATATTGACGTTTTGCAACTTCAAAACTGTTCGAACTACCACCAAACCTTGAAGGAAGAACGTCCAGTGACATTAAAGCGTACCTACAGTCGTCTGCTGCGTGGTCCTCCTGCGTAGTATCTAAGTCCTCCTTCTTACTTGTACTACCAGACCTCTTTTGATAATAGGTCAATTGAGGTAACGTCCTTATTATATTGCCACAACTCTTGAAAAACTTCAACATAGGCTCTTCATACGGCTTGTGTGCTAAATAACTCTTCATTATTCTCCATCCCTCGACCCTTCTGTTATCTCCTAACTCTACCTCTCCAATACCAAACCCAAAACCCTTTGCCTCTAGTATGTCTATGCTGGAAACACCCGATTGAGTGTCTAATCTCTTCATGGAAGGGTCTACAACGCATTTATACACCCTATCCCAGTACCCCTTGTCTTTAAGCTGTGCTTTTATATTGTCCGCCGCTTCGTTTACGTTCTCTTCTGTCTTATAGTACTCCCAAATACACCAAATTCTCTTGTCGTTGTCTATTGCGTACAAATGCACACTCCTAGAGTCTCTCCTACCGTCGTCCCAGCCCATAACAAGTTGCCACTCCTCTGGTACAGGAAAATCTTCGACCACATGTCTGGCTTCTGAGAATTCGTTGAAGAACATACCATCAAAAATATTCCAATCTCCGTAAAGAAGTGCTTTTCTCTCTGCTTCTGGGAGCATTTTAAGCTGTTCTAAATAATCTGGGTTGTTATTCATAATATAAGGGTTGTCGACTACATTACCTGGAGTAAACGAGTAATCAGACAGTTTATAGCCCTCTTTCTTACAGGTTTTACTAATAAACCTGTCCCTTACCCAACTATGACCCCTACCTCCTGGGTTTGTACCACTAAAAAACTTCGTGTTAATAGGTTTTACCGTTCTCATACGAGACATTAAATAACTCCATTGAAATTCCGTGAAGTGGGTCAATTCATCGACTCCAACCCAATCCCACTCTCTAGACTGGTACCTTATTACGTCTGCGTCTGTTTCTGCGTAGCAAAACTCTATAACACTCCCGTTGTTAAGCGTCATTATATGAGAACTCTGGTTGTACTTGTAAGCCCATGTGGGTAACATGGTCAACATAGTTCTAATAATAGTAGCGTCTAACTCTGGGAAACTTCGTCTTAAAATAGCTCCTGTTAACGGAAAATCGTACTTAATACTCCTCATTATAGCCTCTGCAATCAGTCCGTAGGTCTTACCACCTCCAGCACTACCACCAAATAACCTGTATTTAGCTGGGTCTGTATGAAACTTCACCTGCTGTGGCAACGGGTCGTATATAACCTTGTTATCACAAAGTATCTTCAAGTCCTGAGTTTTAATTTGGTGTTTTGCCATTACATTATTTCGTTAGAACATTTATCGCATAAAACTATCTTCCTCCACTTGAAACTCTCGTCCTGGAACTCTATTATATTCTGAGTGTTCTCTCCACAGTGTTCACAAGACCTCCATAACCGTCCTGGTTTCACCACTTGGGCTATTACCTTACCGTTGAGCGTTACTTCAAACGGTACTGCAGTCTTAAACAAGGTAGGCTTCCTACTTACTTGAGTTACCGTGAAGACTTTATTTTTTCCCATTCCTATGAGCAATCTTTTTAACTAATACCTGGCACAGTAGGCTCTCGCCTACAACATTATATTGAGGACCCCACACCACCTTGTAATCCTTCTTAATCTCCTTTGTAGCATTGTCTATCTGGATTCTTAACGCTTCCTTAACGTCACTCTTCATTAATTCGTCGTTTAAATCTACTTTAGCACTCGTTGCGTATAACTTATACCCGTTGTCCTTGTCCTGTTTTAACTCTTTTAGTTTTTTCATACTACTTCCAATTAATTTAATCCGCTACAGTAATCCCACTGTTAAGTATATTAACCTGAAACCCCTTGTCAGACTCACTCATACCAACTATTTTAGACGCTAAGTCTAATGCCTTGTTCTTGGCACTTAAATCCTTGTCTTGTTTCATTACCTTGAGTATTTCCATTTCTATCTCGTTGCGGTTTATACCTACTAATTCAGTAAACAACGCCTGGGGTATTTCTCTTAATATGGTCATTTCTGGACGCTTTACCTTCCAGTCTGGAAAGCCCGCTTGTCTCGCTGCTGCTGATAAGTCTGTCTTCTCGCCTAGTTTCAAGTCTTCCCCTATTCTTTGAAGTAACTTGTACTCCTTCGGCTCTATTCTCTCTATACCCAGCTTCTCACTAAGCCTTTTACACTCCCTTGAAATAGTCTTGTCGTCCCACGTGGTTAAGTCTAAAGACTTCTTGTACGCCGTTATTTTAAGTTTTAATTCACTTTCCTTTGACACGGTATTCCTTGTTATCAATGTATTTTATGTAGCCTAAAAACTCCAGTAGGGCTGTCTTATCAGAAATATTAACATGAAAATCGTGTACATTGCCAGTGTAGTCTACAAAATCGTACTCCCGCTTACTCCCTGAGTATATAAATAACCTGTCTGGTCGTGGCTTATGACACTCCACATCCTTTAATTCTTCCGCACTCATTATCCTGTCGTAATACACACCAAACTTCTTTATAATTTTATACCTCCACTGTGTAAGCATAACTGAGCAGGTTTGCTTCCATAAATTTAACTGTCAAATCTCCTAATAACTATATTACCCTTCTTTAATGTCCTCGTGGTTATGTCAAACTTGTAACCAAAACTCCCTACCATTTCCTTAGTAGCCTTCCATACCTCTGGGTCTCCCATCTTCATTGCGTACTTTATCTGCTTGCCCATCTGTGCCTCCACTTGA
>Ga0307928_10002276_pt1 | contig 14776 bp, 18 predicted proteins | sample AceLakmetagen232_FD_201815 | JGI IMG/M metagenome (GOLD analysis project Ga0307928, IMG submission 201815) | Saline water microbial communities from Ace Lake, Antarctica - #232 | ecosystem: Environmental > Aquatic > Non-marine Saline and Alkaline > Saline | place: Antarctica: Ace Lake... | reverse complement strand
GATTGGAGATACGGTCATATCGTCTGTCAATATGACATCGTATGTGTAACTACCGTAACCAAGAAAAACCGTTGTACCTTTTTGAATTGGAGCTGCTGAAGCCATAATATCACCTCGTATTTAATTGTTAATTTAACCTTCACCTTATGTTATTTTGTCAATGCTACGGACTACTGGAACTTTCTTCGACACTGAACACAGGGGTATATTTGTAAACAGTGCTGTTAACTTTAATCAATATATAACCAACCAAGGTGTATGTATCAAAGAAATCTTCAGCATATGCTGTTCCAACCAAGTTAGAGCAACAATCAACTGTTGCGTCACCCTTGTAGATTGGTAGGTAATATTCCTTGCCGTTAATCAGGGTCGAAACAAAACCATTAGATGTAAGTGTTTGAGCATCATAGGTGGTAACTTCCCCATAAAATCTATTGTCATTATCATAAGGTTGACCAGCAGTATCTCCGTCATACAGCAATAAGTAATTGTCCTGGTCAACGCCGCTATTAACTGTTAATGCTACTTGGCTCTCAGTAGTAAATATAGTATCATCAGCGTGGATATCTGTATTGATTGCTGATATGTCATTAGGACAAATATCACTAGATGAGCTTGAGATACCTTCACTACTAGAGCTGCTTGGGCTAGATGGGCTACTCGATGAACTAGAAACACCTTCACTACTGGAACTAGATGGACTACTACTGCTACTAGACGAGCTGGAGATACCTAGGCTGCTTGTTGAACTGCTACTGCTACTAGAAATACCCCTGCTGGATGAACTAGATGGACTACTACTGCTACTAGACGAGCTGGAGATACCTAGGCTGCTTGTTGAACTGCTTGAACTACTACTTGAACTACTAGACGAGCTGGAGATACCTCTGCTGCTTGAACTACTACTGCTGCTAGAAATTCCACGGCTGGACGAGCTACTTGGGCTACTGGAACTACTGGAAACGCCTTCACTGCTGGAGCTGCTTGGACTGCTGGAGCTGCTTGACGAGCTAGACGAGCTTGAGATACCCCTGCTGGATGAACTAGATGGGCTGCTGCTGGAGCTGGATATACCTAGGCTGCTTGACGAGCTACTAGAACTACTGCTTGGGCTACTTGACGAGCTGGATATACCTCTGCTACTTGTGCTTGTTGAGCTGGAAGAGCTACTGCTACTACTTGAAACACCTAGACTGCTGGATGAACTACTGCTTGAACTACTACTGCTACTAGAGATACCTCTGCTGCTTGAACTGCTTGGGCTGCTGGATGAGCTAGAAACACCTCTACTGGAGCTACTAGACAAACTACTACTGCTTGAACTACTGCTTGAGATACCTCTGCTACTGGAACTAGATGAGCTAGTAGAGCTAGTAGAACTACTGGAACTAGATGAACTACTAGACAAACTACTGGTGCTGGAACTACTACTGCTACTAGAGATACCTCTGCTGCTTATGCTAGACGAACTGCTTGAGCTGGTCGAACTGCTAGAGCTGCTGGAACTACTAGAACTGCTCGCTGAACTCGTGCTGCTAGACGAACTGCTGGAACTACTAAGCGAACTGGCACTACTAATTGAACTGGAACTCTCAGGAAATCTCAAATTGCAAAGCATTGAACCATAGATAGTTGTTTGCCATTTTTTTCCATCAATCTCTTTTATCGCATCAAGGGGAGTCCACTGCTGACAGTTAACATCCAAGGAGGTTGTATTTAAAATATCGCATAGGTCATCGGAGTCTACTATAATTTTATCAGATATCCTTGCTACTTTATCCTCGTAAGCAATAGCATTTGAGTCAGCATAATGACCAACAATAGAAATCTCTACATCGCAAGTCCAGTTATATGATAAGGGATCAATTATTGCTGTTGGAACTTTGATTAATATTGCTGGTAAGGTATACTCTTCATCATTCATCCCTTCAAGATAGGCATAACCGCTGGTGGAAGACGAAGAATTAGTATAGAGTTGTCCCAGCAGATATTGTTTCAAAACATCTTCAAGAACTGCTTCTATATTTTGGTATTTTTGTGCCATTAATTACTTTTTCCAAAACAATCCTGCGTAAATAAATCTGCCTTGCCCTCTTTTAAATTCCATTTTGCGGTTACTATTGTCCTATGACCTAGATTTATTTCCTTATCTAAGCCTGTTAATATACCGTGTTCTTTTACTTTTTCACAAAAAAAGACATCCTCACTTGTGTGTTCCTTCATTACAAAATATACCCCATCCTTAAAACAAGGTAAGTCAAAACACTTCTTTCTAATCACCGTAAACCCTAAACCACAACCATCAACTGTTGTAATACCATCAACTAATTTAGTCGCATCAGATACCCAGTTATCACCTTGCTTAAACATCACCAACGGCATTAACTTCCCTCTGCGTGTAGGATATAAACCCGATATAATTCCATACTTGTCATTCTTTGGGTCTTCAATATCCGCTTTAATCTTTAAAAAATCTTCATACTCAAACACTATATCAGAGTCTATAAATAGCAGGTTGTCATATTTACTTTTTAAAAACAAGGTTGCAACCTCGTTAGCCGCAACATGGTATGGTAGGTCGTAAACAGTTGGTAGTAACATAGTGTTCTGCGTTTTATTTAATTGCAGAAAACGGACTAATGAACGATGGAACATACTGTCTGGGTTGCCAAAACACCTAATACCTATTGCTATTTTGCTCATATTTATCCTAAGTAATTACAGTTTAAAGTTAATGATTGAGTAGTGACATATTTTTTGTCCCTTACTTCCCTAACAGAATTAGTAGGAGTATAGAGCAAGGGATATATACCCAGCTCATTTTCCTTTAATATTTCGCATATGTCGGTTGACTCAGCAATTAGTTTATCTCTTATCTCTGCAGACTTGTTATTATGCTCTGCCCTGGTTGTATCTGCATAATGGTGGATAATCTCTACATCAACCTGGCAATCCCAGTTATAAGATAAAATATCTAAAGTTGCCTCTCTACAAATGACTACAATGGCAGGTAATTTAAACTCGTCCTCTGTCATACCTGTCAACCAAGTATATCCGCCATCAGAGGTGCTCTCTAGGCTATCAGGGGAGGAGGAGGATGCAGCTTGGGGTAACTCATCCATCAGATACTGCTTTATCAACAACTCAACATCTCTTTTTATTTTGATTATGTTAGCCATTAACTTTTGTAAACCTTTTGTAATTTTTTAGCCACATATCGTTCCATATCTTTTACTGTCTCTGGAACTGCCCTTCGTATCGCTCTACCCATTATCCTCTCCGCACCACCAGATGATCTTACCTTCTTTCTGCTATTTTTGTAATCAAAACCAAAACTAATTGTTGCAGTTGGTTTTAATGAAGTTGCTACCCTAACTCTAGCAAAACTTCCTGGTATCTTTGCAACCCATTCTACCGACTTTGCATTTTTTGCTGGGATAACACGGGAACAGGATGCCATCAGTTTTGTTAAAAATCTTATTGCCCTAACTCTTTTTTTAATTATTACATTGGCAAGTTTATCCCATTTAATTCTATAATCCGTTGTTGATTTCCTGCCACTAAACCCCATACCTTTTTGAGTTACCTTCCTTGCTTTATTTGAAACAAATTTATGTCCAAGCAGTTTGGTTATATATTTATTAAACCAAGGGGCTCGTCTAATGGCTTCGATGCTTGCTCTTTGTGCCTGACGGATATAGTTACCTTTAACGGCGTGGATGATGAGGTTCTTAAGAGAGCGATTACAGGACTCCTCTAGGGTTTTGCCCGTGCCTTTTTTGTAAGCCAGCATCGCCCTATTAAATTGGGTTAAGTCAACAGTTGCACTCATAATTAATCCTTAAGAGTTTTCGTCGGTCAAATCCAAACGATAGAGTTGACCGTGTTGGTAAGGATTAATGGCTAACACCCTGTATTTATTGGAGTTAATTGTGCATTTGTCGCCAATGTTAATATCATCAGAGCCCAGTTCCTCCAAAGATACATAAGCAACAGCAACGGTGTTAGACTCAATACCTTCCATCAATGGGTTTTCTTGTTGGTTTACTTTTTGGAATAAACAATCAACATCAAAGGCGTCAAATGTCGCCGTGGCTGGCATATCGGAAAGGGCAACCGCAAAATCATCAGCAAATATATCTGTATCTAATGCCATAATATAATCCTTTTTTAAATTAAGGTTCTAATTATAGGCTTTTTTGTCAATGTAAAAAAAAAGGTGCGGAGGTTAATCCACACCTTTTTTAACTATTTTACTGCGATTTTACTACTATGGGTTTGAACTTGTTGAGCTGGAGCTACTATGCTTATCTGAGCTAAGCGAACTGGTAGACTGACCAACCGTTGAGCTTGAGCTGCTATGTTTATCAGAGCTAAGCGAACTAGTAGACTCACCAATCGTTGAGCTAGAGCTGCTTGAGCTTGTTACACCTTCAGAACTAGTGCTACTGGAGCTACTGTGCTTCTCTGAACTGCTGCTAGAGCTGCTTGAGCTTGTTACACCTTCAGAACTGGTGCTAGAGCTGCTGGAGCTACTATGTGCAAGCGAACTGGTAGACTGACCAACCGTTGAGCTTGAAGAACTTGAGGAACTTGAACTATTAGAACTTGTGCTTGAGTAAATCTGGTCACTCCAGACAATCCTAATTAACCCAGCAGCCACTCCAACTGCGGAACCGTGAACCTGATGGACTGCAGAAATTTGTCTGCCTGTGGCGTCTGAATAATAGCTTCTAACACCAATAGATATTCTACTATCAGGGTCAGTCACTATTGATTGAGTCGTCCCACCTGCTACTGCGTTAGGAGGTATTGCAACAGGTCTACTTGCTACGGCAATGGCAATAGGATTACAACAAATACCAACGAGTGTCTCCGTTGTTGGCAAATTAGGATAACACATAATTTTAAAACCCAGAAATTCCATTGTGGTAGGGTCTTGTCCTGGGGTGAAAACAACTGTGTCAACATATTCCGCTAAAAACGCAGCATAAGCGGTTGCGTTTAATAGGATCGTGCCTCTGTCCCAGCCGAGTGCCATTGCTTGTGCTTTAAGGTCAATGACTGAGTTAAGGTCAAAACTAGCTGCAGCCTTTACATACTCATTTGAGTAATTTGCTACGGTTACATTAGCCAGAGCCTTATCAACAATCACTTTGGCAACTGCATAGATATCTTCTGGTAACGAGTCTTCTAGGATTTGTAAACCGCAATCGGCGTATTCAAGATCTGTCAGACCAGTTACTGAGTCTGTGCTTTGGTCTAATGTTACTGTCTGTGATGTTACACTATTGCTAGCATCTGTCGTATAATTGCCACTAAATGCTCCACCGCTTTTACTACCAATTAAAGGCACAGTTACACTAACACCTTTTTGCTGGACTGAGCTTCCAAAATCGGTTGAGAAAGCAGCTAATACTGGCAATCTAACTTTAAGGGAAGCAATTGCTTTTTGGATAATCGCTTTATAATCGAGATTGGATGTTATGCTCATAATATTTTATGCGGAACTCTCCCCCTGTGTAGGGGGAGAAACCACTTCCTTTTTTACTTAGGTTACTGACGAACTAGAACTGTTGTCTTGGTCAGACGAAACTAGCCTGATCAAACCATCAGCTTTACCTACTGCCGCACCGTGTACTTGATGCACTGCCTGTATTTGACGACCGGTATCATTTGAGTAGAAGCTTCTTAATCCAAGACTAAGACCACTATCAGGTTCAGTCACAATTGCTTGCTGAGTACCAGCACCAGCTCCTGGCAATACTGCAACAGGTCTTGAGGCAACTGCCAAACACACTGGATTGCAACAAATACCAATCAATCCTTCGTCCGAAGGCAAAGATGTGTAAGGTATAATTCTAAAACCAAGGAACTCTGTAGTTTCTGGGTTCTGACCAGGCGTGAAACTTACTGTGGATACATAGGATGCAAGCCAATATTTGTAAGCGTCTGCGTTAAGCAAGATAGTACCTCTATCCCAGCCGAGTCCCATTGCCATTGCTTTGAGACCGATAATGGTATCAATGTCAACAGCAGATGCTACCTCCGTATACTCTCTCTGGTAGTTTGCGACAGTGACTACATCAAGAGCATAGTCAACGATTGTTTTCGACACTGCGTACATATCTTCGGCAGCGTAATCGCTAAGAATTTGCAAACCTGCGTCGGCATATTCGATGTCGGTCAATCCAGTTACACTATCTGTTGACTGGTCAAGCGTTACTGTAGTTGACGATACATTGTTTGATGCATCCGTGGTGTAATTTCCTGAGAAATCGCCACCAGTTTTTGAACCAATCAATGGAACGGTTACACTAACGCCTTTTTGCTGAACTTCTGCACCAAAATTGATGGAGAAAGCAGCTAAGGCAGGCAATCTAACTTTTAAACTTGCAATTGCTTTTTGCCCAATCACCGCAATGTCAAGGTTACTTGTAATACTCATATTTTATTTCCTTTATTTGTTTATTCTACCAACACTTACAACACTTACATTGAAGCCATTATTTCTTTTTCGTGCTCTTTGAAATATACTGCGGCTTCTCTTTTGTTTTCAATCGCTTTGTATGCTTTGTAATGATCAACTTTTGCGGTATCAGTGGTGCCATCTTCTACGGCTTTGGTACCATCTGGTTGGTCAATAACTGGGTTAAGAGTTATTTTCTTTTCCAGTTCCTTGATAGATGTTTCTTTTGTCGCAACATCTTCTTTAAGAGTAGCGATTTCGGCATCTAACGCTTTGATTTGAACATCAAAAGCATCTACTTTAACTTTCGTTGCCTCGGCAAGCTCAGTCGCAACTTTAAGGTCTGCAACTTTAGCGATAATATCAGCATCTTTTTCTTTCACTGATGCTTCGGCTTTTTCTAATTTTTGTACAACTGTTTCACTCATAATTATATTCCTTACTTTAGTTTATTTTGTCAACCTGCTACACTATATGTTATTTTGTCAATCCTTAGTTATCTACCAGTTATCTACCAGGTCCTGGGCGTTCCTGTCGTCTCATCTCACCGCCGCATTCAGGGCATTTAAATGTATTACAATGTTTATCCGATTTCATTTTATGCCCACAATCTACACAACTGCAATTATATTCCTGTGCCTGTGCTGAAGAAGCTTGTATCTGGGTGTCTAGATTAGCCAAAGCCGTAGCATCTGCCATTGGTCTTTCTATTCCATCAACAATATTATCAACATAACCAGATGTCTCTGCCATCGAACCAATAAATGATTGTCCCGCCATATCATCAGGGGTGATTGTTCTATTTTTATTAACATCAGTATGGAACATATCATTAATGTAATCCACCTCTGTTTGTAACTGGGCTCTTTGGTCATCGGATAATGATGTTCCAGGAGCACCAGCACCTTTAAACTTAGAGCCAGTTGAGATAATCATTTCATTTTTTACGCCAATCTTTTCAAAATATTTAGAGACATCAAGGTATGAAACAAAACAACCAACGCTACCAACATCAGCAGACTTGGTTGCATAGATTGCATTACTAGCAGACGCAATCCAATAGGCTCCACTTGCACACATCTCATCAACATAACTAATAACAGGCTTAGAGCTGTTGGAAATTCTGTCATATAATTCTGGAATACCTGAAGCAGAACCACCAGGGGAGTTAATATCTAACACAATTGACTCAACTGTTTCATCTCTATCTGCTTTACCAAACATATCTGAGATATTATCTGTATCAACAACATCAAAGAAAATAGCCTCAATATCAGAGACGCCTTTTGACAACACGCCTTTTACAGGAATAACAGCAACACCATTAACAACATTGTAGTTAGGTTGTTCGTAGCCTATTTTTAAATCAAAAGTAGAAGCATCTGTCAGGTGTAGATTAGTTTGCAGTGCTTTAAAGGCTTCTAAATCCATTGCCCATTTGTTAACTTTGATAATACCCATTAATTTTTTGTCCATATAATATACCTATTTTGTCAATGTGTTATGTAAATCTCTTAAACAATTTACTAATTATATTCTTTTTTGGCACTACTTTTTCAACCTCTTCTTCCTCTTCTTCTTCTTTCTTGTCATCTTTTTCTTTTAACACATCCTGGTCAGCAGCAGTTTGGACGGCTGATAGCGACGCAGGACCAGTTGAATTGATAACATCCCTCCAGGTTATGTTCTGCCCAGGATGTTTTATATTCAGGTCATCTGCAAGCTCAATAGCAACGCCAATATCATCTGTCTTTTCACTTAGTAATTCCCGATTGTCTAATGATTTTCTATGGGCAATCTGGGTTATAGATACAGAACCAAGATTAAAACCAGCGACATCCCTTGCGGTTTCATCCTTAATAAATGGGTCAGGTGGTGGTAAAATTACTATCTTATACCATTCAGATATACCATTATCATCTAGTGGTGCTGGGGGTAAATCTCCTGCCTTAACAGCCTTAGCAATCCTCCAGTTCCAAACCTTTTCAATAAATTTTTCAGTAAGCCATTGCTGCCAGATCTTAAATATCTGACTTGCCACTCTCAACTGCACCTCATCCGTCTTGCTTAACTCCAACATAAGCACCTGATAAGATATGCCTAGTATTGCTGCTACCTCTCCTAGAATAGACTTAGTAAACTCTGGATAGGTTGTGGCTGGCACTTCCTGTTTGAGGGTTTCTAGCTTGTCACCAGGATTGCCGTAGTAGATTTCACCATCATTTGTCTTGATAATCTTAGTGCGTTTCTGAATTATATCACTAGACGAGCTTGAGTCATCGGTAGTCCGTGCTGGCAGAGTGGTTGGCATATCGCTATCGGACATTACAATTAATGATTTGCGAGCAGCAATCTTAGCAGATATAATTGTAGATGTCGTAAACTCAGACTTGTCCCTAAGCGTATCTAATATTGGTGCCAACTCTGCCAAACTACGGACAGCATCCCATCTCCAGGTTGCCGCTATATGCACCATATCTTTTGCTAATATACGAGTATACTTGCGTTTGTCAATAACACCATACTTGTCTCTGTCACAAATATACCAAGCAACTATTATCCCTTTAACAATCTCTGCACCTGCAACAATTTTTTTATTTTCAAACTTGCTGGCTGGCTCTGGGCTACATATTCTCTCTGCCTCAATTGGTTGCAATTGTCCACCTGATGTAAGGATAAAAAACGACTCTCCGACAAGTAATCTATCACGGACAATGGTTTGTAGTATCTCATTCCAGGTTCTCCTTTTGTTATAATCAGCTACCTTACCCCAGTTACGAAAATATTTTTCGGACTTTGTATTCCATATTTTATCAGATGTCTTTGCTTGAATATTAAATCCTGTTCCAACTACATAGGTGGAGAACCTGTCTACACAAGCCTTACCTATGCCGTTCCTAAACAAATCTTTTGCCTCTAATCTAAGTCTCTCTGCCTGATAAGCACCAACTAAATTATCTTCGTCAACACTATAGGTAGTTATAAATGGGCGGTTAAAGCGGTTCTTACTATTTAAAGCACCATCATATCCAGATGCTTTTCTTTTAATAGTGGTAGACTTAACTGATTTAACTGACTTAGCCTTAGTGGACTTAGGGGACTTTTTTAGCATATTAATTAATCCTCATCTACGATTTCTTCAACATCTGCTGGGTAGATGTCATCATTATTGATTTGAGCTCTTAGTATTCTTGAGTTACCATTGGCTTCTACAGAGGCTTCCTTCTTCCAAAACAAATATAGCTTCTGAAGAGACTCTATGTTATGCCGTGTAAACGATGAGTCGCCAACGGTATAGTTGGAAATTTTGCCGCTAATAATGTTGCTCAAAGCGGTTTGGCATAACTCTGCCATCGCCGTCGCTGATAAAAGTGCCATAATATCATCCTTAAAGTATTCTATAATTAATCATTTTGTCAATGTTGCTTGCCCATCTCCTTGCTTCGTCTACGCTTTTGGGCAGTGTTGACCAGATACTTTGGACAATATAACTTCATACCGAAGTATTTTTCCAGCCTTTGTATACCCAGATAGATTGAGTTATACGACACGCCTAGCACTTTTGCATAGTCACGATAGGACATCCCAGGGCTAACAATGGTCAAAGATAGTATCTGGAAAGACTTTGGGAACCTTATAGACAACTCTATTATCTTCCTAACTATATCAATTGGCTTGTAATTCTTTATTGCCTCGTGGTGGTCAAGGATACTACCACACAACTGGCAATACTTCTTTGGGTCGGCAAGGTCATTAATATTATATTCTTTATCTATTTTATCCATTTACATACACACTTATTTTTAAAATTGCCTTTGCAAAATTTAGTCAACATTAGATGCATACACAGATTACATATATGCAAGCTCCCACTCTTATTATCTTTTGACTTGTAAAATTCTCTTTTGTCTTTGTCTAATTTACATCTGATGCATTTCATTTTCTATACCTCCCTGGTGGATGTGGTCTATCGTTCCTAAAATCCCAAGTGCCGTAAAAGGAATGTTTTTTGTAATCCTTACAATTAAGTAACCACTGTTCGTAATAAAATCTCTTGAATGATCTCCGCTTCCTGCCTCCACGGGGTAATTCTACCTTTGGAAGTTTCTGGATATGCTTCGAAGTGCACCACCAGAAGTTGCCATACCAAAACTGCCGCTTGGTGTATAAGCATCCAACAGTATCATACCCCTCTTCTAATTTCTTAACACAGTCTTTCCATTTCTCCACATCCCAATACATCATACATTTACGCCAATCATCCCTGCATCCCCTGGCGTCAGAATACATTGGAATAGATATACCCTTGGTATGCAGGTATAGAATGTAGGAGTCGCTGGGACGGTCACAATGTTGCTTAAGCCAATTTAATGTAAGGAACTCAAAATCATTATGGGTTGACATAATTGTTGTAATTTTTACCTGGCTATCTTTACATTTTTTAAACAGTTTTCTTTTGAATTTAACAAACTTGTCTAGCTCACTTTGTATCCCAGATAATCCTATATTAATAGAATTAGCAGCATCATATAAGCCAGATGAGATGATTAAACCAAACTGTTCGGTGATCACATCCTGCCAATCATTAACTAACCAGCAATGATAAAATACATCTATAGGTTTCATATAGCTCCCTTGCATAAAAATAGATGGCGTAGCCCACCGTGCTCTTTTGTTGTTCTGATAAATTTAGAATGGAAACCATTGTCATTAAGATACTCGTTGATTGTTTCTTTACTATTTAAATCCTTGACTTGATACTTACCACCACTCTCTGCTCCAGCAGTTTGGAATATCATTTGCTTACATCTCTTAGCAAGTGCTCTCATTAGATTGTTAGTCGGGTCATTGCCATACTTCTTGTGTAGCCACATATGAACATTCAACATAACAACAAGGTCATACTTAGTATCGTTAGTGAAATTAACATAATTATAAACATCATTATTAACGAAACTAATATTGTGTACACATTTATAGACACGCAAGGCTTCTGCTACCTCCCACGCAGCAGGGTCAGCCTCTACTCCAGTTACATTATTGCTCTTTGCAAGATTAAAAGTAAAGTAACCAACGCTGGAGCCAATATCTAAAATTGTCTTATTGCCTAAATCGCAATACTTGTTTATCTCTTCTAGCTCCCCAATGGCAGATGACTTGTGGATTGGTGGGCTAAACTCTGGGAAGGCAATAGGATGATAAGCCCAGCCACTCCTGATACTGCTACCAGGGTATCTCTTTGTGCCAAGCTGGGCGATTAGATGATTGATTGATATTTTACTGAGCTTATCTATTGCGTCCTTGTCACACCCGAAATATTTATTTAGTTTAGGATGTGCATAACATTTCTTACCTACCTCTCTCATCCATTCCGTGTCTATCAGGGTAAAAAATTTACCGTCCCACAGTATATTGGATGGATTAATATCACGATGATTTACATTTAATTTAACTAATTCTTTTTCCAATCCTTTTAACCAGACAACAAATTTTAAGTAATCAATTTTATTTGTTATTTTTTTCCAGTTACCGATTGACTCACCACAATTTTTATAGACAATAAAACTTGCATCACAGGTACTTAGAGGTTCTGCAAAATATTCTGGATTGTTTAATTTGCCAGCCCAGTAAATCTCCCTGTTAATGAATTGCTTCCTTACAAAATCAGGAAATATATATACCTTATTATTATCTGTTATTATTGTTTTATATGCTTCCATTATATTACTCCTAGGTTAGGGTTTAAAAATCCAAGATGAAATGCTATCGCCGTCTGCTGCACTTCCATATCAAGTATGTGATTTTCTTTGTGAATTTCAATCCACTTGCCGTTCAGTTTCTTTTCGCTGTTTAACATTCTCACATAGTCGTTCTCTATATTGTTGTACACATACCATTTATTAGTCCTTTGATTGTTCAATAACTCAAACAAAATATCTTTGAAGTGCGAAGCGTCATACATCATCTGGGTGATTTTCTTCTTGCCAGCCCACTTAGTTCCCTCGTATGGGTCAGGAGTAGTTATGTCTATTTTCTTTTTCATTGATTTTGTAGCACCTACCATTGATATAATCCGAGATTTAAAACAATTATCCAGAGCCTCTGTTCTGCGGTCTTGGTAGTTAGTATCTACTGCTGCATAGTATGGTTTGTATTTATCTATCCACTCAACCCAATCGGTAAATGTTGGAACAGTATCCCAATCTATTAAGTAGGAGTCGCCATTGGAAAACCAAAGACGAGCAAGGATATAGAGATAGTTCTTCTGGACATCACCAGTAACAATAAGAACAGGATTTGGAATTACTTTTTCTTTGTCTTTATTTTTTTCCTTATAGTCCTTAATGAGTTTTTCATATTTATTTTTATACTCATCTATTTTAAGCAGTTCCTTTTCTCCCTTGTCATAGTTAGTACTCCTCTCATATATAACCTCGTTGCCTCTCAGTTGTATCTTACTTTCGTAATATGGTTCGGCTAGGTAATTTAGAATGAATGAACGAACCTCTGCCTTACTCGTTTCCACAGCCTCAATCCATTTTGTTGCAATCTCTCCCAGGTCAAACCACGGAAGCATAAAGCAATTAACATGGTAACTCCTTCTGCCTGGTTCCACATTTTGCATATCTTTTCTGGTAGGAACCCAGATGCCACTGCGAACCACATCCATTCTATTTGCCTCATATATTTTAGTGCCATACTCAGTTAGATAATAAACTCCTTTCCGCACCTTGTTTAAATTCCAAGAACCATCTGGGTTCTTTGCGTCTTGAGGTATCTTTAATCCTGGTGCATTACCCTTGCGGTCACCCATCTTTAAGACAAATCTTTTTTTAGCAACTGGGTCGAGGCACATCCATTCCCTCATATCGGCCTTTGCGTGCTCAATAAAAATTGGATCTTCATTGGCATTTCTGGATTGGTTAGCATCAGGTGAGGATATTAGAACAAGTTTCGGAAAGGGGACTGTAGCTTGTCTGGTTCTGAGGGCTTGGATTGCCGCTGGGTCAAAGTAGGCAGATACCTCATCAGCACAAATCATTGACCACGCTGACTGCTTACCAAACATCTTCTCGCCAGGTGACATTGCTGATAAAATCATATCTGGAAATAAAATAGTCGTGTCATATACTTGTGCTGCCTTATATTTAAATTCTGTAGTAGGAGATAACTTCATTCCCTTGCACAATCTCAAACGGAAAAACTGCTCAACACTCTCTCTACTACCAGTAACATATAATATTGATTGAGGACGGACGGCAACTGAGTGTCTGATTATTGTCTCAAGCAGGGTCATTGAACCACCTGCCCTGGTGCATTTTAAAATAACAATCTCTTTGCAATTATTATCAAGTGCGTCATCTAAGGGTTGCTTCCAGAATGGCAAGTAGTTAATATCAAACTTACGCTTCCTGGCACAATCGTAGGAAGGCACCCTGCTAAAATCTATTTCACTTTCTGCCCATTGCCATATCTTGCGATGGTCTTTGGGCAATAAAAACTGAATTAAATAATTAATTGTCCTTTGATGCATTCTCTTCCTCTGACTCCGTTGAGCTACTTGAGTTTATTCTCAGTTCCTTTTTAATTCTTTTTTCTTCTAGCTTCCGTTTAAATAACTTACTCTTGCAATTTCTGCATCCGTGTTTGTGTCTCACTTGAACTCTCCTCTGAGCTAGACGAGCTAGTTAATTCTTTTTTACCGCTATGCTCAATCTGCTGTTTTAACTGTAGGATGGATTTATCCCTCAGTTGTTCTGCTATTTTTAATACTTTATTATCTTTAATCAGTCCTACCTCATTAACAAAATAATCGTAATTGATTATTACCTTCTCAAGCAACTCAGCCATCTCACCTAAGTGTTTATCCCAATCAATTACCTTACCAGTTAGGGCTTTGAGCTGGGCTTCCTTAATCTTAATGTCAATCTCTAGCTTCCGAGTCCTAGCTTCGCCCTGCATTACTCCCTGTTTACGGTTGTCTTTTGATTTCCGTAGCAATTTGTATCTGGTCAACCCCTTCTTTTCCCATCCTTGCTCTGTTTCAACTACGGTAAAGTCTCCAGAATGCTTATACTTCCCCCAAGTTTTTGTAGAAATGCCCAGATACTTAGCACAATCCTTGTTTAACTTTATATATTCTGCGGGGTCAGTTAGAACTTGCACTGGTATTGGTATGCTTTCATCCACAATTTTGTCTACCAGGTCTTTATTCTCGTTATTATTATTCATAAAAAAACTTTCACCGCTACCTCTCGACCCCTATTTTTTTAAAACTAATTGTAAAAAGTTAATCACTTTTGAACC